>Ga0126376_10001423_pt1 | contig 12910 bp, 10 predicted proteins | sample PanSoiMetPlot_15_FD_92760 | JGI IMG/M metagenome (GOLD analysis project Ga0126376, IMG submission 92760) | Tropical forest soil microbial communities from Panama - MetaG Plot_15 | ecosystem: Environmental > Terrestrial > Soil > Tropical forest > Bulk soil | place: Panama | collected 2016-02-17
ATTTCGCGCTAACCTCCCAACAAACTCGCCATAATCGCCTTTTGCACGTGCAAACGGTTTTCAGCTTCATCGATCACTACCGACGCCGCGGAATCGATCACGCCGTCAGTCACGATCACGTTGCGACGCACCGGCAAACAGTGCATGAAGATCGCACCGTTCGTGCGCGCCATTTTGTGTTCATCGACGATCCACTTGCTTCTGTAAGCTGCGCGTGTGGCGAGGTCTTGATCAGTGTTGCCATAAAACTGTTTCGCGCCCCAGCTTTTCGCGTAAATCACTTCCGCGCCCGAGAAAGCCTCGTCGATGTCAGTCGTGATTTCCAAACTTCCACCCGCCGCACCGGCGAGTTGTCGCGACGTTTCAATCAACTCTTCGTCGAGCTCATAACCTACGGGATGGGCAATCGTGAGATCGTGGCCCATCTGCGCCGCCGCGAGTGCAAAACTATTCGGCACCGCCATCGGCAACGGCTTCGGATGCCACGCCCACGTAAGCACGACGCGCTTTCTCCCTTCGCCGAGCTTCTCGCGGATTGTCATCATGTCAGCCAGCGACTGGCAGGGATGATGCATCGCCGATTCGAGATTGATGATCGGCACTGATGCATATCTCGCGAATGCATTCAGGATCGGATCGGTGCGCTCTTCCTTCCAGTTTTTCAACGCCGCGAACGTGCGCACGCCAATCGCAACGCAGTACCTTTCGAGCACGCGCACAAACTCAGCGACGTGTTCGGTTTTATCCGCATCCATCACGGCGTCCGCGCGATGTTCGAGTGTCCAACTGGTGCCGCCCGGCTCGAGCACGACTGCGTTGCCGCCGAGTTCGTAAATCCCGACCTGCATCGACGCGCGCGTGCGCAAACTCGGATTGAAAAACACCAGCGCCACGGATTTGCCGGCGAGTGGCTTTGAAAGTTCGTCGCCGCTCTTGAAGCGCAAGGCAAATTCAATCAATCGATCGAGCTGCTCGCGCGCCATTCCGATCGTGTTCAGCAAGTGCATAACGCGTCAACAAACAGGTCCACGTGTTCTTTCTGTAGGCACAACGGCGGCAACAGTCGCAACACCTTCGGATTGCTCGACGTGCCGGTGATTATTTTTTTGTCCAGCAATGCCTGGTGAAAGGGTTGTGCTTTGTCGGTGAACTCAATTCCCAGCAGCAATCCGCGGCCTTGAACAGCAACGACTTGCTCGACCTCTCTGATTCGTTCTCGCAGATGTGCTTCGACACTGTTCACGTTCTCGATCATTCGATCGCTCTCGATTGCTTCGAGCGTCGCGGTGACGGCAGCCATCGCCAGCATGCCGCCGCCGAAAGTCGTGCCGAGATCGTTCTCTTTGATGTGTGACGCGATCGCGTCTGTGACGAGACAAGCGCCGACCGGAACGCCGCTGCCCAGCGCTTTAGCCAGCGTCACGATGTCGGGCACAACGCGATCGCCGGCGTCGCTGCCCGCGAAGAACCAGTCGCCCGTGCGGCCAACGCCAGTCTGCACTTCGTCATAAATGAGCACCATGCCGCGCTCGTCACACAACGTCCGGAGGTCACGATAAAACTCAGGTTCGGCCATGCGAATGCCGGCCATCGACTGGATCGGTTCGAGCATGATTGCCGCGACTGTTTCGTCAGCGAGAGCGCGCACGGATTCGATGTCGCCGAACTCGGCTTTGAGATGGCCGGGAACATTCGGTTTGCCGAGCTCGCGATACTTGCCGAGAAACGTGGCGCTGATCGCGTCCGCGGTGCGACCGTGAAACCCGCCCGAGAAGGTGATGATCTGTTCGCGGCCGGTGGCCATGCGCGCCATGCGCATCGCGTTCTCGTTGGCTTCGGTCCCGGAGTTGCAGAAAAAGGCTTTCGTGAGTTGATCGGGAGCGATCGAGATCAACTTTTCCGCGGCGCGTGCGCGGGCGCTCGAGTAGACGAGGTTTGAGTAGAACAATAACTCGCCTGCTTGCGCGCGCAGAGCGTTGACGACGTGCGGATGACAATGTCCGGTGCCGGCGACGGCGTGACCGCCGTACAGATCGAGATACTTGTCGCCGTCGCTCGTGTAGAGCCAAACGCCCTCGCCGCGCTCCGCCACGATCGGCATCTTCTTGTAGGTGGCGAGCTGGAACTTGTCTTCATTAGCCACGGATAACACGGATTGATTCACGGATTTGTACCTACCAGCTTGAGGGCCGTGGTTTCGTCCAGGCCGAACATCAGGTTCATGTTCTGCATCGCCTGGCCGGCCGCGCCTTTCACGAGATTGTCGATTGCCGAGAAGACCACCACCTGTTTGCCGCGGGTTGCGAAACCGATGTCGCAGAAGTTGGTCGTCTTCACCCAGTTGATGTCAGGGGAACCGTTCACGAGTCGCACAAAAAACGACTCGCGATAATAGTCAGCGAAGATGTTGCGCAGCTCGTTCTCGCTGAGATCGCGATTCGCTTCGGCGTAAATCGACGCGAAGATACCGCGTGCGACCGGCAGTGAATGAGTCATGAAGATCAACTCGTTGGTCCAATCGCCGATGTGGTCCAACTCCTGTTCGATCTCGGGAACGTGCTGATGTGTGAAAGGCTTGTAAGCGTAGAACGAAGTCATGCGCTGCGGATGATGCGTGTTTGCGGCTGCTTTCGCGCCCGAGCCCGATGAGCCAGTCTTCGCATCGACTACGACGCGTCCGTTTAGCAGATGATTCGCGACGAGCGGCGCGAGTCCCAGCAGGGTCGCGGTCGCAAAGCAACCCGGGTTCGCGATCAAACGAGCACTCTTGACCGCGTCGCGGTTGGTCTCGGTCAGGCCGTAGACAAACTCCGCTTGCGAACTCATCGCGGTGTGCGGCTGTTTGTAGTGTTTCTCGAAGACGCTTTGATCGCGGAGACGGAAATCGCCGGAGAGATCGATCGCTTTCACTTCTTTGGGCAGGCTCGGCACGATCTCCATCGCCTGCCCGTGCGGGAGCGCGAGAAAAACGCAATCAACGCCGCTGACGGTTTCGGGAGCGTTGACGAAGCTGAGTTGCGTGAGGCCGTTCAGATTGCGATGAACTTCTCCGATCGGTTTACCAGCTTGTTCGTTGGCGGTCACGAAGACGAGATCGACATTCGGATGAAACAGCAGAATACGCAGCAACTCTGAGCCGCCGTAACCGGAGCCGCCAAAAATCCCGACGCGTATTTTGTTTTGTGTGCTCATTAATGCCTTCCTCAGCGGCCCTCCGCGGCTCTCTGCGTCCTCTGTGTTAAAAGGTCGTTCTTAACGCAGAGGAACGCAGAGATACGCAGAGGGCCGCAGAGATCAAACTGTGGTGCTCACCTGCCTCGTGCCCATCTTCGCCATCACGAGTTCGAAGAGTGCGCTGCCTTCGCGACGCGCGTTTGCGGCCGGCACGTTGAACTGCGTTCGGATGTAGTCTTCGCCCATCTTGGAATCAGTCACCGAACCGGAGATTACGTCAACGTCCATGCCGCGCTGTCGCAGCAACTCAATCCCGCCCCACGCGCCAACGTAATCAGACGCACAAAACACGAGCGCCGCCGTCGCTTCGAGCAGTTCTGCATCCGCAAAAACCGTCTCGACCGAGTAGCCGCCAAGGATCCCGTCGCCCAACTCGATCACGATCAGATCCGGATTCACATCGTTCAGCCGCGCGATGATCGCCTTCGCTGTCGGCGCGAGATCCGCGACATCGACAGTCGACGGCAAACCGCAATCGAGAAAACTCGCAGTCGTCACCGCGCCGTGGTCCGACATGTTCAACGTGTCACGCAAACATGCGACTCCGGACAGTTTCGCCGCCGCGACTCGCAAACCCGCGCGCGTCGCTTGCTTGATCAATTCAGTGGCTGCGTAAGTCTTGCCGCTGTTCATGCTCGTGCCCGCGATCATCACGATCGGTGCCGTATCGCCGAGAGTCGTGCGCGTCGGAAGTGCAGCATTAGAGATATTCACGACGCGCCCGGCTTCATCGCACACGAGGCCGATCACTTCAAGCTTGATCGCATCGCCGAGACTGGAGTGGTGCCCGGTGCAATGACCGATCACGCCGCCCATGTTCAGGAGATGAAGCTCGTCGCCACTCTTGAGACTCGCCGGCACCTCACCGACGAATCCTTTCAATGCCCTTCGGCGCCCGAGCACGCCAATTAACAAGTCACCCGGATTGATCTTTGCGAGCCGCCCGGTCGGCAGTTCGAGCATGTTGTAAGTGGCGCTGTCGGTGAGCGCGCGAACTACGACGACGTCTCCGGCGCTGGTGGAGCCAGCGCCGGAAACGAGCGCAACCGTCTTGGCCAATGCCAGGGGAGACGTTGCGGATCCGATCTTGTCGACATCAATGACGTTGATTTCTGTCATCGTCCACCTCCCAATCTGAGTCGTAGTGCGTTGAGCTTGATGAAACCCTCTGCGTCGCGCTGGTTGTAAACAGTGTCCGCTTCGAAGGTTGCGACCTTTTCGTCGTAGAGCGAGTTGGGCGAACGCCGTCCCACGACCATCGCGTTTCCACGAAACAGTTTCAGTCGCACATCCCCATTCACGTTGAGCTGCGTTTCGTCGATCATTTTTCGCAACAACTTAGACTCCGGCGCAAACCAGAAGCCGTAGTAGATCGACTCGGCAAACTTCACGCCCAGCGAATCGCGCAGATGGACGACTTCGCGATCGAGTGTGATCGACTCCAGCGCGCGGTGTGCGGCCTGCAAGATTGTGACGCCCGGGGTTTCGTAAACCCCGCGTGACTTCATTCCCACGAAACGATTCTCAACCAGGTCAACGCGGCCGATGCCGTGTGCGCCACCGAGATTGTTCAACGTTTCGAGCAGCGCGACTGGTCCAAGCTGGCTGCCGTCGATCGCCACCGGCTCGCCTTTAACAAACGAGATCTCGACGTACTGTGCTTCGGCGAGCGCGTTCTCCGGCGAGCGCGTTAGTTGGAAGACGTTCTCCGGCGGCTCGGCCCAGGGATCTTCGAGAATGCCGCCCTCGTACGAGATGTGCATCAGGTTCGCGTCGGTTGAGTAAGGCTTCTCCGCAGTCGCTGCGACCGGAATCTTGTGTTCCTTTGCGTACGCGATCAGATCCATGCGTCCTTTGAAGTCCCACTCGCGCCACGGAGCGATCACCTTGATGTCAGGCTGGAGCGCGTAGTACGTGAGCTCGAAGCGCACCTGATCGTTGCCTTTGCCAGTGGCGCCGTGCGCAACCGCGTCCGCACCTTCCTGTTGCGCGATCTCGATCTGGCGTTTTGCGATCACGGGCCGGGCGAGTGAAGTGCCCATCAGGTACACGCCTTCATAAACCGCGTTTGCTTTGACCGCGGTCCAAACGTAATGGCGTACAAATTCTTCGCGTAGATCTTCGACGTAGAGTTTCGACGCTCCCGTAGCGAGCGCTTTCTCTTCCAGTCCGGCCAGCTCAGCGCCCTGGCCCACGTCGGCGCAGTAACAAACAACCTCGCAGTGGTAGTGCTCCTTCAACCAGCGAAGCATCACGGAGGTGTCAAGACCACCCGAGTAAGCCAAAACAATTTTCTTGATTCGATCAGCCTTCATCTGTGTTCATCCGCGGCTAAAAACATCTGCCAGATTTGCTTCAACGCGGTACGCTGCGCTTTCGCGTCGCGCACGGCGATGAAGATCGTGTCTTCGCCAGCGATCGTGCCGACGACTTCAGGCATCGCTGCGGCGTCGATCTCGACCGCCACTGGCGACGCGTGTCCCGGTACGGTGCGCGCGATTATCAAACTGTCGCCCGCGTGGTCTAAACTCAGCAGGCCGCGTGCGGCGTTGCCGTTGGCCCGAGGCAGCGTGTAATGCCCGTGCTGTTTGACGACGCCGAGCTCTTCGAGATCGCGCGAGACACTCGACTGAGTCGACGGAACACCGCCGCGTTCGAGCAGCGTGCGCAGGTCTTCCTGCGTGCCAATCGGCTTCGCGCGAAACAGGTCGAGTATCTTTTGCTGCCGCTCTCTCTTATTCATACTTATTCATATCTTATGCATTCAACTTGCATAAATGCTGCATAGATGCATAAACTACCACGACAGTTGTTTGGTGGTCAAAGGTCGGGGAGATTTATTGATGGACGAGTCGAAGAAACTTTGGGGTGGGAGATTCTCGGGGAAGACTGATCCCGGCTTCGCCGAGTTCAATAACTCCTTTCGCTTTGACCGCAGGTTATTCGCGGCGGACGTGACCGCGAGCATCGCGTACTGCGAAGCGCTGCTTGGTGCGGGCGTGCTCACGGCTGACGAGGGAAATCAGATCCGGCGCGCGCTCGAGAAGATCCGCGAAAAGGGAAACGCAGATGCGACGTACTTCAACGATGCATCAGCGGAAGACGTGCATTCGTTTGTCGAAGCACGACTGATCGAGTTGACCGGCGATCTCGGTCGCAGGCTGCACACCGGACGCAGCCGCAACGATCAAGTGGCGACTGACTTTCGCCTCTGGCTTCGCGACGCGATCGACGATCTCAGTCCAGTGATCAAAGACGTCCAGACCGCGCTGCTTGACTTTGCCGAAAGTAATTGTGAAGTCGTCATTCCCGGTTACACGCATCTGCAGCGAGCACAACCAGTGTTGCTCGCTCACTGGTGTCTCGCTTACTTCGAAATGCTCGCTCGCGATCGCGAGCGTCTCGGCGAAGCGCGCACGCGAGTGAACATCATGCCGCTTGGGTCAGCAGCACTCGCAGGCACATCGTTTCCAATCGATCGTGAAGCCCTCGCCCGCTCACTCGGTTTCGCCTCGATTTCGCGCAACAGCCTCGACGCGGTCAGCGATCGTGATTTTTGTGTCGAGTTTTTGAGCGCGTGCTCGTTGCTCATGGTCCACCTGTCACGACTCGCCGAGGACATCATTGTGTACGCCACGACTGAGTTCGGACTCTTCGAACTAGGCGACGCGATTGCGACCGGCTCGAGCCTGATGCCGCAAAAGAAGAATCCCGACTCGATGGAGCTCGTGCGCGGCAAAGCCGGGCGCGTATTCGGCGATCTGCTGGCGCTGCTGACAACTCTGAAAGGCCTGCCGCTCGCTTACAACAAGGACATGCAGGAAGACAAAGAAGCGGTGTTCGATGCGGACGACACAGTCACCGCGAGTCTCAAAGTCAGTGCGACGGTTTTGAGAAGCATCTTGGTCAACAAAGAGCGCGCACGCACGTCAGCGTCCACCGGCTACATGAACGCGACCGAGCTCGCTGATTACCTGGTCCGTAAAGGAATGCCTTTCCGCGAGGCGCACGAAGTGGTCGGCAAAGTGGTGATGCGGGCGATTGAGTTCGGTAAAGAGTTGGACCAGTTGTCGGTTTCAGAGTTGCGTGAGGTCTCGACAATGTTTGGAGAGGATGTCCACGCTGCGCTCACACTCGAACAAACGCTGAAGTCCAAGTCACAGGCAGGAGGCACTGCTCCGGACGCGGTTGCATCAGCTCTCGCGTCGGCGCGCCAATCTCTCAACTAGCGCTTCTGTGTCGGGCTCGGCGATGCGGGCGAAGAAGCTCTGAGTGCTTCGGGCTGGATCGTTTCCTGATAGATAAACTTAGTGTCCATCAACTTCAAAACGACCGCGGGCTTTACGGCATTGCGATTGGCGTCGATGTTGATGATGCCGGTCACGCCCGGGAAGTTCTTAGTCTGTGCGAGCGCCTCGCGCAGCTTTGCGGTGTCAGTGACGCCGCCTCTTGCCATTGCATCGAAAAGAATCCGCGCCGCGTCATAGGCCAACGCTGCGTGAGCATCGGGCAGCAGGTTTCCGTAACGGTGTTTGTACGTGTCGACGAACGCCTGAATGGCGGGTGACGGATCGTCAACAGAGTAATGCGTCGAGATAAACGATCCGTTCAAGGAGTCGCCGCCCAACTGCCAGAGTTCCGGAGCGTCCCAGCCATCGCCGCCGAGCAATGGTTGCGTCAAGCCGATCATGCGTGCCTGTTTTGCAATCAACGCCACGTCACCGTAATAACCGGGGATATAGATCACGTCAGGCTCAGCAGATCGAATCGTGCTCAACTGCCCCTTAAAATCCGCGTCCTCCTGCGTGTAGGTTTGCTCGCTGACGATCCTGCCGCCGAGTTTTGCGAAGCTGATTTTGAAGTACTCAGTCAATCCGCGCCCGTAAGGTGAGTTGAAATCGTAGAGGATGGCGGCCTTTTGCGCCTTGAGTGTGTTGACGGCGAAGCTCGCCATCACGTCACCCTGAAACGTATCGACGAAGCAGGCGCGGAAGATGTAATCCCCGGTTTGCGTAACTGCCGGATCCGTCGAAGACGGCGCGATGAACGGCACCTGAGACGATTGCGCCTGCGGCGCGGCGGCGCGGCTGTTAGCCGAGGTGCCGCCCGCGATGATTGCGACGACCTTGTCCTTGTCGATCAACTTCGCAGTGCGGCGTGCGGCTTCTTCAGGACTGCCCTTGTCGTCTTCAATGACTACGTCGATGCGGCGATGATTGATACCGCCTGCCTGATTGACTTCGTCGGCGGCGAGCAGCACCCCATTGATCGCTGACCTGCCGAAGTTAAAGGTTGGCCCGGTCAGATCGCCGAAGTAACCAATCTTAATCATGCTCCGATCCGGCGATGCGCTCTCATCCGAGGGATGGCTACAGGAGAACGCGAGTGCTATCAGCACGATCGCAGCCGGCAACAGCATTAGACGGAGGTAGTGAGTAGTCTGAGGTTGTCTGAGTGAACCGGAAAGAAACTGGGAAGGGTCTTTAACTCTACTCACCGAGATACGCTTCTTGAATCAGGTAAGCCCCCCATTTGCAGATTTTCACGAATGGAGGGCTTGGCAAACACGCCGCGCCCTTCAGTTGACATCCACCTCGCCTTTCTCGAGGTTTCGACACGCCCGCCCGGGTCAGCGCTTCCATGGCTTTGCCAGATAATTACCGCGTAAACTCAAGATGCGCAGCGCAAATGTGTTAGTCGATCTTTACTCTTGGATCGACTGGTGAAATTGGCGAACCAGCTGGAGCATCAGGATCGGAGACCGCCTGCCCAGTCAATCCATGCGTTGATAGTTCGTGCGAGAGATGCCGTTGCTGGGCCATTACGCTGTGTCTTCGTCCATAAAGGAAATAGATCACCAACCCAACCACCAGCCAAATTATCAGCCGATACCAGTTTTCGGCTGGCAACGAAAACATTAACAGCAAGCACGTTAGGATGCCCAGAATCGGGATCAGCGGCACCAACGGAGCTCTAAATGGACGATTCGCATTGGGATTAGTCCTGCGCATCACCATGACAGCGCCGCAGACGATTACGAAAGCGAATAGAGTTCCGATACTGGTCATTTCGGCAAGAATGCTCAGCGGAATGAAACCAGCCATCGCTGCAACGAAGAGACCAGTAAGTATCGTGGACTTCCACGGAGTTCGGAACCGCGGATGGATATCGCCGAAGAAATTCCTGGGCACCAGACCGTCGCGTGCTAATGCCAACATCACTCGTGGTTGGCTGAGCATCATCACCAGCAACACCGAAGTGATCCCGGTCATCGCTCCCGCTGCGACCAGATACTGCATCCATATCAAACCAGCTCGTTTGAAAGCCTCAACGACTGGTGCATCTATGTTGATCTCCTTGTAGGGAACCATTCCCGTCAAGACCGCAGACACGAGGATGTAGAGAACCGTGCAGATAATGAGCGAAGCAATGATCCCGATGGGAACATCCTTGGCTGGATTTTTCGCTTCTTCCGAGTGCACCGAAACGGAATCGAAGCCAATGTACGCGAAAAAGATAATTGCGGCGCCGGCAAACATTCCCAGCGGCTGTCCGCCCTGAGCAGTTTGACCAAAAAGCGTTTTGCCAAAGAAGCTGACGCCCGTGTAACCGTAAGGTGCAAATGGATGCCAATTTGCGGGGTTGATCAGGAAGACACCGATTCCGATCACCATGAGCACGATGACTAACTTAATTGCCACCATAATGGCATTGAAGGTGGCGCTTTCCCTGATTCCTTTCACCAATATTATTGTGAGTATGAAGGTGATAAGCACTGCGGGAAGATCGAAATAGGATCCCGTTGGCACAAACCCAGTATGCGGACAACCGGCCCCGACGTTGACGCAATAATTGATCGGCGCGGTGCGAAATACTTCCGGCAGCTTCGCCGGAATGAACGACAGACCTTCGTGAAAGATCGGGATGAACTCCTGAAAGTGAGCTGACCACCCGTGTGCGACGGTTGCCGATCCGACGGCATACTCCAGCACCAAATCCCAACCGATGATCCAGGCAAACAATTCGCCCAGGGTGGCGTACGCATATGTATATGCCGATCCCGCCACCGGCACCATTGACGCGAACTCTGCATAGCACAGGGCGGCGAACACGCAAGCGAGTCCTGCCAGCACAAACGAGAGCATCAAGGCCGGACCGGTGCGATCATGAGCTGCGACACCAGTAAGAATGAAGATTCCCGTGCCAATGATAGCCCCTACTCCGAGAGCAGTTAGTTGAGTTGGGCCCAGAATTCTGCGCAGGCGGTTTTCGCCTTTCATTTCTTCGAGCAACAAGCTCAGAGGTTTGGTTGCGAATAAGTTGCTAGCCATTCAGTTTGCGTCTCCAAATTGACAGGCAGTGTTCATCTGCCCTGGGTTCACTCTTCACCTGTTAAGCTTCGTCTTCAGCGAATCTGACAGCAGGTGTATCCATCGGAACACCCAACTTTCGCCAAATGAAGTAAACTGGTATTCCCGTTAAAACGATAATTAGTCCGGGCCATGTAGTAGCAGTCTGATAGATAAAAAGGACGATCAGGATAACGCTGGCACCAATCATGTAGAGAATTGGAACAAGGGGATAACCAAAAGCTTTGTACGGGCGTTCAGCGTTTGGACGAGTCTGTCGTAAGCGAAAGATGCCTGCGATTGTAAGGATGTAGAAGATAAGCGCCGCGGATATAACGTAGTCCAGCAGATTGCCGTAAAGGTTACCGTACCCGATGACCTTGCCAGCCGCATCATATTTAATGGTTCGTGGCAGGATAAGCACGGCAGCCCAGATACCCTGAACAATCAGACCCCACAGTGGAACGTGTTTGTCGTTCAACTTTCCTACTGCTCTGAAAAATAGTCCATCCCTCGCCATCGCGTAGTAGGCCCTGGCACCCGCAAGAATCAATCCGTTGTTACAACCGAAAGTAGAGATCATGATGCCGATGGCCATGATCATAGCGCCCTTACCGGAGAAGATTGCATTCATTGTGTCAGTTGCAACTCGATCGGCACCTTGAATCTTTGCAAAGGGTAAAGTCACTAGATAAGCAACATTAGCCAGCAGATAAAGGGTGATAACAATGCCCGTACCAAATGCGAGTGACAAGGGAATATTTCGTTTGGGCTGCTTCACTTCGCCGGCCGTGAAAGTGATGTTATTCCAGGCATCAGCAGAGAAAAGCGAACCAGTCTGTGCTACACAGATACCAACAAAGAGACCAAAGGCGGCCGCTGCGGTTAGACCGCCACCGAAATCGTCGAGGTTGCCACGAACTGACCAAAGATTTCCGAAATTTGCGCTGACTACTTCAGAACGCCAGCCCAAAAATAAGCCGATCAAGATCAAACCAGCAAGCGCGGCGATCTTTGTAATCGTAAAGGTGTTCTGAATAAACTTCCCCAATTTCAGTCCGCGCGTATTCATGAAGGTGAGTAATGTGATCAGTAGGAGACCGATCAGTTGCGCTGTTGACAGTGAAACTGCATAGCTGCTGGTGATGGCTATCGGACGGATGATGTAACGTTCTTCACCGATTGAAGGAACCAGCACGCCAAGATACCTGGCAAACCCCACGGCAACAGCTGCAATAGTTCCCGTTTGAATAACCAGGAAAAGGGTCCAGCCATAAAGGAAACCCCACATCGGCGAAAACGCTTCACGCAAATAAACGTACTGACCGCCTGCTTTCGGCATCATTGCGGCGAGTTCGCCGTAAGAGAGGGCTGCCATTAGCGTTAACAGTCCCGTTACGATCCAGACAACAAGTAGCCAGCCCGGGGCGCCAACCTGTTTTGAAATGCCGCCAGAGACGATGAAAATGCCGGAACCAATCATCGAGCCGGCTACAATCATCGTGGAATCGAGCAAACCCAGACCGCGTATAAAACCTGTATTAGTCTCTTGTCCGTCAAGAGCCATGTCGGCCATAGTCTTCTCCTGACCCTCTTTACCTATGAGAACCTGTTCTTTTACTTGCTGACTTAAAGCGAGTGACTAAAGTAACACCGCCGCTGCCTTGGGGAGCGGACATAACCGATTACGAGCGGGTGGGCGCATTATACTGATTTCGACTGATCTGTCCACAAAAACTCGGCTGTGCCGATCTTCAACTGCCAACATCAGCGTCAATGATTATGGGCAGTGAGCCACTGTGCCTGTATGATATGGCAGCCGTGGATAGCACCGAATCAGCCTATGTTCCTGCGCCCGAGTTGGGCGACATGAAAGAAGCAGACTTTCGTCGTTTCGGTCACGAGCTGATCGATTGGATCGCCGATTACTTCGAAAACATCGATCAGCGTCCCGTGCTTCCAGACATGGAACCGGGAGACTTGAAGGCGCAACTCCCGTCCGCACCACCCGAGCACGGCGAGACGATGGAAAACATCCTTGCCGACGTCGATCGCCTGATTGCTCCGGCGCTGACACACTGGAGCCACCCATCATTCTTCGCTTACTTCGCTACTTCAACTTCCGGTCCCGGAATCCTGGGCGAGTTGTTGAGCGCCGCTTTCGATAACAAGTCGATGCTCTGGCGCACGTCGCCGGCGTCAACGGAATTGGAAGAAGTGACGCTCGACTGGCTGCGGCAAATGATGGGACTCGATCCAGGCATGGCCGGCATCATCTACGACACGGCGTCAGTCTCCAGTTTGCATGCGATCGCGGCGGCGCGCGA
>Ga0126376_10001424_pt1 | contig 12906 bp, 9 predicted proteins | sample PanSoiMetPlot_15_FD_92760 | JGI IMG/M metagenome (GOLD analysis project Ga0126376, IMG submission 92760) | Tropical forest soil microbial communities from Panama - MetaG Plot_15 | ecosystem: Environmental > Terrestrial > Soil > Tropical forest > Bulk soil | place: Panama | collected 2016-02-17
ATGATAACCGGCCTCGGCTCGTCCGCCATAGCTGTGCGCATTGAAGTTCGTCGTAAAGGTTTCGAGCCCGGGCACGTCACGACTCGTCCGCATCCAGTGCTCCGCATAGCCGAAAGAGGCGGCGAGATAAGCTGGGCCGAAATTGGTGATGCCGTACACGCCTGCCTGGAACACGTCGCTGTGCCCGCCCCCGAGCCCCTGCGCGACGCTCCAGTTGGTGCCGCCGCCGCCGAGCGCAAAACCCACTACGGTGTAGGGCGACAGCTGATAATCGAGACCGGCGGCACCTCCACCGGTGCTGGCGGAAAGGTCATGGGAGCCGATCCCAATGGGATCACCGGTAGTGCGGCTCGTGGCCCCATAGCCGCCGCCCCACACGGTCCAGCGCTGCTCGAAGGGTGCCAGCGCTCGCCGCGCCACCGGCTCCTTGTACACCGGCGCATAGGCGGGGGCGACTTCGGGCGAGCCGCCGAACCCGGTCCGGCCGTAGACGAACGGGTCCATCATGAGGGTGAGGAACTCGGTCATGATCTGGAACGCGCCCTGCTGCGCGCCAGTCACGGCTTCTCCGGATACGGGCGTCAAAAAACCCCTGATCTCCCCATTCGGAAAGTTGGTGGTGTGGATGTTGAAATAGGTCTCTCCGGCCGCGATGCCTGACACCAGAGCTGCATTTGCTCCCGCGACCGTGCCACTCGGGTTGAAGGCACTTGTAATGAAGGCCGGATTATAGGTCGCCGGATTGAGGAGATTGAAAGTCATGGCGTAGTTGCCGGCCGTCACTCCCAACGGAAACCCCGGAAAGGTGGGAGTGGTCGTGGCGACCATGACGTTATTATTAGCTTGGAAGGGAAAAGACAGGCAGCAATGGATGTGCGCTGCTGTGGTACCCGAGCCCAGGCCGCTAAAATTCGCGCCGACAGTCATGGTATTGGCCGCGGGATTGATCACCACCACGGCTGCCCCTGTTCCGGCCGAGCCGGTGGGAGGCACCTCATTCGAGCCTACAAGTTGGGTGACGAATAGGAGCTGCGCGTGCGAGGCGGGCACCAACAGGCATGCTGCTCCTATGAAAGCAAGGAGCAGTGAGGCGCACCTGATCGCCGTGGCTCGCCGCAAGCAATTCATGTCAAGCCTCCCGACGGCGCCATGGCAGCTTTGCAGAGGGTCGACGCCTAAACTCCCCTTGATGATTGTATTCGAGATCGGGCGGTCCCTGCTGGTCTCAAAGTCGGAACAATTCCGATTTCAGCAGGCTGTTGCGCGAACGCCACATAAGCCACATCGCCGACGAGGTGATTTGATCCGGCATTGAGTGCGGCTCTGGCAGGAGCCGACATTGCAAGGGAAGGTCATGCACTGGGTTCGCCGCGATGCGAATTAATCGTTAGGCTATTCTCAGCTCATGTTCGAGCAGGCTCGTCACGTGCCATTACGGCCCATCCGCTGGAGCGCGAGCGCCGCCGCCGCCGCAATCGAGGACATCGTCGCGGATGGGCTTGAACATTTCGATGCCGAGCAATTCTGGCCCGCGCACCCGCTCGACGAAGGAATTCGCGACGGCCACACCAGCCTCTATTTTGGTGCCGCCGGCATGGTCTGGGGCCTCGAATACCTTGGCCGCACAGGCGCGACCAAGGCACGATACGATTTCCGCTCCGTTCTCCCGCGGCTCTTGGAAGCCAGCCAGGCCGAGTTCGCCCAATGGAAATACGCGGCGCATGGATCACTGCTGCTTGGTGACTTTGGGATGGCGCTCGTGGTCATGCGCCTCGACCCCGCCTCCGCGATCGCCGACCTAGTGTATTCGCGGGCTGACGCGAACACGATCTTGCCGGTACGTGAGTTGATGTGGGGCACCCCCGGCTCCATGATCGCCTGCGTGCACATGGCCGCGATGACCGCGGAACCGCGTTGGCGAGCGCTGTTCGCGGTTCAGGCCGCGCGTCTGCTCGGGGACTTGGAAGAGACCGACCATGGTCCGCTGTGGACGCAAGACCTCTATGGCCGCCACTTGCGCTACCTCGGACCGGTGCATGGTTATGCCGGCAACATGATCGCGCTGATGCGTGGCTGGGAATGGCTGACGGACGATCAGCGCGCACGGATCGCGGACGCCGTTCCGCGGACCCTGACGGCAAACGCGCGGCGTTCCGAACTCGGTGCAACATGGCGTGGCGTTGTGGCCGATCGCGACAATCCTCCCGCGGACGGCGATGACTACAGCAACGCCCGCGTAAACCTTTGCCAGCACTGTCACGGAGCTCCCGGGATGGTGACGGCATTCGCGGATGCGCCGTTCACGTCGGTTGAGCTGGAAGACCTGCTACGCGAAGGGGGCAAATTCACTTGGGTTGCTGGACCGCTCGCCAAAGGCCCGAACCTCTGCCACGGCACGGGCGGCAATGGCTATGCGTTCCTCAAGCTCTATCGTCGAACCAACGATTTGATATGGCTTGAGCGGGCCCGGTCCTTCGCAATGACCGCGATCGCTCAATATCGCGAGGCACGTGACCAGCTTGGGCGAGGCCGTTACTCATTGTGGACCGGCGACATTGGTCTCGCCGTCTATCTGTGGGACTGCCTGACCGCTAAACCACAGTTTCCGACAATCGATGTCTTTTGAATTGCTTCCAAGCCGATAACGCGAAAGCGGGAACCTCGACGCCTGAACAATGCGATAGCATGGACGCTGAAGTCGCAGCGTGGTCGCATGTCTCATATGGGTCGAAATCGGCCGTTCCGATGCTGTCCGCTGCATGACCGTCTTCCGCGGAAAGCGGAAGTCTGGACGCCACTTTGTTATGTCGCGGAAGTGCCATGAGCCGACTCATGCACCGCAGCAAATATCGATCACCTCACCTCGTCGGCGCTGGCGAGTACGCGCCGGCCAGCGGGCGTGAGCGGCCGGTGCCGCTCAGCAGGGGATACCCCATCCGTGTCTCGCGCAAGGCCAACCAGCCAACTGGATTTGTCAACGCGCCGGTCCACGAAATCACCCCAACTACGAAAAGCCCGCCGCGGGGCGCGACGGGCTCGAGCCGATCGACTCGGCGGTGGGCTGATGGCCGCGCCGACCAGCCCAACGCGAGGCTTGTCAGCTCGGCATCATCACGTTGTCGATCACGTGGATGACGCCGTTCGACTGAAACACGTTCTGGATGGTCACGCGCGACGCATTGCCCTTGGTGTCGCGGATGGTCAGCGTTTGGCCCTTGAACTCGACCGTGAGCTCTTCGCCTTCGACGGTCTTGAACTTGGCCTTGCCGCCGCCCTTGTTGGATGCATCCCACAAATCCTTGACCGTGAGCCGGCCGGGCAGGACGTGGTAGGTCAGGACCGCGACGAGCTTCTCCTTCATCTGCGGCTTCAACAAGCTATCGACCGTGCCCGTCGGCAGCTTTTGGAAGGCGGCATTGGTCGGCGCAAAGACCGTAAACGGGCCGGGCGCTTGCAGCGTGTCGACCAGTCCCGCGGCCTTCACGGCGGTGACAAGGGTGGTGTGATCCTTCGAGTTCATCGCGTTCTGGATGATGTTCTTCGAGGGATACATGGGAGCGCCGCCGACGGTGACGGTTTGCTCCTTCATTTGCGCGTGCGCCGAGGTCGCCGCCCCGGCAGCAAAGACGAGCGCCGCGACGGCAATCGCCGTCGGCAGGATCGAGGGTCTCATGTGGTTTTTCTCCATGTGCTTGTGTGCGCCGCGCCAGCGGCTTGCGCATCAAGGTACGAAGCGCATGACGTCCGGATGCAGCCACGCGAGATTTCGCTCCTCAGCCAGCGAAGCGCTGGCTTACAGGCGCGTGAGCTTGCCGCTAGCGATCACCGGTCCAGTGGGCTGTCCGGTGGGCGATCCGCCGGGCGGCTCGAGCGAGATCGCGAGCGTCGCCTCCGGGGTGAGGCGAGCGGTAAGATCGGGCGGGATCTCGAGCCGCATTGCTTGGCCCGGCTCGATGAGTCCGAGCGAATGCGGGCGTTGGCCGGGTCCAGGCAGAATGAGCCATAGCTCGATGGCGCGCGGATCGTTGGTCAAGAGTGAGGCCGGCACCACGAGGAGGTTGTTGCCCGTCACCGTGGCGACGACGTTCGGCTGACCGCCACTTCCGGAGAGCGTTGCCATTAGCGGCGCCCGCGTGGCGGGGACCAGTCCGATATAGACGAGGGCCGCGATGCTAGCGGCCGCAAGCGTCGCCGAGGCGACGCCGAAGACGCGCCAGAACGCAAGGCTCTGCCACAGCGATGTCCGCCGCACAGCCTCAGGCGATTGGATCGCGGCCTCGATCTGCGACCAAGTATGCGGCGGCGGCGCGACCGGCGCCACCGCGTCGGCAAGGACGCCCAACCGCTCCTCCCAGAACGCGACCTCGGCGGCCAGCGCCGGCTCGCGCGGCAAGCGCCGCTCGAACTCGCGCCGCTCCTCGGCCCCGAGCACGCCCAGCACGTATTCAGCGGCGATGACTTTGCCGCCGTTCGCCGGGTCGATGGTGTCGTTGTCGCTCATCGTTCGAGACAAGCTCTCAGCTTCAACAGGGAACGCCGAATCCAGCTCTTCATCGTGCCGAGCGGCACGTTCATGCGCGCGGCCAGTTCCTCGTAGGTGGCACCGTCGAAAAACGCGGCCCGAACGGCGGTCGCCTGGCGCGCCTCCAGTTCCTCGAGGCAGCGGGCGAGCCGTTGCTGCTGCTGCGCCAGCTCGACGCGCTCAAGCGCGGCGGGAGCAGGATCTCTGACGACATCGGCGGCCTCGATCGGCTCGAGGCGGCCGCCGGCGGCACGCGCCCGCAGCCGATCGATCGCCCGATTGCGGGTAATCGCCACCATCCAGGTGATCGGGCTCGCCCGAGCGGGGTCGAAGCTGGCGGCCTTGCGCCACACCGTGACATAGACGTCCTGCAGCACGTCCTCGGCCTCGCTTCTATCCTTCAACATACGTAAGCAGACGCCGAAAAGTTTCGCAGACGTGTCTTGATAGACGAGACGCAGCGCGGCGCGGTCACCGCCCGCAACGCGCGCGAGCGCGGCGGCAAGCTGGCTGCTGCGCGTGGCGTCTACATCCATTCGGTCAATGCCCCGGCCGGCCCGCCCGCCGGCAGATGTCGCACATCTCGGCACGAACGTCATCCCACGCGGGCGTGTCTCAGTTTATGAGATCTCGTGGCTACGTGGCCGCGCCCTCGCCGTTTCGCAGCGACGCCATTAATTTTCGGCCATCTGTCTTCATTATGGAGGCGCCTTGCTGCCGGCGGAAACCGCAACTCACGGGATCGTGACGCATCGCCAACGTCTTCACCTCCGGCTGTTCCGTAGCTACGCCCGAACTGGGTCTGTTCAGCTCATGAAGGGCAAGAGGCGATGCTCAGGGTGACCGCTGAGTGGCCAGCGCTGCTCCTACGGCGGCCGGGCGGGGATACCGGCGAGCTGAAAAGCCGGGGATCTGCTGCGCCGGTTCTGGAACAGCACGGCTGGTTTTTGGGGCCAGTACGGGACGCCGGTGTCGTGGTTTCTGTCCGGAGCCCTTCTGTTCATCGTCCTCCTGAACCTCGCCGCTTCTTATGGAATGAACGTCTGGCATCGCGTGATTTTCGATGCGCTATAGGCCAGCGATTCGGACACGGTTCTGCTGTTGTCCATGCTTTACGTACCGCTTCTGGCGGCAAGCGTCTTCTTGAGCGTCACGCAGGTTTGTGCGCGCATGGCGATGCAGCGGCGATGGCGCGCATGGCTCAATAACCTTCTCGTCGATCGCTGGCTTAAGAACAGCCGCCATTATCAGCTCAATCTCCTACGCGGCCCCCACAAGAACCCGGAAGGTCGCATAGCAGACGACGTGCGGATAGCGACAGAGGCGCCGATCGATTTCGCGACTGGAGTGACAACAGCCGTGCTATCGGCAGCGACATTCATCGCAGTTCTGTGGACGATCGGCGGTGCGTTCACGTTCCATATCCATGGTACGGCCATCACCATTCCCGGCTTCCTCGTTGTCGCGGCGGTGATTTATGCGGTGGCAGCGAGCGGGACCATGTTTATCATCGGACGTCGCTTGATCACGGTATCTGAGAAACAGAACCAAGCGGAGGCAGAGTACCGTTACCTGCTAACCGCGTGCGCGAAAACGGCGAAGGTATCGCCCTGCTCAAGGGGGAAGATGAAGAGCGCAACGGCGTCGACAGGTCCTTCAAGTCGGTGTTGCGCGCGTGGCGAGACGTTTGCATCCAGAGCATGCGGACCACGATTGTCTCGCAGACCAGCGGTTATATAGCGCCGATCCTGCCCATAATTCTGTGCGCGCCCAAATTCTTGGACAACGCGATGACGCTCGGCGAAGTCATGCAGGCGGCATCAGCGTTTGCAATTGTGCAATCGGCGCTCAACTGGCTCGTCGACAATTATCCGCGCCTTGCGGACTGGGCCGCCTCCGCCCGGCGGGTTGCCTCGCTCGAACTGGCGCTGGATGCGCTGGAGCGTGCGGAAATGCGCCACGGCGGCAGGATCGCTCGTGGCGATGGGAAAGACGCTGCACTGCGGTTGCGCGATGTCTCGGTCACGCTCGACGACGGGACGGCTGTGGTTGATGGCGCGGACGTTGCGATTAGGGCAGGCGAAAAGGTGCTGCTCACAGGCGACTCGGGGACCGGCAAGAGCACTCTCGCGCGCGCTCTTGCGGGCGTGTGGCCGTGGGGTAAAGGCGACATCGAGATCGCAGCGGGAGGAAAACTATTGGTTTTGCCGCAGCGGCCATATGTGCCGACGGGTACGCTTCGAAGGGCAGTGAACTATCCAGACGCAGCCCATAGCCGAAGCATGGCGGAGACCGCGAAAGTCTTGGAGAAAGTCGAACTCGGCCATCTTGCCGAGCGCCTCGATGAGGAACGGCCTTGGGATCAAATCTTGTCGGGCGGGGAGAAGCAGCGTTTGGCGTTCGCGCGCCTCTTCCTCCATCGCCCAGATATCATTGTGCTCGACGAGGCCACCGCGGCCCTCGACTCGCGCAGCCAGGATCGTTTGATGCGACTTTTGTCGCGGGAGTTCACAGATGCGACCGTCATCAGCATCGGTCATCGCCCGGAACTCGCTGCCTTTCATCACCGCAAAATCGTTCTTGAGCGCAGCCCCACGGGCGCCAAGCTTGTCGACGAAGCCGGCGGCTCGCAGCCGGGATCTGCTGCGCCGTTTCTGGAACAGTGCGGCCGGTTGGGCAGTACGGGACGCCGGTGTCGTGGCTTTTACCCTCGGGTTCCAGCGATGCAGCCGACGAAGGAGGCTGTCACATGCAAACGCGATGTAACGAATCTCCGGCCCATGGCCGGTCGTGGACTTCAGACGTTAAGGGCGCCTTAGTCTATTTGATTGTGAGCCTCTTGTTCGTACTCGCCTCGGTCAACGTGCCAGCATAAGGGCTGCGTGTACCAGCAACTCAGGCACGGGAGCGCCTGGTCCCCCGATGAGGTGGCCCGGGGATAGGCGCTGGGCCAGTTCACGTTATCATCTTCAGCGAGTCGACTTACTTTCATTATCATCATGAGGCCAGATCGATCGAGGTGCAGGGTCTTCGCCAATCCCTGGCGCCCCGCCCCCAAAAAATCTCGCTTCCGTCGCAAGCGCCGCCTCGTCTTCGACTGCGCGGCAGTGACCGGGCCCTGCTGGTCTGGATGACCGTGATGCTTGGCTTTGAGGTCGCCCAGTCGACGGTGTCGAGATACGTGGTGCGGGTGGGTCGCCGTCGCAAGGCTGCAAGACATTCTTCCGGAACCACGCGCAGGCGATCGACGCGGCCATTGATCCTTTTGTGGCTCCGACCCTGACCTTTGAGCGATTGTTCGCGTTTCTGGTGCTGGGCCACGGCCGGCGGCAACTGCTGTGGTTCGAGGTGACGCGACAGCATCAGCGCCCGCCTACCTGGTGCGGGACAACGACCGTGCCTACCGACATGCCTTCACCCGGGTTAGGGCGATGGGCGTCCGCGACCGACCGATCTCGCCTGGATCGCCGTGGCAAAATCCATATGTGGAGCGGTCTGATTGGCACCGTACGTCGCGAGTGCCTGGGACCGGATGCTGGTCTTTGGCGAGGCGCACCTGCGACAAATTGAAATCTTCGAGAAAATTGCCAGCACCGGTCTTCGACATGGATCTCACCACGCTGATGGTCCGCAGCATTAGAGCCGGCGCATCCGGCCGTGCAGAAGCTGTTTTATCTCGGCGTGCTTCTGGCTGGCATCGTCGTCGTGCTGTCGGGCCTTGCCATCTGGAAGCCGGTGCAATTGCAGGAACTAACCGCCCTGTTCGGCGTTTACGATGCCGCCCGTTACGTGCACTTCTTCGCCATGGCGGCAATCGTCGGCTTTCTCGTCGTGCACGCCGTTATGAGCTTTCTCGTTCCGAAGTCGCTGCGGGCCATGATCACCGGCCGATAGCGGTCAGGGAAGAACGAAATGTCACGTATTCGGAAAAAACCGCCCGGCGTCGATCCCGAGTTCCTTGCCAAGGATGCCGCCAAGCTCATGCCCGACCCCGCGCGCCGCCTCTTCCTGCGCGGCGGCGCCAGTCTCGGAGCCCTCGCTTTTCTCGCCGCCTGCGACATCGTCGACGGGGCGTCGGCGGAACAGGCGCTGATGAAAATCTCCTATTTCAACGATCGCGCGCAGGCCTGGCTGTTCAACCCGAACAAACTCGCGCCGACCTATCCCGACAGCGCGGTCCGGCGGCCGTTTCCGTTCAATGCCTATTATCCGGAGGACCAAGCGCCCGAGGTCGATAGAGAAGATTACAAACTCGAAGTCGGCGGGATGGTCGACAACACGAAATCCTGGACCCTCGACGAGCTCTATGCGCTGCCGCAGGAAACCCAGATCACGCGCCTGATCTGCGTGGAAGGTTGGAGCGCGATCGGCAAATGGACCGGGACGCCGCTGCGCGAGTTCCTCAGGCGCATCGGCGCGGACACGCGCGCGAAATACGTGTGGTTCCGTTGCGCCGAGGGCTATTCCACCTCGATCGACATGCCAACCGCGCTGCATCCGCAGACGCAGATGACCTTCAAATTCGACAACGAGATCCTGCCGCGCAAGTACGGCTTCCCGATGAAGGTGCGCATGCCGACCAAGCTTGGCCTCAAGAATCCGAAGCACGTGATGGAGATTGCCGTCACCAACAAGTATCTCGGCGGCTACTGGGAAGACCAGGGATACAACTGGTTCAGTGGTATTTGAGCGGCCGCTGTTGCCCGAGCCGCGCAAAAAGCGGGGCCTAACTCTTACTCAGCGGCCGTGCAACCCAGATCGAGCCGCGCGTCCATGTCGGCTACTCGATCACGTCGTCGGCGCGAGCAAGCAGCGTCGGCGGCACGTCGAGAGGGATTCGCAAGACGGGCTTTATGGAATATCGGCGCGGCGACCAGCCTTATTCCGGCTTTATGTTGGCCGCCCGGATCACCTTGCCCAACTTCTCGGTTTCGTCGGCGATGAACTTGCCGAAGTCCGTAGGCGAGCCTGTGAGTACCGTGCCGCCGAGGTCAGCGAGCCGCGCCTTCATCGTGGGATCGGCGAGAGCCGCATTGATCTCCTTGTTGAGTGTGTCGATGATCTTGGCGGGCGTGTTCCTGGGTGCGCCGACGCCAGACCAAGCGCTCGCCTCATACCCGGGTAGGAACTCGCTGACGGTTGGAAGGTCTGGTAGCCCCTCCCAGCGCATCGCCGTCGTCACCGCTAATGGACGCAGCTTGCCGGCCCTGATCTGCTCAATCGTCAGTGACGTGGAGCCGAACAGAACCTGCACCTGTCCGCCAAGCAGGTCGGTCATCACGGGTCCCCCGCCACGATACGGCACGTGAACCAAGTCGACTCCGGCCATCATCTTGAAAAGCTCGCCATCAACATGACCGGGAGTTCCGATGCCTGGCGATCCCAAATTGATCTTGCCCGGGTTCGCCTTGGCATAGGCGATGAACTCGGGGACGGTTTTGGCTGGAACCGAGGGATTAACCACCATGACTTCGGGCACGCGCATGATGCCCGCAACCGGCGCGATGTCGCGGACGACATTGAAATTGAGCTTGTCATAGAGCGTCGCGTTGATCGCGTGCGTCGTGGCCACCAAGAGAAGTGTGTAGCCGTCCGGTGGGGCACGGACGACCGCTTCGGTGCCGATATTGGAGCCGCCACCTGGGCGGTTTTCTATGACGAATTGCTGGCCCAGCCGCCCCGAGAGCCACGGTCCGATGAGACGCGCGAGAATGTCGGGCAATCCGCCGGGGGCCGTGGCGGCGATGATGCGCACCGGCCGCGTCGGATAGTTTTGCGCCCAAGCGATACGCGACACCGCCGGGAGCGCGGCAGCACCCGCGGCCAGATGCAGAAAATTTCGGCGGGGAAGTTTCATTGTTGAACCTCCCTCTCGCACATCATTCGATCACCTCGTCGGCGGTGGCGGATGAAGGAATCCCTGACAACGCCGCAAAATGTCGGCTGACGTATTGCCTCCCCTTGTCAGTGATTGTCCAAATAATACTGCCGCCCCACCGGCCACTAAAACTGTTAGAATGTCTTCGAATTGAGATCGTTTAACAAGGGCGAAGGCCTCTCGCATCAAAACGATTCGAGTTACAAATGGCGAATATCACGCTCACCCTGCCCGAAGCACTGAAACGAGCGATTGCAGCCTATAATGATGGTAAGTTCTCCGAGGCGGAACGGCTGTGCCGCACAATCATAGCGGCCAAGCCTGGTTTTTTTGACGCCCTGCACCTACTAGCGGTTGTTCAAACAAGGCTGGGGCGTTTGAAAGACGCGCTCACGAGCTATGACCAGGCGCTCACGGTGCGGCCGGACTATGCCGAGGCGCTCAGCAATCGTGGCCTCACCCTGCACGAGTTGAGGCGGTTCGAGGACGCACTGGCGAGCTATGACCAGGCGCTGACGGTGCGGCCGGACTTTGCCGAGGCGCTCTCCAATCGCGGCGTCACCCTGCACGAGTTGAGGCGGTTCGAGGACGCACTGGCGAGCTATGACCAGGCGCTGACGGTGCGGCCGGACTATGCCGAGGCGCTCAGCAATCGTGGCCTCACCCTGCACGAGTTGACGCGGTTCGAGGACGCACTGGCGAGCTATGACCAGGCACTGGCGGTGCGGCCGAATTTTGCCGAGGCGTTCTTCAACCGCGGCAACGCCCTCCTGAAGTTCAACCGTATCGAGGAGGCGCTGGCGAGCTATGAACAGGCGCTGGCGGCGCGGCCGGACTATGTCGAGGCGCTCAACAACCGTGGCCACGCCCTCTACGAACTGAGGCGCTTCGAGGAAGGTTTGGCGAGTTACGACCGTGCCCTCACGCTGCGGCCGGACTATGCCGAGACGCTCAACAACCGCGGCAACGCCCTGCGGGAGCTGAAGCGGTTCGAGGAGGCGCTCGCGAGCTACGAGCGCGCCCTGACGATGCGGCCGGACTATGTCGAGGCGCTCTCCAATCGAGGCCTCGCCCTCTATGAACTGAGGCGCTTCGACGAAGCGCTGGCGAGTTACGACCATGCCCTCACGCTGCGCCCGGACTATGCCGCGGCGCATTTCAATGAAGCGAACTGTCGGCTGGTCATGGGCGACTTCGATCACGGCTGGAAAAAGTTCGAATGGAGGTCGAATCGGAATAATTTCGCACAACCGGTGTGGCTCGGATCGAACCAGATCGCAGGCAAGACAATTTTGCTCCACGCGCGCCCCAAGCTAGGCTTTGGCGATACGATCCAGTTCTGCCGCTACGTGCCACTCGTCGCGAAACGCGCCGCGCGCGTAATTCTGGAGGTCCAAGCGCCACTCCACGGGCTGATGAGCACTCTTTGTGGTGCCGCGCAGATCTTAGCTAGGGGCGACCCACTACCCGAGTTCGATATACATTGTCCGCTGCTTAGCCTGCCGCTTGCGTTTGGGACGCGGCTTGAGACGATACCGTCTGCGACGCCCTATCTGCACGTATCATCACAGGCCATGATGAATTGGAACGCACGGCTGGGCGGCCCGAGAGGTCGTCCCAGGATTGGCCTCGCTTGGTCTGGCGACCCAATGAACTGGAACGATCACCGATCGATAAGGCTCGGCTCTTTGTTGTCACTTTTGGATCTCAATGCAACGTTTGTAAGTTTGCAAAAGGATGTCCGCGCCAACGACGCGGCGGTCTTAAAGGCTCGCAGTGATGTTCTGCATTTCGCCGATGAGCTGAAGGATTTCTCCGACACGGCGGCACTCATATCGAATCTGGACCTTGTTATCTCGGTGGATACAAGTGTCGCTCACCTCGCCGGTGCCCTGGCAAAACCGGTCTGGGTGATGCTCCCTTTCATCGGCGACTGGCGTTGGCTGCTCGATCGCGAGGACAGCCCATGGTACCCAACTGCCCGCCTATTTCGACAGGATGACTCGCGCGCATGGGAGAGCGTGATCGTGCGCGTTCGTGCTGCGCTCCAGGACTTCCTACGGAATTACGTTTCGAAGCCCGCACCAGCGGCATGCTCAGGCTGACCAGCGGCGCAACTTCCGCCACGATCAGCCCCCACAGCGCATCCGGCGAGTTGCCGCCCGTCACCCACGGAGCATCAGGAAGATCGTCGACCATTATTGCTGAATCACATTCTTGGTGTTGGTTCTGGGAACCCAGCCGATCCCAGAAACCCGATAGTGGGGAGCTTTGCCGGCTGCTGCGCGCGCGCCGCGAGCGCCAGCGGCGCCGAGAAGGTTGATGAACTCGCGGCGCCTCACTCTATCACCTCGTCGGCGCGGGCAAGTAGCGTCGGCGGAACTTCGAGGCCGAGGGCCTTGGCCGTGACCAGGTTGATGACCAGATCGAACTTGGTCGGTTGCTCGACCGGAAGATCGCCCGGCTTCGCCCCGCGCAGTATCTTGTCGACATACTCGGCTGCGTG
>Ga0126376_10001429_pt1 | contig 12888 bp, 9 predicted proteins | sample PanSoiMetPlot_15_FD_92760 | JGI IMG/M metagenome (GOLD analysis project Ga0126376, IMG submission 92760) | Tropical forest soil microbial communities from Panama - MetaG Plot_15 | ecosystem: Environmental > Terrestrial > Soil > Tropical forest > Bulk soil | place: Panama | collected 2016-02-17
CCGCGATCCGGCCCAGCGTCTCGCGCACCTGCTCCTCCGGACCGCCCCGCACCTCCACCACCACGCGCGAGCGGCCTTCGAGCTGCTCGCGCAGGCGGGCCGGCGTGTCCTGCGCCACCACGCGGCCCTGGTGAATGATGACCACGCGCCCGCACACCATCTCGACCTCGGGCAGGATGTGCGTGGACAGAAGGATCGTGTGCTCTTTGCCCAGCTCGCGGATCAGCGTGCGCACCTCGCGGATCTGGTTGGGATCGAGGCCCACGGTGGGCTCGTCCAGGATCAAGATGGGCGGGCTCGCGATCAGCGCATCGGCCAGCCCGACGCGCTGCCGGTAGCCGCGGGAAAGCTGGGCAATCGGCCGCCGCACGACCTCGCCGAGCCCGCAGGTCTCGACCAGCTCCTTGATGCGACCGGACCGGGCCGCGCGTACAACGTGCTTGAGGCGCGCGCGGAAGTCGAGATACTCGGAAACCCGCATCTCGGGATAGAGCGGCACGCTCTCGGGCAGATAGCCCACGCGCTGCCGCACTTCGACCGGCTGCGCGAACACGTCGAAGCCGGCCACCTGCGCAACCCCCGCGGTCGCAGGCAGGAAGCAGGTCAGGATGCGCATGGTGGTGGTCTTGCCGGCCCCGTTGGGACCCAAAAAGCCGAGGATCTCGCCGCGTGCGACGTCGAACGACACCCGGTCGAGCGCGGTCAAGCCTCCGTACCTCTTGACGAGGCTCTCTACGTGAATCATGGCGACCTAGGGATACTCGAAGTTCCAACCCCTGACAACCGCCTGCAATGCCCGATTATTCCTGACACGCGCGGCGAGTTGAGTTGACCTGGGCTCGAATTCGGGGCAAACAAGGAGGCTCGAGGCTTTCATGCGCCCCACCCCTCGAACTGATCCCGACGCGACTGCGCCCACGATTCCGGTCTCGAAGAGCAAGCGGCCGCAGCCGAGCCACTATGTGCTTCTGGTCGAGGACGAGGTGGACGCGCGGCGCGCGGTGGTCGACCTCCTGGCAGAAGCCGGCTATGCGGTCCTGGCGGTGGCAGACGGTCGCGAGGCGCTGGACTCGCTGCGCTCGGGACCGCCGCCCTGCGTGGCCATCATCGACCTCATGATGCCGGGCATGAACGGCTGGCAGCTCATCGACGCCATGCGGACCGACGCGCAGCTTTCGCGCATCCCGGTGGTCGTGATCTCGGCGCGCACGGACGCCGCCCCGCCCGGCGTGCGCCGGGTCGTGCGCAAGCCGTTTCGGTCCGAGGAGCTGGTCGCCATCGTGCGCAAGCTATGCGACCAGCGGCACCCGATTACCGGCTGAAGCGAATCGGCCCCGACACCTCGTCGTTGAGCGCGGCCGGGCGGTCCAGCGGCAGGCTGATCACGAACGTCGTGCCCTGCCCGGGCTTGGAGTGGTAGCTGATCTCGCCGCCATGCTCCTCGACGATCTTCTTGACGATGGCCAGGCCCAGGCCCGAGCCATCCTTCTTGCCCGAGGTGGCGAAGAGCTCGAACAGGCGGCCCTCGATCTCGGCCGGGATGCCGGGACCGGTATCGGCGAATGAGAAGACGAGCTGGCCGCCCAACGTCGACACGGTCAGCGTGAAGGTGCCGCCGCCGTGGGCGGCCATGGCCTGGGCCGCGTTGCGCGCAATGTTGTGAATCACGCGCAGGAGCTTGGCCTCGTCGAAGTAGGCCACGCCCCGATAGATCGGCTCCACTTTGAGCTTGATGTTCTTGCCCGTGAACTCCTGCTCCAGATGCGCCGTGATCTCGTCGAGGAACTTGTGCAGATACACCTTGCGCAGAAGGAGGTTCGACTCGCCGCGCGCGAACTGCAGCACCTCGCGCGTCATCGAGCTCATCAGGTCGAACTGCTTGAGGATCTGATCGACGTAGGCGGCGCGCTGCTGCGGGTCGTCGATCTGGGCCATCAGCTGCGCGTAGCCCGACACGATGGTCATCGGGGTCTTGAGGTCGTGCAAAACCCCGGACAGCATCTGCCCGATCGAGGCCAGGCGCGACTGGTTGAGCTTGTCCTCCTTGTGCCGGGCCAGCTGGATGGCCTTGGAGGCCTGACCGGCGATGAGCGTGAGCAGCTTGAGGTCGGCCGGCTCGAACCGGCGGGCGCCGATCTTGTTGAGCAGCTCGAACGCGCCCAGCGTGCCTTCCTCGGCCTGCAGAGGCACGCACAGGATGTTGCGCGGGATGAAGCCGATGCGCTGCGCAAATTTCATGTTGAAGCGGGCATCCGCCGCCGGATCGTTGGCGATGAGCGGCTGGCGCTGCGTGGCCACCCAGCCCACGATGCCCAGACCCATGGGCACGCGCAGACGCCGGACCTGGTCGCCGCGCTCGCCGCGCGCGGTGCGAAAGTACAGCTCGTCGGTGCGCTGCTCGCGCAGGAGGATGGACCCGGCCTCGGTCCCGACCAGATCCATGGCGCGCACCAGCAGCTTGTCGAGCATCTCGTCGAGATCCACGGCCCCGTGCATCTCCTCCTCGATCTCGAACAGCAGGTCGAGCTCGTACATCTTCTGCTCGAGCTTTTCCTGGGTCTCCAGAAGCTGCACGTTCTTGCCCACCACCGACAGGTACAGCTTGGAGTTCTCGATCGAGATGGCGGCCTGGCCGCCGACCGTGTGCAGAAGCGCCTCGTCCTCGCGTGAAAACGGGCCGCCGTCGTTCTTGTTGAGCACCTGAACCACGCCCACGATGCGGCCCAGGTTGTTGCGCATGGGCATGCACAGAATCGAGCGCGTCCGATAGCCCGAGCGCCGGTCGAACTCCTGCTGGAAGCGCGGATCCGCGTAGGCGTCGGGGATATTGACCACCTCGCCCGACTCGGCCACCCAGCCTGCGATGCCCTCGCCCGTGCGCAGCCGGATCTCGCGGATCTCGCCGCCCTGCGCGACCTTCGACCACAGCTCCTGACCGTCGTCGGACAGGAGGTAGAGGGTCGACCGATCGGCTGCCAGAAGCTCGGTGACCTTCTCCATGATCAGGGCCAGCAGCCGATCGAGATCGAGCGTGGAGCCGAGCGCGCTGCCAATCTCCTGCATCATGGCGAGCTTGCGCTCCTCGCCCAGCAGGCGGGCGCGCAACTGCGCGACCTCGCTCCCGGGCTCGACCGACACCATGTCGCGCGGGCTGTGCGACATCCGCTTTCCGATTCAATCACAATAGCCGGGAGGAATCCAGCGCTTGGGGTCGTATACTCGGTGTGGTATGAGCGGTGAGCGCAGGAGCGAACGCGAAGGAACAAAATGACGTCCCGCCAGGTCGCGGTCGCGCTCGCGCTCGCGCCGGCGCTCGGTGCGTGCGGTTGCGGCGAGCCCGCGCGGCGCCTCGAGACCTGGACGCTGGCCTACGAGGGCACCGACGTCCGGACCGTGCATCTGCCGGAGCACGTGGACAGCCTGCTGCCGCACCGCCCCGGCCGCTACTCGCTCAAGACCCGGGTCGAGCTGCCGCCGTCCTGGCGCGGGCGGCGGCTTACGCTCGCGATCCCGCAGCTGCCGTCTATCGTGACCCTGCGCGTGGCCGGACACGAGCTGGCCTCGCTGGGCGGACGGCCCTGGGACCGCTACCGCTCGGCCGGGCCGCAGGCCTTCAGTCTGACCGCGGGCGACACGATGGGGCCCACGCTCGATCTCGAGCTTTCGGTGCTGTATCAGTGGTCGCAGGCGGGCTGGGTCGATTCAGTGCCGCGGCTGTCGGCGAGCGAGCATGGCGATCCGGTGTTCCTGGTGGTGCAGGCGACCAACCAGTGGGGGGCGGCCGCCGCGGCTGCCTTGGTTCCGCTGATCGGCCTCTGGTACCTGTTCGTCTATTTGTTGGATCGGCGCCGCAAGAGCTTTGGCTGGTTCGCCCTGGGCTCGCTGTGCGCGGCCTACTATGGCTGGTTCTCGGTCGGGTTCACACAGGTCGCCTTTGGCCGGTTCGACGGCCCCCTGGTCGCGCTCAGCTTCGCGGGCGCGATGGTGTCGGTCGTGTACTTCGTGCACGTGCACTTCGGTGCGCCCCGGCCCTCGCGCGCGTGGCCGATCGCGCTGGGCCTGTACGCGCTCGGCTGCGTCGGGTTTCGCAACCCATTTTGGGCCCCTTACATCCTGCCGATACCGGTCTGTCTGTTCACCATCCTGGCGGGCGTCACGCAGGTGGCGACCCTTTTGCGCCTATGGCGGGGCTCGTGCCCGCCCAGCGGGTCCTGGGCCTACCTGTCGTCGTGGGCTTTCATCGGTGCCTTCGGGTGGACCGACTTCGCAGCCTGGCTCGGCGTGGGCGAGCGCATCGGCGGCGTGCATGCGGGCTGCGTGGCCACGGTGCTCTTCATCATGGTTCTGGCGGCCCTCTTGGCGCGCGAGTACTCGACGCTGCTCGTGCGCGCCGCCGAGCGCATCGAGATGCTGCAGAAGCGGCAGCTCGAGATCGAGGTCTTGAACGATGAGCTGCGCCGCCAGATCGGCGATCGATCGCGCCAGCTGCTGGCGGCGCTGGAGGCCAGCTCGTTCGCGCCGCCCAGTGAGCGCCTGCTCGCGCCTGGGGACCTGGTCGAGGACCGGTACCGGGTGGTGCGCCTTCTGGGCTCGGGCGGCATGGGCCGGGTCTACGAGGTCACCCGCCTGCGCGATGGCCAGCCGCTTGCGCTCAAGATGCTGGGCACGCGCACCAGCCGCACCGCGCTGGCGCGCTTCGTGCGCGAAGCCGAGATCACGGCCCAGCTGGCCCATCCCAACGTGGTGACCATCGTGGATCTGGACGTGACCCACGGCGGCGATCTGTATCTGGTGATGGAGCTCGTGCCCGGATCCACGCTCGAGGCCGCGCTGGCCGAGGCCCTGCCGCTGGCGCGGGCGCTCGACATCCTGCGCCAGATCGGCCGCGGCCTGGAGGCCATCCACGCGCGCGGCATCGTGCACCGCGATCTCAAGCCAGGCAACGTGCTTTTGTCGGGGGATGCGGTCAAGATCGCGGACTTCGGGATCAGCCGCCTGCGCCAGGAGATCAGCATAACGGAAGCGCATGCGGACACCCTGCCCCGTGTGCCCACGGATCCGCTCACCCGCACCGGGGTCATCATGGGCACGCCGCCGTACATGGCGCCCGAGCTGATGTTCGGTGCGCGGGCGGCCACGCCGCGCTCGGACATGTGGAGCTTCGGCGTCATCGCCTATCAGCTCCTGGCGGGCGAGTATCCCAAGTTCGACACCGGAGCCCGCGCAATCGAGGTGGGCAAGGTGCGCCCGGGGCTGCCGGCCGATGTGGCCGCGCTGGTCGACCGCTGCCTGGCCGCCGATCCGGCGCATCGGCCGACCGCGGCCGAGGTGGCGGCGGCCTTGCCCGCGCGTGGCGAGCTACGGCTGGAGGCGTGAGGCTGCGCGGCTTACGGGCAACGCGGGCTCGCACGCGGCTCGGCGCCATCGTCGACGGTCGCACTGCGCGCTCCCTGAGATCCTTGCTGACGCCGCTCGCTCTCGCTCGGCTCCCGCGCGTGGGCGCCTACTCGAGGCCGCGGCTGCGCAGCGCCTGGTCGTCCTCGCCGTGCAGGTGCCCCAGCTCGTGCAGCAGCGTCTTCCGGATCTCGAGGTCCAGCTCGTCGAGCGAGCTGACCGCACGCGCCAGATTCTTGCGATACAGAACGATGCTGCGCGGCTCGTCGGGAACGCCGGGCGGCGGTACCTGACCCAGCGGCAGCCCCCGGTAAAGCCCCAGGATGGTCGGCGACAGCGGCGGATCCTCGGCCGTCAGATCCTCGGCTGCCGGGAGATCGGCCACCTGCACCGGGACACCCTTGAGATCGCGCCGCAAGGGCTCGGGCAGCTCGGCCAACGCGCGGTCGACCGCGCGCCGGAAGTCCTCTCGTGAGATGTCGACCGGCGCCGGGAAATCGCCCGCCGCAATCACGCGTGCGCGCGCAAAGTGTCGGCGCGCGTCGTCCTCTTTGCCCTCGCGCTCCAGGATCAGGCCCAGATGATGATGCGCATACGCGTTGTCCGGGTTGCGATCGAGCACCTTGCCGAACTCGCGCCGGGCCTCGGGAAAGCGGCACAGCTCGAACAGAGCGACGCCCTTTTCATACTCGGCGTCGAGATCGCCGGGCGCGTAGCGGAGCGCGTAGTCGAGCCGCGGCAGCGCCTCCTTGGCCCGGCCCAGATCGTCGAGCGCCTGGCCCTCGAGCAGAGCCAGCCGCGCGGCCTGAGCGTTGCGGCGCTCGCCGGGCAGGCGCTTGACGCTGCGCACGCCGCGACGCGCATACTCGAGGCCGATCTCGGTCAGCTCGGCCGCCGGCGGCAGGCGATTGATATAAAGATCGGCAGCCCCGGCCAGGGTCTCGGGATCATCCGGATCGAGCGCGAGCGCGCGCGTAAAAGCAGTCCGCGCTTCGTCGAGCCGGCCCAGCTGGGCCAGCGCGGCCGCGCGGTTGTGATGAGCCTCGATCGAGCGCGAGGCCTGGCGCGCGGCCTCGTCGGCGCACAGAAGCGCGCCCTCGTAATCGCCGTCGTCGTAGCGATCGGCGGCCCGATCGAGCAGCGCCTCCAGCGGCCGCTCGGGCGCGCCCGCGCCGTCCTCGGGGAAGCAGCGCCGTGCCGGCCGCACGTCGGGCGTCTGCACGGTCTTTGCGTGCTGGACCGTGGACAGGCGGCCCATGCGGGCGCTCTCGCTCTCCTCGGGCTTCTGCTGGAGTCGATGGTGCGAGGTGCAGCCCGGGAAAAGCCCGAGCAAAAGCACGCATTGCACGGCCCAGCGCCGCATACCCTTCGTATTATACGCGTGCTATCGTTGCCGGCCAATGGCCGCGAAAGCAGAAGTGGGCGTCCCCCGTCCCGGCGCCCTCTATCTCATCGACGGGTCCAACTATGTGTTTCGGGCCTACTTTGCGCTGGTCAAGTCGGCGCGCCCTGACCAGTCCACCTACCTGTCGACCTCGGCCGGCCTGCCCACCGGCGCCATCCTCGTCTTTACCAACATGCTCATGAAGCTGTATCTCGAGCACCGGCCCCGCTACGCGGCCGTGGTGTTCGACGCGGCCGAGAAGACCTTCCGTGATGAGCTCTATCCCAGGTACAAGGAGACCCGCCACAAACCGGCCGATGATCTGCGCCCGCAGTTTCCGTACTTCCCGAGAATCGTCGAGGCGTTCAACCTGCCCATGCTCAAGGTGCCGGGCGTCGAGGCCGACGATGTGATTGCCACCCTGACCCTGGCCGCGCAGGCGCGTGGGCTCGAGGTCGTGATCTGGTCGGGCGACAAGGACCTCCTCCAGCTGTGCTCGGACCGGGTTCATCAGGTCGACACGCTGCGCGACGTCGAGTACACGCCGGCCGCGGTGGCGGACAAGTTCGGGGTGGCACCCGAGCAGCTCGGCGACGTGCTGGCCCTGATGGGCGACACCTCGGACAACATCCCGGGCGTGGCCGGTATCGGGCCCGGCTGGGCGGCCAAGCTGGTGGGCCAGTACGGCTCGCTCGAGGCCATCTTGCACGCGGCCGAGGGCGGCGAGATCAAGGGCAAGATCGGCGAGGCGCTGCGCAACCCGACCCAGCGGTCGAACGCGCTCCTGTCGCGTCGCCTGGTCGAGCTCAAGCGCGACGTGCCCGGCCTGCCGCCGATCATGGAGCTGGCGCGGCGCGAGTTCGACAAGCCCAAGCTTATCGCCCTCTTGCGCGAGCTCGAGTTCGAGAAGCTTTCGCAGCGCATCGAGGCGGTCTACTTCCTCGATCGCGACCACTACAAGACCGTGCTCGAGCCCGCGCAGCTGGAGGCGGTGCTTGCGGCGGCGCGGGCGGCCGGCGAGCTGGCGCTTTGCACGCGGACCACCTCGGCGGAAGCAGCGCGGGCCGAGCTGGTCGGCATCTCGCTGTGCGTCCCCGGCACGCCGGCCGTCTACGTCCCCATCGCGCACAGCTACCTGGGCGCGCCCAAGCAGCTCGCGCGGCCAGACGTGCTGGCGGCGCTTAGGCCTTTGCTCGAGGACGAATCGATCAAGAAGTATGCGCACGACCACAAGAACGAGCTGGTGGTGCTGGCGCGCCAGGGCATCGAGCTGCGCGGCGTGTCCTGCGATCCGATGATTGCGTCCTACCTCATCGATCCGTCGCGCAACGCGTACGGCCTGGACGCGCTGGCCAGCGACTTTCTAGGCCACGAGATGATCCGGTACGAGGATCTGTGCGGCAAGGGTCGCGCCGAAAAGCCGTTTGCGGAAATCGACCTCACGGCCGCCACTCGGTTCGCGGCCGAGAACGCCGAGGCGACGCTGCTGTTGGGCAAGGTCTTGTATCAGCGCGTGGTGGCGGCGGGCATGCAGTCGCTGCTCGAGGATGTGGAGCTGCCGCTGGCGCGCCTGTTGGCGGTCATCGAGCGCCATGGCGTGCTGCTCGACGTCCCGCATCTGTCCGAGCTCGCGCACTCGACCGGCGCCGACCTGCATCGGCTCGAAGGCGAGATCCACGAGCTGGCGGGCTATCCGATCAACGTCAACTCGCCCAAGCAGCTGCAGGAGCTTCTGTTCGACAAGCTCCACCTGCCCAGCGGCAAGAAGACCAAGACCGGCGCCTCCACCGATGCCGACGTGCTCGAGGAGCTGGCGACCCATCATCCGATCATCCCCAAGATCCTCGAGTACCGTGAGATCTCCAAGCTCAAGGGCACTTACATCGACGCGCTGCCCAAGCTTATCGACGCGGCCGGCCGCATTCACACCAGCTACAACCAGGCGGTGGCGGCGACCGGGCGGCTGTCGTCGAGCGATCCCAACCTGCAGAACATCCCGATCCGCTCCGAGCTGGGCCGCAACATCCGGCGCGCGTTCATCGCGCCGCCCGGGCACGTCCTTCTGAGCGCCGACTACTCGCAGATCGAGCTGCGCGTGCTGGCGCACCTGTCGGGCGATCCCATCCTGTGCGACTCCTTCGCGCGTGACGAGGACGTGCACGCGCGCACCGCGATCGAGGTATTTCGGGTCGAGCCCCAGCAGGTGACGGCCGAGATGCGGCGCATCGCCAAGGCCATCAACTACGGTCTCTCGTACGGCCAGAGTGACTTCGGCCTGGCGCGGGTGCTGCGCATTCCCAAGGAGGAGGCGCACCTCTACATCGAGCGCTACTTCCAGCGCTACAAGGTGCTGCGCGAGTTTTTGGAGCAGCTGATCGTGGAGGCACGGCGCACGCAGGTCGTGACGACCATCCTGGGCCGGCGCCGGCCGCTGCCCGGCATCAACGCCAAACGCTGGACCGATCGCTCGTACGCCGAGCGGATCGCCCGCAACACGCCCATGCAGGGAACCGCGGCCGACATCCTGAAGGTGGCCATGATCCGGGTCGCCGACCGGCTGGAAGCCGAAAAGTGGCCGGCCAAGATGCTGCTCACCGTGCACGACGAGCTGGTGTTCGAGGTGCCGGAGGCGCGCGCCAGCGAGCTGGGCGCCCTGGCCAAGGTCGAGATGGAGAATGTGATGGCGCTCCAGGTGCCGCTCCGGGTCGACGTGGGCAGCGGGCATAGCTGGGCGGACGCGCACGGCTGAGCGCCACGGCTGAACCGGGTCGGCCCCCGGATTGCACAGCTCCTGGGCGAGGTGTTACGATGCGCGTGCCAATGTTCCGCGCGCTGATCTTTCTTGTAGCTGGCCTGCTCATCCTGGGGGCGGCGTGCGACACTGTAGACCTGGGCCCCCTGCCGGCCGATGTCAACGCATGCCGGCCCAGCCAGCAGTTCTTCCTCGATCATGTATGGCCCGAGTTCCTGGCCAAGGACTATGGCGGCAAGCATTGCTACGACGCCAACTGCCATGATGCTGCCAGCCGGCAGGCGCTCACGATTCCGCCGCCGACTTCCCCGCCCATGGTCCCGCTGCCGCCCGACTGGGCCATGGTGTATCGCTCGGCCACCGAGCAAACCCAGTGCACCAACGCCGAAGCCAGCGCGCTCGTCACGCATCCCGACGGGCAGGTCACGCACGGCGGCGGCATGCTGATCAGCCCGACCGGACCCGAGGTCACGATCGTCAAGATGTGGGTGACTGCTCCGTGAAACTGGCCCTCTCTGCGCTCCTTCTGGCAGCCGTGCTCGCACCGCGCACCGCGCGGGCCGAGGACGCAATGGTGCGCGTGCTCACCGAGCAGGCCCAGGTGCATACCGGCCCCGGCTTCGGATACCGGGTGGTGTACATGGCCCAGCGCGGCGAGGTCCTGCGCGCGGTCGAGCGCGCGACCCGAGGCTACTGGTTCCGGATCGTTCTGCCCGACGGCACCTTCGGCTGGATTCTGGGCGACGAGGTGTTTCCGTTTGGCATCGACCTTGCCGGCAAAGCCGAGCCGCCCGGGGTCTTTCGCCGCTTCGTGGACGCAGTGTTCGCGCCCTCTCCACTGGGCGAGGGCTATGTGCAGTTCACGTTCTCGGCCGGGGTTCTGGGCGGCGATGGGATGTTCCTGTTCCGGCCCGCCGTGCTGCTCGATCCCCACGTCGCCCTCGAGGCCTTTTTCGGCGAGACGCTGGGCAATCAGATCGACGTGCTCTACTACGGGGTGGGCGCCAACGCCTACCTGTGGCCGGCCTCGCCCGTCACGCCCTTCTTCGCGCTCGCGGGCGGCGGCGTCAGCTCGCGCCGCAAGGCCGATCAATTCACCATCAAGGTGGGCGATTTCTCGACCGTGAATGTGGGCGGCGGCATGATGTTCGCGTTCAAAAAACGGGTGACGCTGCGGTTTGATTTTCGCAACCACGTCATTTTCGACCCCAACCACACCCAAAGCGCACAGGAGTACTCTGGTGGACTTGCGATCGTGTTTTAGAGCCGCTGTGGCCGTGCTTGCGCTGACCGGTTTGTGCCTGGGCGCCGGCGGATGCGCCACCCGCCGGTACGCGGTCAAGCCCAGCGAGCGCGAGTACCTGGCCGACCGCATCATGCGCTTCGACGCCGAGCCGCAGGAGGAGGCGGCCGAGCAGCACGTGCTGACCAACCGCGAAGGCGCCATGGGCGGCAGCGGGACGGCCGGAGGCGGATGCGGCTGCAACTGAGGGGCGCGCTGGTTTTGGCCTCGGCGGCGGCGGTGCTGCTGGCCGGGCCGGGGCCGGTGCGCGCCGAGGGGGATGCGTCCGCGCGGATGACCGTGTTTCGCGAGTCGTCCAAGCTCAAGGGCAACGACGGCATCACGGTGTTTCATCCGCAGGTGGACGCCTCGGGCACGCTGGGCTCCTCGCTCCAGGTGACGGCGGGCTGGAACGCCGACATCGTCTCGGGCGCGACCCCGGCCGTGTACGGGCCCGTGACCGGCCCCGACGCCATCTCCAGCGCCACCCGCTTCACCGACACGCGCAACGCGGCGCACGGCGGCTTCGACTACATGAGCGGCACGGTGAGCCTGTCGGCAGCCTACGAGTATGCGCAGGAGTCCGACTACAAATCGCATGCGGTTTCGGTGGGCGCACGCGGCGACCTGTTCGACCGCAACCTGACGCTCGCGCTGGCCTATACGCACAACTTCGATTCGGTATGCAACAACAACAACACAAATGTGCAGGGCCCGCTCGACCTGAAGCCACTGCCGACGTCCAAGCACTGCTTCCAGAATCAACCGGACGTGGTCACCGAGCCGCTCGACATCGACACGCTCGAGCCCTCGCTGACCTGGACGGCCACGCCGCGGCTGCTTCTGCAGGGTGGCGGCACCATCCAGATCCTCGACGGATTTCAATCCAATCCGTACCGCAGTGTGCTGGTGGGCAACCAGCACCGCACCCCGCAGGAGAACGAGCCGCGCTACCGGCAGCGCTACGCGGCCTTTTTGCGTACGGCTTACGCGCTGCCCGCGCTGCGGGCCTCGCTGTCCCTGATGGGCCGCGCCTACCGCGACAGCTGGGACGTGCGGGCCGGCACCGGCGAAATCGATTTTCAAAAATACCTGGCCACGTTCCTGCTCCTGCGCGTGCGCGGCCGTTACCACCAGCAGACGGGCGCGGTATTCTTCCGGACCGGCGACGAGTATCGGTCCAAGGGCCCGGCCGGCCAATATTGGTCCGGTGACCGCGAGCTGTCGCCCATGCACACCATCTTGTTTGGCGGCAAGCTGTCTTACCTGCAGGCAGCCCAGCAGGGTCAGGCCCTGCTGGCGGTGTTCAACGAGCTCGAGCTGGCGCTCAAGTTCGACTACCTCATCTATGGGCTCGACTCGACCTGCCCGGTCGGCACCGACTGCGGGCCCAACGGCGATCGCGACCACGCCGTCCTGTTGCAGGTCGCCTTCGCGCTCAAGTTCTGACTTGTGTGCGGGCCGTGGATTCTGCGGAGCGGGCGGGCTCGCCTGATGGACGGGCTGTGACCGGCTCGACTCGCGCTGGGGCGCGCCCCCGGTTGTCCCCGCCCGAACCTGGTTACTCCAGCGCGCAGAGCGCCCCGACTCGTCCTACCCTGCGGGCCGGTCACACCACGATGTTGTGCTTCTTGAGCAGCTTGTGCAGGTACTTGCGGTCCATGTCGGCCTCGCGCGCGGCGCGCGAGATGTTGCCCTCGGCGCGCGCAAGCAGCCAGCGCAGGTAGCGCCGCTCGAACTCGTCGGACCACTTCTCTTTGTTGTCGCGGTACGACATGCGCGCATCGAATACGATGTCGAGATCGCTGCCGCGGGTCTGGCCGCTGCCACCTGCGATGTCCAGGAAGCTGACCATGCTGCCGGCCCCGGCGGCGCCGGACGCGCCCGCGCGCCCCAGATACACCGCGCGCTCGAGCACGTTGCGCAGCTCGCGCACGTTGCCCGGCCAGTCGTGCGCCATCAGCGCGACCCGCGTCACCTCGGACAGCGCGATGCCGCCGCCCGGCGCGAGCTTGCCGAGCATCGCATCGATCAGGAGCGGGATGTCCTCGCGCCGCTCGCGCAGCGCCGGCGCGG
>Ga0126376_10001430_pt1 | contig 12884 bp, 14 predicted proteins | sample PanSoiMetPlot_15_FD_92760 | JGI IMG/M metagenome (GOLD analysis project Ga0126376, IMG submission 92760) | Tropical forest soil microbial communities from Panama - MetaG Plot_15 | ecosystem: Environmental > Terrestrial > Soil > Tropical forest > Bulk soil | place: Panama | collected 2016-02-17
ACTTTTCACTTTCTTTTCCCCGTGCTCCCCGCGCTCCCCGTGGTTGTTACCGTACATGCAATTGCAAATCGCTCTAGTCAGAAAGTTTGCGCGCCGCCTCGGCCAGCAGCGCCAGACCACGCAACGCCTCTTTCCTTTCCTTCGGTTTGAGTTTGCCGAGCATTGCTCGCACTCGCTCGGCGTCCAGCGCCGAAGTGGACCGGATGGCCTCGGCGCCGCGGGGCGTCAACCGCAACTCGCGCCGGCGGCGATCATTCTCCGCTGGCGTGCTGATGATGTATCCCAGCCTCGTAAGTCTTGCGACGGCCGCCGAAAGAGTAGACGGCGACACGCCGAGATGACTCGCCAGCCGGCGCGGACTCAGGCCCGTTTCGCGGTCGAGGTGAACGAGAATCGAGGCGTCCTGCGACGAGATGCGCCAGGCGGTCGAGACGGCCCGAATGTGATCGGTGTGACAGGCGTTAGGAGTCCCGGATTCACCCTGGAAGGCGGCTTTGCATTTTGAGTATCCACCTCATACAGCGATGTCCAAAATCCACCGGCTCGCAATACATCATCGGGCAGCCTCCGACCAGGCAGTCGATGTTATGCCGCACGCACTCCGCTACGGCCTCCTCGGATACACTCCCCTGCCCGAAGGAGCGGTGCAGCCATACGTGGCGGATTCCGAGGTTCGCGCATTCCCGGACGACCTTCGCGGCCACGTCCGGGTGAGTCACGACCATCACGGCTTCGACCGGCTCAGGAACTGAATGAAGATCAGGATAGCAAGCGTCCCCCTCTACTCGCTCGGCGTTCGGATTGACCGCGTAGACCTGGTAACCCGCGCCCTTCGACTTCCGGTATATTGCATTGGCCGGTTGCTGAAAATTCCGAGAGACGCCTGCGACGGCAATGCGCTTCTTGCTAAGAAACTCAGCGACTTGTTTTGGTATCTTTGACATATTGGATACTCCAGGTCTTCCGCTATTTCAGGAAGGCCGCTATCTGGGATGTAACTTCTTTCTGGCGCCCCACCAACAAATGGCCGCCGCTCGGATAGCCGATGAAGCGGGCGCGCGGAACCTGCTCGGCTGTGTAGCGAGCGCCGTCGAAGGTCCCGAATAAGTCATCGGCTGCGCTTATGACAAGCGTAGGAATGGCGATCCGCTCCAGCTCGTAGCGTTGGAGCGAGGAGGTGACCGCCGCGTCGTTGAGCAGCCCCAGCCGGCGCGGACTGACGGGCAGGATGCTCTCCAGAACTTTGCCAATGCGCGCCTGCTCGTCGGCGCTCGCGTTCTCTACCACTGCCGGCGGTGTTGCGAGAATCGCCCGGGTCACGGTCGAGCGGGCGAGCCGCGTGGCGGCCCAGAATAGAAAGTCGGACTTGAGAGCGGTATTGAACAGGAACTCGGTCCCGGCAGGGGTCTGCATCGGCGCCGCGTCGCCGGGCCGCGGCGCATAAGCGGCGGGGACCATGAGAATCATAGCGCTACACCGGTCGTGGTACCTCAACGCAAACTGCATGGAGGATGGCGCCCCGGCTGAGGCGCCGATGACCGCCGCGCGACTGATTTTGAGCGCGTCGAGCAGACAGGCATGCGCGTCGGCTTGCGCCTCAGCCGAGGCGTCGCCTGGCAGCGGCGTGCGAAGGTAGCCGAAGCGGGACATGGCAATGACGCGGAAACCGCTGTTGATCAGTGGCTCGCCAATCTCCAGCCCCTGGTCATAGCCGCCGCCGGCGCCATGCACGACCAGTACCGGCGGACCATCGCCGGCGAGCGCATACTCAATCGGGCCGCAGGGCGTTTGGACGATCTGGCTGCCGATCGAGACGCGCTCTCGCGCTCGATGAATATCGCGTAGGTAACTGATGTAGACCAGCCCGGATAGCCCAACGACGAGGAGTCCCACAAGAATCGACATGGCGCGACGTACACGCGCTCTTGCCATTCGGCGCCCATTGATCGGATCGAGTCCCGCGTCTCCCGATACGACCCGGAACACCGGAAACTGCGCGGACACCCGCACGAACTCGGAAAGGGGCGCATCCTTGTCAACTGGCAGATGCGGTCTAGCGCCAGGCGCCCGCTTCAAATAGTCCCTCAGCAAGGGCGCGCGCCGGTCCGCGGCGACCTCTTCGAGGCGCACCTCCTCGCGACGTCCGTGTCGTAGGGTGACATTGCCACCCGCAGCCTTCACATTTTGCACCCAGTCCGCTTCCGCCCCGAGCATGGACACAAGGTATCGCTCGCCTTCGATGACGACCATGACTAGCGGCAAACTGACCCTGCGCCCGGATCGCCGGCCGCGGACCTCCAGAGTGACCAGATAGTTAGGAGCGACCCCGAGCGCGTGGACTGCGGCCGAGAGCCGGTTGAGTACGGTCGCCACCCAATTGGGCCGCCCACCGCGATATAGCCATTTCGTCAGATTCATCATATTTGCCCTGAAGAAAACCATTAAACGACAGCGGCCTGGGACCGCGATGATTGCGCCAGCAACTGATTGATTTCTTCGCGGGCGAGCGTCTCTTTTGCGATCAGCTCGCCGGCGATCCGCTCCAGTTCCGCGCGGCGATTTGTCAGGATCGTTTTCACGCGCTCGTAGCTCTCGTCCATAATCCGGCGCGCGTCCTCGTCAATCTGCTCGGCCGTGCGTTCGCTGTAGTTCCGTTCTCCGGCGCTGAACGGCGACGAGAGAAAGCGCGCGGCGCCCAGGCGGCCGTATGTCAATCTTCCCAAACGCTCGCTCATCCCAAATCGCGTCACCATCCGCCGCGTCAACTCCGAGGCGCGCTCAAGGTCGTTGGCGGCGCCGGTCGAGACCACGCCTTCGTAGCAGTAGCGCCAGCGCAGCTTGCCGTTGATTCTTTTCACTCTCGTTCATCTGATATCCACCTCTTGCCATGTAATCGAGATACGAGACCTGAGTAAGAGCAAACTATGTTCCTCGATTGCCGGCGTCCGGGGATAGGAGATAGGTTGGTGAAAAACGCCCACAGCGAGCGGAGTTTTCCGCTGCTCATTCCGTAAGAATCCACAGCTCCGCCCCACCTCTTGTTCAACCCGGCAGGGCATGTCCGTTGCCACAGAAAAGAGCGAGAATGAAGTGGAGCCTGGCGCGCCAGTTCGTTTGGTTGTCGGCGTCGACGGGTCGAAGGGCGCCGAGGCGGCGATTGGCGCTGTGGCCGAACGCCAGTGGCCGCGAGGCGCCGAGGCGCGCGTCGTCAACTCCTCGTGGAAGATTCTCGCCTCGCCATCCGGTAAGACGCTCTCACATTTCGCCGAACGAGACGCCGGCGAACACGGCGGAGCCGAAAGAATGGTTGAAGCGGCCGCTGAGAAATTACAGACTGTGGGGATTGCGACTTCGATGGTAGTGGAGGATGAGGAGCCGAAACGATTGCTGCTCAGCGAGGCCGAAAACTGGGGCGCTAACCTGAGCGGCCAGGAGACTGTTTTTACCTTCGACACTTGTGATCTTGGGCTTGTCATCGGCTTATCCATGAATCCGGCCTACGGGGACCCGGCTCACGGCTCAACAGTTCGTAATGCGTCCGCCGGTAAAAGAATTTCTTGGTCATCTCCGAAACGATCAAGTAGCCGCCGGTAATACCTGCGAACACCAGGATAAATGAGACGGGCAGCGGCGAGAACCCCAGCCATTTGTTCAAGGGAACCTCATCGAGCTTCTGATAGCCCGACAGGTCAAACTGGCGCTGGGCGCGCAAAGTCTCATCAATCGGGTTGGTGAAGCCCTTCGCCAGGTTGACGCTGATGATGGCCGGGAGCAGTTCGGGGATCAGCCCGACCGCCAGGGCGACGGCGAAGAGAATCGAATCCAGGACCGGACGCGCCAGATAGACGCTGACGCCGAAGCTTTTGCTCAGCAGGTGAGTAACTTTGCGCAGAAGGGGGCGTGAAAAGCGACTGTTATTGCATGGCTTGATAGTTGCAACGTCTAGATATTCGTGGGCAGATTTTCGGAGATGTGAGATGCTTCGGGAACCAAAATGTAAGGAGGAGTCATGAAAAACAAGAAGCAAAATATTCTGAAATACGTCAAGACATTCGTACTGTGCTGGCTGGCGCTCGGCTGGCTGCTGACTGTCGCCTATGGTCAGGAGAGCGGCAAGCGAAATGACAAGACGACAGAACCGGCTGCGCCTGAAATTCTTAGCGTTCAACCCATTGGCATGAATGGCGAGCCGCATTTACAACCGGGAAAACAAGTCATTCTGCTGGGCAGAAACTTTTCACCGGTGTTGACCAAAAATCACGTTAGCCTGCGCATTGTGACGGACAATCCGCAAACGCCGCCGCCCATCTGCGAGTACGCCGGCGAGATTCACCTCACCTCCGCGAGCCCCGAACGGCTGGAAGGTGTCGCGCCGCTTTTCATCAAAAGCAACTATTACCTGATTTGGGCGCGCGTGGATGGGGTGGGGCACAGCATGCCTGTTAAAGTGTGGGTGAGTTCGCAACCTCCCCCGCCGTCGATGCCGATTATCACTGCGGTCGAAACCGCCGCTTATGCAAGAGGGAATTGAGCCACAGATGGACGCGCTTGAGTGTGCGCACGCGCAAACATTGTTACGCGAGACGCTGCGCATTCGCCTCTTTGTTGACAAGTGCGCCGAACTGTACAGCCTAGGCAAGATTAACGTCTTTCTTCATCTCTATAATTGCAAAGAGATTGATCGGGCTATCGCCATTGCAGAAGCTGGCGCCTGTGAGCCGCCCTTGTGTTCTTTATCGCAGCACTGGGTGAAGAGTTGGGCTGGTCGGGGTACGTCATCAACCCAATGCAAGATCGGTGGAATGCGTTCCAAGCCGGCATTCTCCTGGGGCTGGTTTGGGCCGTGTGGCATATCGTCCCGCTCGCGCAGGCTCACAGATCGCCGGCATGGATCGCCTGGTGGTGTCTCTTCACGGTGGCGTCACGGATTCTTATGACCTGGCTCTACAACAATACAGGGGAGAGCGTATTCGGCGCTGTGCTGTATCACGACATCAGCAACGTCAGTTGGCTCCTGTTTCCGAACCACGGGTCACATTGGGATCCGCGTATCACCGGCCTTATCCTCGCATTCGCGACCGCAATCGTCACAATCTTATGGGGACCACGAACGTTAGCTCGATATAGGATGAGTCGGAAATCGAAGTTGCGTTATAGCAAATCATGACTCATTGGTCGGGCGCTGTTTTCGAATGAAACCGTGAGAGAAGAATGTCAGGAAGAGGCTATACGTACTTCTGTCACCCTTGCTTCGCCACCTACGGCTTACGAAGGAGACTCTTTTTTAGTTCTTCAAGCTCCAGTCTATTGAATCCACCTTGTATCTTGTCCCTCCGTAACAATTCATGAAAGTAGGCCTCGTCGCGGTAAAGCTCCGGTGACGGCCTTGACTCCTTTAAAGACCTCACAGGGCCGAGATAAAGGAAAGCATCTGTCAACTCCTCTAATTTCGGTGAGCTGGTGGGCTCGCCGATGTGCATGGTTCCCAGCCATGTTCCTTTGACAAAGGCAAGCGACAGCTTCGGCCAAGACGCAAAGCGTGGCTCCAGTTCGCTGATGAAATAACCTGACGTATGCGGCCAGATGAGTAATGTCGTACCTGGGTGGCGCTGGTCAAGGATTTCTGCCAAGTTTATTTCCTGCGGTTTACTACTGAAGCGGTTATACGCGCTCGAACGCATAAGATGCTGAGCCCCGAAAATCACAAGCGCTTTGTGATTCTTTGCCAGCACTTCTTCTTCGATAACCTTGGCCGCGTGAGGATCACGCCGGGGTACGAGGCGTTCCCATTCTTCCTTGGTCCGTATCTCATTCCAGTCGAATGGCGGATCGCCTAACAAAACCCGTAGCCGCTTACCCTCAGGCAGCCCCCGATTCAAAGCGCGAATCGCTGCGAAGAACCGCTCATAGACTGGCGCGTCCCACACAAGTATGTTCACCGTGTCGCGCCAGATCTGTCGGAGTTCCCCAGGCGAAACCGCTTCCCCTGAGATGTAGCGGTCCATCAAATCCTGGTAACGCGCGTTCCCAAACTCCACGACAATGTCGTTGACCTTTCCCGGAAAACTAGCGTCTCGCGCAAGGGAAATAATAAAGTCATGCGCTTGCTGATTTCTATGAACTTCACCAAGCGCAACGATGGCATATTTATCGAATGCCCTGAGTATCGCCCTCACGGCATTTTGGGGGCGGGGTTCTATAGCTGTCTGCGTGTGCTCTCTTGCGTCTTGTGCTGCTGCGGCGTCCGCTAGAATGGACGCAACAAGGAAAACTATGATGATACGTATAAAATGCATGACGCGTCGTCTTAATCTATCCCTGCGCAGCTTTGCCTTCAGTTCTATCGTGCTCTTCCGCGCCTAACTACTAATAATGCAGACACCAAAACTTTCCGAATGCGGAAACAACTTTCCATTATCAGAAACAACATTCCGCAGATAGGAAATTCCGGCTTTCCGCTATCGGAATCTTTTGATTGGTGTCTCATTCACAAGGAAGCATAAAAATGAGCAATGATCTTAGCGCGGAATGAACTCCGGCCCCAAGAGGAAGGTGATGATCAGGGAAAGATGCCGAGTTCCATGTACGTTCGGGCGACTTTCTCAATGGCGTTGAAGAATGCGGCGGTGCGCAGGTTTTGTATCTCCGGGTATCGTCGCCGCGTCTCCAGGATTTCGTGATAAGCGGCCACCATAGTCTCCTCTAAACCGGAATTGACAATGTCCAGCTCGTTCGCCCCCCGCGTGATCAAATCCAGTTCAGGCTCAGTGAACCGACGCCCCGTAGACAACTCCATCGCTTTCAGCATCCGGCGGTAGGCCGCTTCTTCGAATCGCTTCTCCATCCGCGTCAGCCGATAATTTGCTCGCGCGACAAATCATTCTTCCGCCCGTTGTTGACAGACGCCGGTTTGAGCGGGCGCGAGATCAGCGCCGGGCACGGGGACTGGCGCAGCACCCTGTCGGTGTTCGACCCGAACAGAGCGCGCATCGCGAAGCCCGCGCCGTGAACGCCCATACAGATAAGGTCGATCTCGTTCTCTTCGGCGTAGCTCAAAATCTCGCGGTAGGGCTGCCCGCACTTGACCGCCTGGACGACCTTGCACCACAGATAAGCCTCGTCGGGGATCGAGCGCTGTAGCGCCCGCGCCGCGCGATGGAAATCGAATTCCACGCCCGGCGGCAGATCGGCGGCGACCGGCGCATGCGCGACCGGCAAGACGTGCAGCAGGTGCAACTCCGTTTGATATTCCTGGGCCAGCGAAATCGCCAGTTGCAGGGCCAGCTCGGACTCGCTTGAAAAGTCCTGCGCGACCAAAATCTTGCGCAAGTCGATGTCGCACGAGGTCAATCCTGCCCACTCGCGTTCGTCGGGATGAGTGACGAGGACCGGGCAGGGGGCCGTACGACAGACGGCTTCCGTGACGGAACCGAGAAGCGCCGCCGCTACAGGACGCCGCCGCGAACGCATCACGATCAGGTCGACGCGGCGCTCCGCCGCCGTCTTGACGATCGCTTCGCCGGGGTTGCCTTCGATGGCGATCCCCTCGAAATCGGCGGGCGGACAATGGCCGACACCCGTCCATCGCCTGACGCAGGACTCCACGCGCTTTCCGAATGTCCCGCGCGCTGTCTCATCAACAGGCGACGGCTCTTCCGCGCAATGACAGACGGTCAACTTCGCCTCATATGCGCCGGCCAGGGCGACCGCATAGCGCAGCGCCGCGTCAGATTCCGGCGTGAGGTCGGTAGGACAAAGAATGTGTTTGAAGCCAATCATATAATTCAAGTCGGGGCTAGCCCGACACCTCCCGCTTGTCAGAAAAGCAATGGGCGTGCCTGAGGCCGCCGCAGGCCGATTTCTCCGAGAACAGGTGAATTCGGGGCGGTCTGAGCGTGATGAGATATGGATTCTCGCTCGCGCGCTTGGGATATTTCCGCAACGGCTGGGCGATATTTCATAGTGGGAATGCCTATCCGCCAGTTGAGACCTTAAGCTGAGCGGTATTTGCTTTAATTGGCCCGTGAGTTGCAGCGCGCAATCGTTCGGACTCATATCAGTTCGGAGAGGCGGTTGAAATGAAACGCATCGCGGTATTGACGAGCGGCGGGGACGCCGCCGGAATGAATGCGGCCATCGGGGCCGTCGTGCGCACGGGGCTGGAGTCGTGATTGAATCGGAGTGATTCCCACCGATGACTGAGATGACTGACGAATGCGCTCACGCGGCTTGCCACTGTGCGGCGCGGATGGGCAGCGGGTATTGCTGCGAGTATTGCAAGACGGCGGAAGACGACTTCGAAGCCAGGCGCCGATGCGGACATCCTGAATGTCAGCGGACAGCGCCACAACCGATTCCTGAGTCAGAGATCTGTTGTTGAGAATTCCGAAGCATGCGCATCGCAATGCGCCCGCATTTCTCCTCCTATCAGAAGGGTGAAACCGCATCCGCTCGCTGATCACCAGCGGCCTGACGACATTATCAGCCAATCCGAAGCTATCTGGCGATTGCGGAATTTTCCGCTAAGTGGGTTCGTAAGATTCCACAATTAGATCCCTCTACACGGCCTAAATCCACTTTTTATTTAGGCACGCCCATTGCTCAGAAGGATTCACGAATGGGGTTCTGCAGGGAAGCGTTCATGATCAGGACTCCAAAGGAGTGAACAATGTCTGAACAAAATTTTCCGAAATATCGCCAGCGTCTCAATCTGAGATGAAGAGATTGTCGAAAGAGCTGGCCGGCCCCGCATCAGGTTTCGCGCAACTGCGCCGCGAGTCGTTGGCTGACGGCGCGCTGAGCCGGAAGAGCAAGGAACTGATCGCGCTCGGCGCCGCGATCGCCGCTCGCTGCTTCGTGATCTTCGCGTTGATCACGTTCTCGATGACCGGGACCTTCGCCGCGAGCTTTCCAGGACTGCCCCCGGCCGCACATTTGTTGATAGGCCTCGGCGCAAGCCTCCTGTTTTTCGGCTCGGTGCTCTTCCACGAAATGGCGCACTCGCTGATGGCCATTCGTAGCGGGAAGCTTGTCCGCTCGATCACGCTCTTTATCTTCGGCGGGGTGTCGGAGATCGGGAAAGAGTCGGATCGGCCCGGCGAGGAGATCAGGATCAGGGTTGAACTTCAATTCGTCATAGATCGCCTGGTTGATGCGGTTCATCTCTTTCAGGCTGGTGTTCCCTGCCCTGTTAACCACGAAGCAGAAGATATTTGTGTCGGGCGGCTGGGTGAGGATTCTCAGGATGATTCCCTCGCGCGCAAGTTCTGGCGCAAGCTCCTGGCCCAAACGATAACACAACTCCTGTGCGCTCGTAGCCGAGCTTGTGCGGGTCAATGGTGATCGAGTCGGCGCGATGAATGGCGCTGAAGCTCTGGAAGACCTCGTCCGACGGCCAGGTCTGCGTGATCTCGCGGATCGCGCTGGGAGTTCCGACCGGCTTTCCCTTTCCGGCGTAGAAGAGGGTTCTGGTGTAACCGCCCCACGCCGCGTCGCAGTGGTGATAAAACTCCAGCCCGCGTCTTCGCATTTCGGCCTGGAGTTCGACCAGGCGATGAATCTGATCCACGGCCCCTTCTTCAGTCGTACCCAGGACCGAAACAACCGCCAGAACCGGCCTGCGCTCGTCCGCGCAGCGCAGGAGTATGTTTCTCAAAGCGCCTACATCTGTGCGGAAGTGGCTGTCCACTGGGATCATTTTGATCTGTTGTTTGCCCAAGCCAAGAGCTTCAATGACCAGATGTCCGATGTAGCGCGGGCTGTAGAATGGGATGTCTCGCTTGAGGTTGGCCAGCAGCGCCAGAAACTCCTGCCGGACGAGCGCCAGCGAATCCTGAAACGTGTCTTCTCTTTTACATTTCTCGGTGATGATGATGTCGTCTTCGGGATGGAAATTGCGCCGCCAGAAGACGCAATCGCGCAGGGCCTCCAGAATTAGCCGTTCCAGCAGGTCGGCGTTTTCGGCTTTCGGCCCTAGAAACCAGGAGTAGAGTTTCGTCTCACCCATATTCATAGGAGTACTTTCGCCCGCCCGTGACCGGCGATCGAGGTGAGGCGGCGGCGCGCGAGCCTGATCAACTCATCGTGGCTGCACGGCATCGCGCGATATTTCGGCAACACGCCCGCCAGAGGGGCCGCCGCGATTCTGCTCTGTTCCACCAGCACAGGAATCTCCGCATGCTCCTTGCTCGCGCGAAGGTTCCCTAGCAACGGCTCCAGCAGCGCCGGGCCGACATCGACCACCGCCAGGTCGTGCCTGTCGCCGCTGACGTATCCCCATTCTTCGGGAAACACTGCGCTGGCGATCTCGACCTCCTGCGCATCGAAGCCTGTTTGCAAATGCGGAATACGCTCCGCTGAATCGCTGATGATTAGTATGCGGGGCCGGCTCACGGCGTCCGGCTCACGACCCTCTCGCTTCAACTTGAGGGACCGATCGAGAGCGAAGCGCAGTTCCTCAAGTTTGATCGGCTTGCCGATGAAATCGTCGGCGCCGCCGCGCAGCGCCGCTACCGCGTTCTCGAACAGAGTCTCCGCCGTGATCATAATCACGGCCGCCTGCGGGCTGCGGCGCTTGATCTCGCGCAGCAGATCGAGGCCGGAGCTGTCGGGCAGGTTGATGTCGAGCAACACCGCCGCTGGCCGCTCGGTGACAAGGGCCGCCAGCGTCGCCGCTCCAGTCTCGGCTTCAACCGTCTCGTAACCCCAGCCGCGCAGCGCCTCAGCAAGCACCCACCGAATCGTCGGCTCGTCGTCTACGATTAACACTTTGTTCCAGGACTGAATACTCATATTTGTTCAAGGGGCCCTTTATCGTTCTCTCCGACAGACGAACCGCAATAACTGTGCCGACTGGATTTCCTTCAATAATGAAGGCCGAAAGCGCAATCAGCCGTTCTGATTGGCCTGAGGCTGCGCGTTTTTGCGCAGTAATGTGAGTAACTTTGCGCAAGGGCGCGGTTCTTTTAGAACGACGAGGAGAACGCCGCAGCGCGCGGAAATAACGGAAATCGCGGAAATGGGGGAAATGGCCTGCGAGTTGCAACGCTACGACAATTGAAGGGAGCGATCAATTATGATGAAAGTATTACTTACGACTGACGGGTCGGACCAAGCCGCAACCGCGTTTCGCGCGGCGTCGCGCCTGCTGCGGCGTGAAGACAGTGAGTTCGATCTTCTTTGCGTCGCGCCGGAATTTTACTTCCCGAAGGGCAAAGCAGGAAAAACGGCGAAAAAGACCTCCCGAATGGTCGAAGCCTATGACCAACGGATTCGAGCGGAGGCCCGCCAACATTTGACCCACGCACGGGCTATGTTGGCCACGCTCGGCGTTGAAGCCGGGACGCGGGTGGAAGTCGGCTCGCCGGCGCGGGTGATCACGCGGCTGGCCGCCGAATATGACATCACTGTCCTCGGGGCGCACGATCAATACACGCGCAGCAAACCGGGACTTGGGCCGGTCGCGAGCCGCGTCGTTGCGGCGGCGCCGGGCGCGGTCTTGATAGGCCGAGAGATTGGCGAAGAAGGCAGGCAATGGAGGATTCTGGTGGCGATTGACGGATCGCTCGCCTCCGAACGGGCGTTGGAGGTTATGGCCTCATCGTTTCAAATCGGAGAGGCGGAAATCACTCTGCTGAGTGTGGCGGAGACGCCGTGGGTCCATCTGGGACTCGACCGCGAATGGTTCGAATATCCCGCCGACCACGATGGCCCTCCCTCAGATCGCTCGTTCAAAGACGAGCTTCAGCACGAGGCGAATGCGGTCGTTGAACATGCGCGACGGCGGCTGGAAAGAAACGGCCTTGCAGCGAGGGTGATGATCGCCGAAGGCGATCCCGCGCTCGAGATTCTGAGCGAAGCCGAAAGAGGCGAGTACGACCTGATAGTGATCGGCGCGACCGGCGAGGACGATCTGAAACACGACCTTTTGGGCAGCGTTTCGACGAAGGTCACGCAGGCCGCCCTTTGTTCAACGCTCGTTGTGAAGTTTTGAAATGGTGAGACCGATTCGCACATTTACAGTCACGCCTTCACTGCCCCCCGAGTTGGAGCGACAGCGCGCCCTGGTCTACAACCTGCGCTGGGCGTGGAATCACGACGCGATCGAATTGTTCCGCTGGGATCGCGACCTGTGGGAACAATCTGGACACAATCCGGCGCTGATGCTAGGAACGATTGATCAGGGGACGCTGCAAGCGGCGGCCTCGGACGAGGGTTTTCTGGCGCATCTGAATCGCGTCTCGAACGATTTCGACGCTTACCTGAAGAGCGAATCAACATGGTTCCGCAAACATCACGGCGGAACGGATAACCTTCTCGTAGCTTATTTCTCGGCTGAATTCGGCGTCACCGATTGCCTCTCGATCTTCGCCGGCGGTTTGGGCATCCTCGCCGGGGATCATCTCAAATCGGCGAGCGATCTGGGCGTGCCCCTCGTCGCTGTCGGATTGCTTTACCAGCAGGGTTATTTTCGCCAATACCTGAACGAAGCCGGATGGCAGCAAGAGGAGTACAGGGACAACGATTTTCACAACCTGCCGTTGACCCTCGAACGCGATCGTGACGGCGGCCAGTTGATCATCGAGGTCGAATATCCTGGTCGCAGGGTCGCCGCACAAATCTGGCGCGCGCAGGTGGGCCGCGTCGCGCTCTACCTGCTCGATACGAACATCGCGAAAAACAGCCCTCCCGATCAGGACATCACCGATCAGCTTTACGGCGGCGACGCCGAGATGCGCCTGAAGCAGGAGATGATGCTGGGCATCGGCGGTTGTCGCGCCTTGGAGGCGCTGGGCGTCCAGCCGAGCGTTTACCATTTGAACGAGGGCCATTCGGCCTTCCTCACGCTCGAACGCATCCGGCGATTGATGGAGGCGAACCATCTC
>Ga0126376_10001432_pt1 | contig 12883 bp, 7 predicted proteins | sample PanSoiMetPlot_15_FD_92760 | JGI IMG/M metagenome (GOLD analysis project Ga0126376, IMG submission 92760) | Tropical forest soil microbial communities from Panama - MetaG Plot_15 | ecosystem: Environmental > Terrestrial > Soil > Tropical forest > Bulk soil | place: Panama | collected 2016-02-17
CCGCCAGGACAGGGAGAGCCTGGAGCAGGCAACGAGAGAGTCTGCTGAAAAAGACGAAGCGCGGCTTCGTGAAGAGCGTGAAGCGAAAGAGAAGCTTGAGCTGGAGCAGCGGCTCGACAGCAAGGATCGAAAGGCGCGATTGATTTATCACATCGAACCGACTTATCCGCCTGACGCTCGCGAAAAGAAAATCGCGGGCTCGGTGCTGCTTGGGTTTACCGTAAACCATGATGGAAACACAGAGAGTATTCAAGTAAAGAGATCGGTCTATCCTTCAATCGATCAGGCGGCGGTCGAGGCTGTCAGCAAGTGGCGTTTCGAACCGGCCATGAAGAATGGCGAGCCGGTGTCAATGTGGATGGAGGCCGAGATAAATTTCGATATATCCGACAAACTTCAGCGTGGCGAAGCGATAACGCGAGACGGTAAGACCGAGTACCAGGGCGAGGAATATCGGGTGCGACTGAGCCAGGAAAGCGAGCGCCGCAAGGAACAACAGGGCCGGCTCGAGCTCGCGCGGCAAGCGAAGATTTCCATGGATCAGGCCATTCAGATTGCCACCAGCAAAGTCCCCGGTAAGGTCCTGGAATGCAGCCTGGTTGGTGAACGCTGGAAAGAGGAGGGGGAACTCGCGAAACCGAGTCTGGTGCTTTATCACGTCGTGATCCTTTCAGGTGATGATGCTAATCCAGTTGCATATCACGTGTTGATAAATGCCGTAGACGGAAGCCTGTTCCGCACGGAAAAAGAGGAACGAAGGAAAGAACTTTCCGAAGAGCCGTCCTCCAATGGGACGGCGGAAAGAAAGAACCTCGAAGGTGGAGTTCTGAATGGCAGAGCGATTAGTTTGCCACCGCCTGAGTACCCCACGATTGCGAAAAGAGCAGGCGCTGCAGGCGCGGTTGAGGTGCGCATCCTGGTGGACGAAACTGGAAACGTCATCGAGGCCAGGGCAGTGTCGGGTCATCCTTTACTGCAGGCCGCGGCGGTGAGCGCAGCTCGGCAAGCACAGTTCGCGCCGACTAAAAAGGAAGGACAAGCGGTGCAGGTAAAGGGCACGCTGGTTTACAACTTTGTTGCGCAGTAGCCCTTGGAGACGGGGGCTTACTACCTGGTGGGGGCTCCTCCAGGGAAAAGGCGGCCGGCAAGGCCGCCTTTTTTTGATCGGAGTTATTGGATGATGGACTGAGTGGACATAGTGGACTGAAATGCGAGCCCTTTGCATTAGGTCCACATTGTCCACCCAGTCCACTATGTCCACCACGTCCACCGTCCACCCCATCCACATTACCGCCCGGGTCGTCGTCATCCGTGGTCCGATACTTCTCTTTCTCTTTTTCCTTCTGCAAATAAGGAATGCCTTTCTGCATCCATTCCGGCGCGGGCGCGCCTTTCAGAAAATGATCGAAGAATTCCTGGAGCGCCGCGCCGTCGCTCACTCCGTTCTCGCCCCAGACCCCCTCACCCAACCTCACGAACACCTCATAATTCTGTTGTGTTAACCGTTTCTGTAACCGAGGTCTTTGCAGCGGCGTTGATATCTATGCGACCATAAACGAAACCAGCTCAGGCCTTAACAAATTGGTATTTGAAGCTCGGCCGCTTTGGCGATGTTTGTGGCGCGAGTGTCTCGACATATTCGATGGAAGAACATATCTCAAGGGAAGTTCCGCTGCCCGTAGGCGGCCGCGATGAGCCCGCCGCTAATCCCGTTCGCGTTGAAGGTGTCCGCCGCCCGCGCAAAACGCGCGCCCGAATTGTGCAGGTCGTTAGCCTGTTAGTTCTGGTGGCACTGCTGTTTGTGTTGTGGCGATTTCTGGGCGACAAGGCCGCAACCCCGGGGGGCGGGCGTGGAGGCCGCGGCGGCGGCGAAATGGTTCCCGTCGAAGTTGCTGCCGTCACTCAGCAAGACGTTCCCATTCAAATTAAAGGTATTGGCAACGTCGAGGCCGTCACCACCATCGCGGTTCGTTCGCAGGTCGAGGGTACGTTGATGACCGTCGCTTTTGCTCCCGGGCAGGAAGTCAAAAAGGGACAGTTGCTTTTCACCATTGACCCCCGTCCGTTGCAGGCCCAGCTCAACGAGGCCGAGGCTAATCTTTTGAAAGCCATGGCCGCCGTGCGCCAGGGAAACGACATTGTGCAGAGTGATGCGGCTACCACCGCCAATGATCGTCTTGCCGTAAATCGCGAGCTGAAATTGGTAGAGGCCGGCGTCATTCCGCGCGAGCAATATGACAACGACCTGGCCAAGCTGCGCGCGGACGAAGCAACGGTGCGTGCCGATCAATCCTCTGTCGCCAACTTGCAGGCAGCCCAAAAGGCGGAACAGGCAACGGTGGAAAATGCGAGAGTACAACTCAGCTACACGACAATTCGCGCGCCGATTGCCGGCAAGACCGGAAACCTCGTCGTGACTCAGGGCAATCTGGTGCGCGCAAACGACACGACGCCGATGGTGACGATTACGAGCTCGTCGCCCATTTACGTGACGTTCTCGGTTCCTGAACGCGACTTGGTTCGGATTCGCCAGGCCTACGGCAAAGAAGGGCTAACCGTGAAAGGTGTAATCCCCGGGGATGAATCGAATCCTTCAATGGGCAAGCTGTCGCTCGTCGACAACACCGTTGACCCGGCAACTGGTACGGTGCGATTGAAAGCTACTTTCATCAACGAAGACCGGCGTCTGTATCCCGGGCAATTTGTGAACGTTGAGCTCACGCTCGGGATAGCAACGCAAGCGACTGTTGTACCGTCGCAGGCCGTGCAGATTGGACAAGACAAATCATTCGTTTGGGTCGCCAAGGCGGACGGCACTGCAGAGATGCGGACCGTCAAGACCGGCACCACACTGGAATCAATGACGGTGATCGATGAAGGATTGAAGCCGGGCGAGCAAGTGATTACCGATGGCCAACTTCGGCTGGTGCCGGGATCAAAAATTCAGGTCAAAGGGCCGGGCCAGGGTGGCCGCGGGCAAGGCGGCGGACAGGGACAGGGAGGAGATCAAAACCGGCAGGGCCGCGGACAGGGACAGGGAGGAGATCAGAATCAGCAAGGCGGCGGACAAGGACAGGGAGGAGATCAGAATCAGCAAGGCGGCGGTCGTCGGCGAGGCGGCGGCCAGTATCCGAGCCCTTAGTTCTTATCAGAACCGCGAGCGGTAGCGACCGGATCCCATCTTCGTTTTGCTCCTTTTGATCCGGTCGCTACCGCTCGCGGTTCTGACACTATTTTTTCAATGTCCGAGTTATTCATTCAACGCCCGATCACGACGACGCTGATTATGGCGGGCATTGTCCTGTTCGGGCTCATCGGTTATCGAGCCCTTCCGGTCAGCGACCTTCCCAACGTCGATTATCCAACCATCCAGGTCACGGCCGAATTACCCGGCGCTAGTCCGGAAACCATGGCCTCGTCGGTGGCGACTCCACTTGAGCGCCAATTCTCTACGATAGCCGGGCTGTCCACAGTTAGCTCGACGAGCACGCTGGGCAATACTTCAATCACTCTGCAATTCGATCTCAGTCGCAACATCGACGCAGCAGCGCAGGATGTGCAGACGGCGATCGCCCAATCGACGCGGCAACTCCCGCCGGGCATGCCGAACCAGCCAACTCTGAAAAAAGTAAATCCTGCGGATCAGCCGATTGTTTATTTGATGGTGAGTTCGCCGACGCTGCCGTTATCGAAAGTGAATGAGTACGCTGATACCACGCTGGCCCAGCGACTTTCGACCATCAGCGGCGTGGCGCAGGTGCTGGTCACGGGCGAACAGAAATATGCTGTGCGCGTGCAGGTCGATCCGTCAGCGCTGGCTGCGCGGGGCATCGGCATCGACGACGTAGCTACAGCTTTGCAGCGTGGCAATACGAACCTTCCCGTTGGCACACTTTACGGAATCCATCAAAATCTGACGGTACAGGCCAACGGACAACTCACCAATGCCGAAGAATATCGCCAACTGATCGTTGCCTACCGGAACGGTGCACCCGTCGCCTTGCGAGATCTCGGCGACGTGGTTGACAGCGTCGAGAACAACCGGCTGGCCAGCCGCTACAACGGTCAGCAGGTCGTAACGCTGACAATTCAGCGGCAACCGGGCACCAACACCGTCGCGGTCGTTGATGCCATACGCAATCTGTTGCCGTCGTTTCGTCAGCAACTGCCCGCGTCGATCAAACTCGACGTGCTGTACGACCGCTCCGAGTCGATTCGCGAGTCCGTTAACGACGTGCAATTCTCGCTGCTCCTGGCGATCGGATTAGTTGTGCTAGTGATCTTTCTCTTCCTGCGCAATGTCCGGGCGACCTTCATTCCTACGCTGGCTTTGCCGACTTCGATCGTCTTCACGTTCGCGATCATGTATCTGCTCGGCTTCAGCCTCGACAATCTTTCATTAATGGCCCTGACGTTATCCGTCGGCTTCGTTGTCGATGATGCAGTCGTCATGCTCGAGAACATTGTGCGCCGGATGGAAGAAGGTGAAGGCGCAATGGAAGCGGCATTAAAAGGCTCGCGCGAGATCGGATTCACGATCGTCTCGATGACAGTTTCGTTGGTCGCAGTCTTTATTCCCGTGCTTTTTCTCAGCGGCATCCTGGGCAGGCTGTTTCGTGAATTCGCGATTACGATTAGCGTTGCCATTTTGGTTTCGGGATTTGTTTCTCTCAGTCTTACGCCAATGCTTTGCAGCCGCTTGTTGAAAGCCTTTAGTGGCCATCGACCGCATGACGAAGCTGGCGCGCGAGAGGGTGTCTCAATGGCTGCGAGCGAGACGCCCGCCTACGAACATGGCCGTTTCTGGCAAGCGACAGAACGCGCCTACGATTGGCTGGTAGGCGGCTATCGCTGGACACTGCAAGTCTCGCTCGAGAATCGTGGCCTCACGATGTTGATTTGCACCGTTCTTTTTGGGATCACAATTGCGCTCTTCTATGTCATTCCCAAAGGATTCATTCCCACGGACGACACGAGCCGCATCGTCGGTTACACCGAAGCCATCGAAGGAATTTCTTTCAACGAAATGTCGCGACACCAGGAGCAGGTCGTAGACATCATTCGCAAAGATCCGAACGTCCTCGGCGTTTTATCAACCGTGGGGGAAAGTGATATCAGCGCTGCCAGCAACACGGGAAATATTCTGATTCTGCTTAAGCCTTTGCATGAACGTCGGAAAGACGTGGAAGCAATCATCGAAGAATTACGACCAAAAGTGGCCACCGTGCCCGGTATGCAAAGCTTTCTGCAGAATCCGCCGCTGGTCCAGGTCGGCGGCCAGGTGACGAAGAGTCCTTACCAATTGACTTTGCAGGGACCCGATCGAAACGAGCTGTACGCAAATGCCGATGCGTTGCTGAAAAAGATGGCCGCGCTGCCGCAACTCCTGGATGTGACCAGTGACATTCAGACAAAGAATCCGCAGCTCAATGTGGATATTGATCGCGACAAAGCGTCAGCCGTGGGAGTCACGGTACAGCAGATTGAAGACGCGCTTAACAACGCGTACGGCACGCGGCAGGTTTCGACCATCTATGCGACGTCGAACGAATACCAGGTCATCATGGAAGTGAAGCCTGAGTTTCAGCAGGATCCGGAGGCACTGGGCCACCTCTATATCCATTCGACGGCTGCTCCTTCGACTGCCAGCCAGGTCGCGCAGGTGCAAAGCGCGGTAGCTCAACCGTCGCCCACTGTGTTGAACTCGCTTCAGCAACCCGCTGGATTAACGACGCCCGGCCAAACTACACAAGGTCGTTTGATTCCGCTCAGCACCGTGGCGACATTTTCCCGCAGTGTAGGCCCGCTGCTGGTGAATCACCTGAGCCAGCTTCCTTCGGCGACAATTTCATTCAACCTGCGGCCCGGCGTTTCATTGAGCGCGGCGACGGAACAGGTCCAGGAGCTGGCGAAAAAGACTCTGCCCGCGACCATCACTACGAGCTTTCAGGGAACGGCCCAAATTTTTCAATCGTCACTGCAAAATCTGACGTTGCTTATGCTGGTGGCGGTGCTGGTCATTTATCTGGTGCTGGGAATTCTCTACGAGAGTTTCATCCATCCGCTGACGATTCTTTCAGGATTGCCGTCTGCCGGTTTAGGAGCGTTGCTGACGCTTTTGATTTTCGGCCGCGAGCTGGATGTGTACGCGTTTGTCGGCTTAATCATGCTCATCGGAATCGTTGAGAAGAACGCCATCATGATGATTGACTTTGCGCTGACTGCGCAGCGCGAAGGAGGCAAGCCGGCCGAAGAAGCGATCTTCGACGCATGCTTGATTAGGTTCCGGCCAATCATGATGACAACGATGGCGGCCCTGATGGGAACTCTACCGATTGCTCTTGGTTGGGGCGCAGGTGCAGATTCACGTCGCGGATTAGGCCTGGCGGTCGTCGGCGGCTTGTGCGTTTCGCAGGTCGTGACTTTGTACTTAACTCCGGTTGTCTATTTGTATTTCGAGCGAGCGCAGGAGTGGATCAAGCGGCGGAGGAGAAGCAGGCGAGTTTCAGAAGCCCGCGCGTAAGCAAGGCTGGCTTTGGTGCCCTCCCTGACGGTCGGGCCTCTGACACGGCGCGGCAGAGCCTGCGGGATGAAAGGTGCCTAGGTTGAAGAAGGACGAACAAAAGACCGGACATCGCCGTAGTATCTCGGAGCTTTTCATCCAGCGTCCGATCACCACGACGCTGATCATGGTCGGAATATTTTTGTTCGGACTGATTGGCTACGAAGCTCTGCCGGTCAGTGATCTTCCCACTGTCGATTATCCAACCATCAATGTGAATGCCAGCTTGCCCGGCGCCAATCCCGAGACGATGGCTGCGTCGGTGGCCACGCCGCTGGAACGCCAATTCTCAGGCATCGCCGGCATCGATTCGATCAATTCGAGTAATTCCCAGGGATCGACCTCAATTACTTTGCAATTCAATCTGAGCCGTAACATCGACGCTGCAGCTCAGGATGTGCAAACGGCAATCTCCGCAGCGCTTCCGGAACTGCCGCCGGGCATGCCGAACCCACCCAGCCTGCGCAAATCGAATCCGTCGGATAGTCCGATTCTTTTCTTCGCGTTGAATTCAGATGTGCTATCGCTGCCGGAGATCGATGAGTACGCTGAGACTTTGATCGCGCAACGGATCTCGATGGTTGAAGGTGTGTCCCAGGTGCAGGTTTACGGCGCGATGAAGTACGCGGTGCGCGCGCAGATGGATCCGAATGCGCTGGCTGACCGCGGTATTGGCGTTGATGACGTTGACGCGGCCATTCGCAATGCCAACCCGAATACACCTACCGGAACGCTGTACGGAAAATACTCGAACATCACGGTCCAGACGAACGTCAAACTCGATAATGCGGCGCAGTTCCGCAGTCTGATTGTGGCTTATCGCAACGGCGCCCCGGTTCGTCTCGAGGAAGTTGCCAACGTAATCGACAGCGTCGAGAACAATAAAGTCGCCAGCTGGTTCAATGGCCGGCGCAGCGTCACCATGGCCGTGCAGCGCCAGCCGGGAACGAACACCGTCGCAGTTGTTGATGCAATCAAAGCCCTCATTCCGCAGTTCAAGCAGCAGCTGCCGGCTTCAGTCAATCTCGACATCCTGAATGATCGTTCAATCTCGATCCGGCAATCAGTCGATGACGTACAGTTCTCGCTGGTGCTGGCGATGGGCCTGGTCGTAATGGTGATCTTTCTCTTCCTGCGCAACGTGCGCGCGACGATCATTCCAACCTTGGCACTGCCCACTTCGATCGTCGGCACGTTCGCTGTCATGTACCTGCTGAAATTCAGTCTCGACAATTTGTCGCTGATGGCGCTGACGCTTTCGGCCGGGTTTGTTGTCAACGATGCGGCGGTCATGCTCGAGAACATCGTGCGCCGCATCGAGGCGGGCGACGGCGTGCGGGAAGCGGCGCTCAACGGCTCGCGCGAAATCGGTTTCACCATCGTTTCGATGACTGTCTCACTGGTCGCCGTCTTCATACCGGTGCTTTTCATGGGCGGAATACTCGGGCGGCTGTTTCGCGAATTCGCGATCACGATCAGCGTGGCCATTTTAGTTTCCGGAATTGTTTCGTTGACGCTGACGCCGATGTTGGCCAGCAAGCTCTTAAGAGCGGCGGATATTCGAGCCAGTGCCCTGCACGAAGAAACCGGCAAACCTGTGCGCCGTCGCGGCTGGTGGGGATTCACGGAAAGCGTCTACAACCGGGTGCTGCAGTTTTACGAGTGGACTCTGCGTGGCGTGTTGCGGCACCCGTTGTACACGATCACAATTAGCCTGATTCTCGCAGTCTTCACTTTCTATTTGTTTGGCGCGGTGCCGGAAGGTTTCATTCCCAGTGGCGACACCGGCCTGCTGTTCGGGAACACCGAAGCTGCGCAAGGCATTTCGCTCGACGACATGATCAAGCACCAGAATGCAATTACAGAGGTGCTCAAGAAAGATCCGAACATTCAGTCTTACGCCTCGACGGTCGGCGCCGGCGGGAGAAACTCTGGCGGTAACAGCGGCACGATCTTTATAGGCTTGAAGCCTTTGAATCAGCGACTCAGCGCCGATGAAGTGATCGAAGAACTGCGCCCGAAGGTTTCGCGCGAGCCCGGGCTGCGGGTGATCTTGCAAAATCCACCGAGTTTGAATATCGGCGGCGGCTTTGGCCGCAGCACGTATCAGGTGACGATGCAGGCGTCGACCAACGCCGAACTCATCGACAACGCTCCCATCCTGGAAAGGAAAATGCGCGAGATGCCGCTGCTTCAGGACGTGAACAGCAACCTGCAGGTGAACACGCCGCAAATCAATGTCGAGATCTATCGCAAGCAGGCAGCTGCTCGCAACGTCACCATCGCGCAGATTCAAACCGCGCTCGGCGACGCGTTCGGATCGCGCCAGATCTCTACCATCTACACGCCGACAAACGAGTATCAGGTGATTCTGGAGGCAAAGCCTGAATTTCAAAAAGATCCTTCGGCGCTGGGACGTCTTTACATTCATTCAGCCGGGAATCTGGTGCCTCTTAGCACCGTCGCCAGTTTCTCCACGAGCGTCGGTCCGGCCCAGGTAAATCACTTTGCCGAGATGCCGGCGACGACGATTTCTTTCAACCTGCGCCCGGGTGTTTCCCTGAGCCAGGCCACCCAACAAATCCAACAAGTCGCCCGTCAATCTCTGCCGGCGACGATCAACACGACGTTCCAGGGATCGGCCCAGGTATTTCAATCATCTTTGCAGAATCTGACGTTGCTGCTGCTGGTCGCGGTGCTGGTGATTTATCTGGTTTTGGGGATCCTCTACGAGAGTTTCATTCATCCGCTGACAATTCTTTCCGGCTTGCCCTCAGCCGGCCTTGGAGCGCTGCTGACGCTGATGATTTTCCGCCGCGAGCTCGATATCTACGCATTCGTAGGATTGATCATGCTAATCGGCATTGTGAAAAAGAACGCCATCATGATGATCGACTTTGCTTTGGACAAACAACGACGCGAAGGCGAGGACGCTCGCAGAGCGATTTACGACGCGTGCGTCATTCGTTTTCGTCCGATCATGATGACCACGATGTCGGCTTTGATGGGCACGTTGCCGATTGCGCTCGGTTGGGGCGCGGGTGCCTCGGCACGAAGAGGGTTGGGCCTGGCAGTCGTAGGCGGCCTGATCGTTTCACAGGTGTTGACGCTGTATCTGACGCCGGTCGTGTATTTGTATTTCGAGAGGTTTCAGGAATGGTTCCGAGGTGTCAGAAGGCCTGCTTCACAACCAGCGAAGCAATCGCCAGCCTGATTGCTGCGCAGATCCCACACGTCTGAAGTCAGAACCATGCGCGTCAGCGGATAGTATCAGGAGGTACCTTGCTGACCTCTGCTCTTTTTGCAACGCGGACTAACTAGAACAGCTGGAACTTGATCGTCAGGTACTTCTTCGGATTCTGACGAAAGTCGTACAGCATCTTCACGCCTTCCGAAGAGAATTGGTTCACGTTGTTGTAGAGCGACTCGTCAGTGAGCAACTTACCCACCGTACCTTCGCCACGCTGCGCACCGGCGACGACGTTGTCGATTCGCGCCGCAGTGGTATTGAAGCGCGCGATCGCGGTTCGCGCATCGTTGTAGATCGCTTCATCCTTGATCAGTTTTCCAAGTGTACCCTGGCCGGCATTCACGCCCGCAATGATTTGATCAATGTTGTCCATTGAATGATTCACGCGATCCGCGATGGCGTTGATCTTGTTGTACATCTCATCGCTCGAGAAGAATTTTCCGGCCGTGCCGCGACCTGCACGCAGATCTTCAGACAACTTTTTCAGGTTCGCCGCCAGGTCGTTCGCGTTGTTATAGAGCGCTTCGTCGTAGATGAATTTTCCGGCTGAACCTTTGCCGGTCTTTATCTGTCGCGCCAGATCCTCCGCGTCGTGAATCGTCGCGTTCAGGTTGTTGTAAAGCGATTCATCATTAAACAGTCGCCCCACCGTGCCTTTGCCCTCGCGCACGTTCTTGACGACCTCATTCATTTGATCGGACAACTTGCCCAGCTTTTCAGCCAGTTCAGTGCCGCGGGTTGCGAGGTCGCTCATAGTGCTGCTCGCTGTCGCCGGCAGCAGAAAATTCTCAGTCACCGGCTGGCCCAGCGGTGTGCCGGGTGTGATGTTCACAATCATTTCGCTCCCGAGAATGCTGGGGGAAGCCTGCTGAGCCGTCGAGTCGGTGCGAATTCGATCGGTGGCCGGCACACCGTCAATCTTGCTGTCGATTGTCATGAACACTTCGATCTTTTGCGGATTTGGAGCGGTGCCCACTTCGGACGGACTGAGCAAACGCAGGCGGTCGATTTTGCCGATTCTTACGCCCGCCAGGCGCACTTCTGATCCTTCGCGCAGGCCATTCGCGTCGGTAAAGCGAGCGCGCAAGTGCAAATGGCTCTTAAAGGGATTGAGTTCTCCGGAGGCGTTCAGAATCAGAACGACGAGAACCGCCAAAGCGATGAAAACAAACAAGCCGACTCGCAGCTCATTCAGTCCAAGGGTCCTGGTTGATTTTGGCATGACAACACCTGGGGGTTTCGATTGTTAATCTTGATCTGCGATTACGAAAACTGAATAGCAATCGCAAATCGGCAATAGATTCAGTGCCCGCGCAAAAATCTGTGAATGTACGGATCGTCGGCCTTTCGCAACGTCTCGTCCGTGCCGCTGAAAATTATCTGACCATCGCGCATCATCAAAACTTTACTGTTGATGAGGCAGAGTTTCTCACCTTCCTTCTCGAATACGACCTCGCCTGCTTCGTTCACGACGGCGTATTCGGACGTCAGGTATTCGAGATTATTCATCTCATGTGTCACAAAAATTGACGAGACATCTTCCAGATCGCGCAGTTTCATCGCCAGTTCGCAAATTGTGCGCGCCGTCGGTGGATCCAACCCGGCAGTCGGCTCGTCGAACATGACGATTTTTGGATCGCCAACCAGCGCCCGGGCAATGCCCACGCGACGTCGCATCCCACCGGATAGTTCTGCCGGCATCTTGTCGATGGCGTCTTCAAGATTAACGAACCGCAACATGCGACGGACCTCGCCTTCGACTTCGTCTTCCGGGACGCCCTGCTCGTGGAGCTTGAAGGCGACGTTCTCGTAAACCGAAAGCGAGTCAAAGAGCGCGCCTTCCTGAAAGATCATTCCGATCTTCTTCCGCACGCGCATCATGTCGACTTCGGAATAATCTGTGATGTCTTCGCCGTCAACCAGGATCTGACCGCTGTCGGGCTTTACCAGACCGAGCACCAGCTTGATCGTCGTCGACTTGCCGCAACCCGACCCGCCCAGAATGATTTTCGTCTCGCCCTTCATTACTTTGAAGCTGAGGTTATTTAGAACCTTCCGCCCGTCGTAGATCATCGTCACGTTGCGGAACTCAATTGCGGGAATAGCGCGATCGGTATCGTCAACTTCGCGAAAAGTCGATTCAGCAGCAAATTCGCTGATCTGGTTGTCGTTCGTCCGATCGATTGACTCTTGTGTCATCATGTCGTTGTACCCAAAATAAGCTGCAGCGCCTTCGCCAGGAAGAAGTCGGCGATAATTACAATAATCGAAGCAGTCACCACAGCTGAAGTCGTCGAGCGGCCCACACCGACTGTGCCGCCTTCGGTCTTTAGACCCTTGTGACAGGCGATGGTGCCCATCAAGAATGCAAACACCAACGGTTTGATGATTCCGCCGATGATATCGTCGGTCGTGATGCCGTCTTTCACCGAATTTATAAACATGGAAGAGGGCAGGCTGTAAAGCCAGGTTGAGACCGCCCAGCCGCCTCCAATGCCCATCACGTCGGTAATCAGAGTCAGAAGCGGCAGAGTGATCACTAGCGCCAGAATTCGCGGCGCGACCAGCTTGCGAACCGGATCCGTGCCCAAAGCGCGCATCGCAACGATTTGCTCCGACACAACCATGGAACCCAGCTCTGCCGAAATGGCTGAGACTACGCGTCCCGTAACCATCAGGGCGCTCAAGACAGGCCCGAGTTCACGTACCAGGGAAATCGAAACCAGATATCCGAGTTGATCAACCGCGCCGTAGGATGCCAGGGTTTGATAAGTTTGCAGCGTCAGCACGCCGCCCGTAAAGAATCCAGTAAGAATGATTATCGTCAGCGATCCGACACCGATGTAGTCCATTTGAAAGATCGCTTCGGGAATATAGTGAGGTTTTTTGAATATTCCGCGCGCGGCGCGGGCCGCGAGCAGGGACATCTCCTGAAGATCAAACAGAAAGCGAAGGACGATATTCATCCGAAATGCGACTAAATACAGGGGCTGCTCGGAGTCCGCGGTGGCGCCGGGTATTAAGAGAACGTCCTACGGGCAGATGCGCATCATGACTGACTTTAAAAAAGC
>Ga0126376_10001433_pt1 | contig 12877 bp, 10 predicted proteins | sample PanSoiMetPlot_15_FD_92760 | JGI IMG/M metagenome (GOLD analysis project Ga0126376, IMG submission 92760) | Tropical forest soil microbial communities from Panama - MetaG Plot_15 | ecosystem: Environmental > Terrestrial > Soil > Tropical forest > Bulk soil | place: Panama | collected 2016-02-17
CAGCCGCAGAGGACACCTGGATTGCGTCACGCCATTGCGGACAGCGTCCACCCCCGAATTTTCCGGGCATGGTGACAGCCCGCGGCATCATAGTCAAGGCGTGTCTTTATCCAAGGCGCCGCCATACGAGCCGGAATGGCAGGCAGCCGCGCGTCGTGGCTCGAGCGAAAACAAAACTCAGAGCTTCACCCGAATGCCGCCATAGATGGCGAGCGGTTGTGCCGGCGTGATCGTGCGCGGATCCGTCAACGTCGTGATGAGTTCCACGCCGGCCGGATCGAAGAACGTCCCGTAGGTGGCGAACTTGTTGTCGAACAGGTTGGTCACGAGGCCGAAGATCTGCACCGCTTTGCTCACCTGATACGATGTGTTCAGGTTGACGTACCAATAGGCCGGCAGCTGCGGGTTCTGGTTGGCATCGTCGCCGACGAAGAACTGGCTGCCGATCGCCACGAGATTGGCGCCGACCTTCCACTGCGGCGTGACGAAGTAGTCGACTCCGGCCTTGAACTGGTGCTGGGGGATGCCGGGGATGCGCTTGCCGGGCGTCACATGGACGTCGCCGTTATCGTCAGCGAACGGATTGTTGGGCGACGCGATATCGCCGGTGAACTGGTAGGTGGCGTCGACGAAGCCGTAGTTGACGTAGGCGAGCCAGGTCGGCGACCGATACTGCGCGCCGGCCTCAAAGCCCTGTCGGCGGGTCAACGGCACGTTGGTGAAGAAGCCGCGCCCCTGGAGAAAGCTCGCCACGTGGATGATGTCGTCGAAGCTGTCGGTGTGGAAGGCGCCGAGCTTCCATTCCACGCGGCCGTCAGCAACTGAAAGATTCCCCCGCCAGCCCACCTCATAGGTCTTGGCAACGACCTGCTTGAGCGGCGGGTCCGACACCAGCGCGCTTTCGATCAGGCACGGCCGGTTGGGGTTGGCACAGCCGAGCTCGAGCGGCGTCGGCGCGCGGTTGGCTTCCGAATATCCGGCATAGACCGACATGTCGGGGGCGATCTTGTAGGTGGCGCCGACCACGGGATTGACGCGCTGGAAGTCGTGGCGGCCGGTCAGGTCCGGGGTAAATCCAAGCTGGTCCTGCAGGCTGATATTGGCGACGTTGAGCCGCGCTCCGGTGGTCAGCGACAACGCCGGCGTGAGATCGAACGTATTGGTCGCGTACAGACCATAATAGGTGTTCTGCGCGTCGAGCCCGACCGGGATGAAGCCGACATTGCCGAGCGTATGGATGACGGAGCCGGTGCCCGGGATGAAGGGCGTGGGAGCGACGAACAAGTCGGGAAAGATGACGCCGAGCGTGCTGTCCGACCCGAACGACGTCTTGCCATGGTCGATGCTGGCGCCCATGGCGAAATAATTGTCATGGCCAAGCAGTTTTGCGGTGCTCACCGCCTGCAGCGTGCCGCCGACCGTGTATGTGTTGGTCGATGTCCGGTCGGTGGTGGCCCAGGGAACGGCGGCGCAGGTGTTGCCGGCGCCGGGCGGACAGGGAATCGCATTGTTGTTCTGGTCGAGAATGACGAACTGGTTGCGGAACGCTGGCGTCACCGGTGTGGGCCGCGGGAAGCCGTCGTCCTCCAGGCACAGCCGGTTCGGGAACGACGATGCAGCGCTGCAGCGTTCCAGCTCTGCGGAATTGCCGTCGACGTGACGCTGCTCGAACCTGCGCACGTAGGCGTTGCCCTGCACCGAGAACGTGTCGGTCACGGCGTGCTGGCCGTTGAGGCTCAGCAGCCCCATTTGGTTGCGCGTCGTCTGTGGAAAGGTGAAGACCGAGCGGCGGTCCTGGTCGAGCAGTTCGACCGGCGTCGGCCCGACCACGCCGAAGAAATTGGCGGCGCCATTGGCGATCAGATGCAGCTCGGAGCGTTCGCCCTTCCAGCCGAGATCGGCATAAATGCGTGAAATCTGCGACGGCGACTGGAAACGCCAGCCGTCGTCGTTGACGCCCTGAATCGCGACGTAGAGGCCGACGTCGCCCTGCCGCGCGCCGAATTGCATTGCACCCTGCAGCCGACCATAGGAGCCGCCCATGGCTTCGGCTTCGAAGCCTTGATAGGTGAAGCCGTTCTTCATCTGGAGGCTGACCGCGCCGCCGAGCGCGTTGAGGCCGAACACCGGATTGTTGGTCCACATGTCGGCGCGGTCAATGGCATTGGTGGGGATGAGATCCCAGTTGACCGTATCGCCGAACGACTCGTTCACGCGGATGCCATTGAGATAGACGGCCAGTCCCTGCGGCGTGCCGGCGAGCGGCGACGCCACGAAGCCGCGGTAGCGCAGATCCTGCACCGCGCTGTTGCCCTGCACGTCGTTGGTGACGACGCCCGGAATGCGCTGCAGCAGGGTCTCGGTCACCGACGGCGAATAGGTGCGCTGGAAATCGTCGGCCGTCAGCGTCTGCACCATGGCCGGAACCTTGTCGCGATCGATCCCTGCGCCCTGCAGCGGCGACGGCGCGACGACCACGATTTCCGGCAGCACGGTCTGTGCCGCCGCGCCGCCGGGCTGGGCCAGCAACCCCGCCCCCAGTGCCACGCCGAAAGCGGCGTGCCGCGCGCCGCGACGGCGAGGTGGACTGGAAGCCATGCGCACCCTCTCGCCCGGCGGTTTTCTCAAGAATTTGCCCCCCGCCGGCGCGACAAGTTTCGGGCCGCCCGGAAGCGAAGTCTCGGTACCTTTGGGCAAGCCTGGCGGGAAGATCTGGCAACGTGACTTTACGGCAACACTGCGCGTGCGCCATACTCGACGGCGCGCACCCTGCCGGGCGAAGCAACGGCTGCCCGTGTCGGCGGTCGGGCTATTGCAACAGGCGCAGCAGGGACTGGCCGGCGCGGGAACGCAATTCCTTGTCGTCCAGGGTGCCGTCGTTGTCCGGATCGGCGGCCTTGAACCGTTTCTCGACCTCCTTGAGGTACTCGTCCTTGGTCAGCGTTCCGTCCTTGTCGGGATCCGCAGCATCCAGCTGCCTGGCGCGCATGCGGCCGCGCAGTTCGCGCCGGTCGAGCGTGCCCTCGCGGTCACGGTCGAGTTTGTCGAACACCGTCGAGGCCGCCTTCTTGGCTTCATCGAGATCGACCGTTCCGTCGTTGTCGGGATCGAGCGCCTGCATCACCCGGCTGCGTTTGGCCGCCGCGGCGGCCGGTCCACCTGCGAACATCGCGGCGATCGCCAGAGCACCGAGCATGGCCGTGCGTCTCGTCATCATGGAATGCCTCCTTGTGGGCAGTGCCGAATCACGCACCGCCGACCGCGCATAGATAAACGCCTGGGCGGAATTTTCGATCCCCGACACGACCCAATGCCACTCGGCCTGATGCGCCCCTCACGCGCCAAGGCGATGTCCGACGCGTCGCACGACGGGTCAGGCCGTCGGCCGCACCGTCGGCGCCGGGCCGAGATGCTGCACCGCCGCCCGGATCAGCTCGGCAAGATTCTTCGCCTCGAGCTTGTCCTTGAGCTGCGAACAGGTGTTGACCACGGTCTTGTAGCTGACGTTGAGCTCCTCGGCGATACGGCCATAGGACTTGCCCTCGGCCAGGAGGCCCAGCGTGCGCAGTTCGCGCGGCGTGAGACCGGCCAGCGGGTCGCGGTGGGCGCCGGCACTCACCAGCGCCACCTGCGTGGCGAGATCGCTGCTCAGGTGCGGCATGCCGGCGCGCACCTTTTCGAACGCGACGACCAGTTCCTCGGACGACGTGTCCTTGACGACATAGCCGGTGGCGCCGGCGCGTAAGGCGCGCGCCACGATGACCGGATCGCTGTGCATGCTGAATACCAGGATGCGGGCACGCGCATCGTGCGATTTGATGCGCTGGATCAGCGGCAGTCCGGCGAGCCCGCTTCCCTGCAGCGCCAGATCGATGATCACCACGTCGGGCAGATGGCGGCGGTACAGGCGATAGCCGGACACGAGATCGCGGGCATCGAGAACGGTGTCGACGCCGGCATCCTCCAGGATGCGGCGGCAGCCGTTGAGGACGATGGGATGGTCGTCGATGACGAGAACGGACGTCATGGGGCAATCCCGCGCGCGTCGCCGGCGTCGGCCAACCGTGCCGCGAGCGGGACAGCCACCCGCAGGGTGGTGCCGCGATCACCCGCGCCGTCGATCGTGCAGGAGCCGCCCAGCGCCTGCGCGCGCTCCTGCATGCCGAGGAGACCCCGGCCCAGCCGCGGGGCGGGGCCGATGCCGCATCCGTCGTCGCGCATGACGAGTTCGAGGATCGGCGCGCGATCGGCCTCCGCCTCGGCGAGGGCGATCTCGACCCGTTTGGCCCGGGCGTGGCGGATCACGTTGGTCAGCCCTTCCTGGACGCAGCGATAAATCGTCAGGTCGGTGGAATCGCCGTAGCTCGGCAACAGTTTTCCAGCGGCAAAGCTGAACGACACGTCCGGGTGCTGCCGCGTGCGCTCGCCGACAAGTTCGGAGACGAGATCGGCGAGCGGAACATGGCCGAGCGCCATCGGTCGCAGGCGGTTGAGCATGCTGCGGTTGACGGCCTGGAGATGCTCGATGATCGCCAGCATGTCTTTCGCTCGTTCGCGCAAGCCGGGCAGATCACAGCCGGACGCCGCGCTGGCGGCGCCGGCAATCGAGGTCGCGTTGGCCTTGAGGCCGAACAGGGACGGGCCGACTTCGTCATGCAGCTCGAGCGCCGTGCGCCGCCGCTCGTCGTCTTGAGCCGTGATCAGGCGGTGGTTGAGACGGACATTGTCCTGGCGCAAGCCTTCGAGGGCTGCCGCCAGGGCGTTGAAGCGATCGGCGATCGCCGCCAGCTCGAGCGCGCTGGGGCGGGCGAGCCGCACGCGAAAATTCCGCCGCTCGAGATCGGCGAGGCCGGCCGAGAGCGCGGTGAGCGGATCGAGCACCCGCCCGAGCAGCACATGCAGAGCCGCGATGGCGGCGAGCCCGACCAGCAGGCACACGATGGCGAAGTCGACCGTGTTCTCCCACACCTCGGCGATCTCGTCGCGCGGCTCGCCGGCCAGCAGGACGGAGCCGATGCGTTGCCCGTTGACGACGATCGGCACTTCGCGCATCGCCACCGCCGGCGCGATGAACGCGACGAACCAGGCCGGCGCCGGCGCGCGCTCGTCGTCCCGCGCATCGGGGACACCGGAACCCGGCGGCGTCACCGGCAGCCCCGACGCGTCGCGCACCGACACGCGCAGATGACGCACGAAACGCAGTTGCGAGGGGAGATTGGCCAAAAACTGTTCTGCCGGAACTTTTTGCTGCTGCAGCAGGTCGGCGGTTTCGCCGACGAGAATCTCGGCCATGTGCAGCGACGCCGCAACCTCCAGCCGGGTCGATTTCCTGGCCTGCAGGATCGTGACGCCGGCGGCAACCAGCGCGGCCGTAAACCCGATCGCCACGAACGTGATGAGCAGCTGGGCGCGGACGGAACGGCCATACCACAACCCGCGCGCCACACGCGCGAGCATGGACGCGGCGGTCATCGCACCCTTTCCGGGCGCGAGTCCGCCCGGGGTCGCCGTGTCCTCGGGCCGGGCCGAAGAGGAAAACACCGCTGTCATCGCGCTCCACCACGCATCAGGGTCACCGATGCGCACCAGCGTAGTCGATCGAGGCGGCCTTTTCGAGCGTGTCGGCAGCGGGCAGGCAGCGGAGTCGAACCACGGAACGGCTTGCTTCCTACGGGCAGCATCCCACAACTTGTTCTTGCGAACGACCAGGGGCGAATCCCCCGGATTTGGACGACCCGCCTCATTCACGACCCTCGGAGGTGCCTTGTGCGAAGGCGGCGCCGCCGCTTAACCTTTGGCCCTGAAACGATATCGCCGCCGGAACAAATCCGGGCACACAAGGAAGGAACGCCATGCGATCGCGGCTTGCTCGACTTATCCTGATTGTTGCGGCTTTCTGGCTCGCCGACTTCGGCGCCGCCAAGGCCGCCGACTATCCGACGCGCCCTGTGCGCTGGATCGTGCCCTACCCGGCCGGCGGCAGCACCGACATCCTGGCGCGGATCATCGGTCAACACCTGTCCGAGCACCTGGGCCAGCAATTCGTCATCGAGAACCGGCCCGGCGGCGGCAACAACATCGGCACCGAAGCGGTGGTGAATGCGCAGCCAGACGGCTACACGCTGCTCCTGGTCAATCCCGCCCATGGGATCAACGCAACGCTCTATCCAAAGCTGCCCTTCAATTTCATCCGCGACATCGCGCCGGTCGCCGGCATCATGCGCGTTCCCAACGTGATGGAGGTCAATCCTTCGATCCCGGCGAAGAACGTCACCGAGTTCATCGCCTACGCCAAGGCCAACCCGGGCAAGATCAACTGGGCGTCGTCGGGCAACGGCACGTCGGTGCACCTTTCGGGCGAGTTGTTCAAGTCGATGACCGGCACCGACCTCACCCACGTGCCCTATCGCGGCTCGGCCCCGGCGCTCACCGACCTGATCGCCGGCACCGTGCACGTGATGTTCGACAACATGCCGTCGTCGTTGCAGCACATCAAAGGCGGCAAGCTGCGGGCGCTGGGCGTGACGACGGCCAAGCGCTCCGATGCGCTGCCAGACGTCCCGACGGTCGCCGAGACGGTGCCAGGCTACGAGGCCAGCGCCTGGTTCGGCGTGGGCGTGCCCAAGGGAACGCCGGCGGAGATCATCGACAAGCTCAACAAGGAGGTGAACGCCGCGCTGCAGGACGAGAAGGTCAAGGCGCGCCTCGCCGATCTCGGCGGCATCCTCATTCCGGGCACGCCGGCCGATTTCGGCAAGGTCATTGCCGAGGAGACCGACAAGTGGGCCAAGGTGATCAAGTCGGCGAACGTGCCGCTGATGGATTAGGCCCTCGCCGGCCCGCACGCTCGCCATGAGCCCGCGCAAGAGCCCCGAGGAACTGCGCAGCCACCGCTGGCTCGGCGTGAACGACATGCGCTCGTTCGGCCACCGCTCGCGGCTGCGCCAGTTCGGCTATGACGCCGCCGACTGGGCCGGCAAGCCGGTCATCGGCATCATCAACACCTGGAGCGAGATCAACGCCTGTCACGCGCACCTGCGGGCGCGCGCCGAGAACGTGAAGCGCGGCGTGTGGCAGGCCGGCGGCTTTCCCGTCGAGCTGCCGGCGATGTCGCTGGCCGAGCCGTTCGTCAAGCCGAGCACCATGCTCTATCGCAATTTTTTGGCGATGGAGACCGAGGAGCTCCTGCGCAGCCATCCGATCGACGGTGCGGTGCTGATGGGCGGCTGCGACAAGACCACGCCCGGCCTGATCATGGGCGCGATCAGCATGGGCATCCCGGCGATCTACGTGCCGGCCGGACCGATGTTGCGCGGCAACTGGCGCGGCCAGTTCCTCGGCTCCGGCTCGGACGTGTGGAAGTACTGGACCGAGAAGCGCGCCGGCAACATCAGCGACGACGATTGGAGCGAGATGGAGGGCGGCATCTCCCGGTCGTTCGGCACCTGCATGGTGATGGGCACCGCCGCCACCATGATGGCGATAACCGAAGCGCTGGGGCTGGCGCTGCCCGGCGCCTCGTCGATTCCGGCGGCCGACTCCGCCCACCCGCGCATGTGCGGCGCCGCCGGGCGGCGCATCGTCGACATGGTGTGGGAGGAGCTGACGCCGCAGCGGCTGCTCACGCCGGCGGCCTTCGACAATGCCATCAAGGTGCACATGGCGATGGGCGGGTCGACCAACGCCATCATCCACGTGGTCGCCATGGCGCGGCGCGCCGGGCTCAAGCTCGACATGCAGCGCTTCGACGCGCTGTCACGCGACATCCCGGTGCTCGCCAACGTGCGTCCGTCGGGCAAATACCTGATGGAGGACTTCTTCTATGCCGGCGGCCTGCGGGCGCTGATGCTCGCGCTCGGGGTCAAGCTCGACCTCTCCTGCCTGACCGCGACGGGAAAGACCCTTGGCGAGAACATCGCCGGCGCCAACATCTTTCTGCCCGACGTCATCCACACGCTAGCCGACCCCATCTATCCGGAGGGCGCCACCGCGGTGCTCACCGGCAATCTGGCGCCGCGCGGCTGCGTCATGAAGCCGGCCGCCGCCGACAAGCGGTTCCTCAAGCATCGCGGCCGCGCGCTGGCGTTCGACGACTACAATCACATGGCGCGCGAGATCGAACGCGATGATCTCGAGGTGACGCCGGATCACGTGCTGGTGCTGAAGAATGCCGGGCCGAAAGGCGGACCCGGCATGCCCGAATGGGGCATGCTGCCGATCCCGAAGAAGCTGGTGAAAGCCGGCGTGCGCGACATGGTGCGCATCTCCGACGGGCGCATGAGCGGCACCAGCTACGGTGCCTGCATCCTGCACGTGGCGCCGGAAAGCTTCGTCGGCGGGCCGCTCGCGCTGGTTGCGACCGGCGACGAGATCGAGATCGACGTCGCCAACCGCCGCATCCATCTGCACGTCGGGGAAGAGGAACTGGCCCGCCGCCGCTCCGCGTGGCGTCCACCCGAGCCGCGTTACGGGCGCGGCTACGGAGCGATGTTCTCCGCCCATATCGGGCAGGCCGACGAGGGTTGCGACTTCGATTTCCTGCAGGCAGGCGCAGCCATTCCGGAACCGGAGATTCATTGATCGGCTCAACCGCCGCTTGTTCTTTTGCGCCCCTCTCGCTTCGCCCGATCGACAGGGCGCACCGGCCTGCCCAACCGCGCGAGCGCGGCCGTGAACGTTTGCGACGTTTCGCGCGACCAAACAACTGCCGGCATCAGCTTTGACTCATGGGGCGAGAGCGGGAGGCGGAAGCCACGGCTGGTGAAGGTTGCATTCCGTTTCGGCATTGCCATCAGGGGAGCCCAGCCATGAGACCTTTGGCGTTGTCAGCCGTTGTCGTTGCAAGCATTTCGGCCGTCGACTTCAGGACCGCGCCCGCTCACGCGCAAGCAACGCGAACGTGGGTGGCGTCGCTGCCGTCAGGAGGCGACGACATCAATCCGTGCAGCCGCACGGCGCCGTGCAAGACGTTCGCCGCAGCCCTCACGAAGACTATTGCGGGCGGCCTCATCAATTGTGTCGATGCCGACGGCTTCGGCACCATCACGATCACCAAATCGATTACCATCGACTGTGCCGGCACGGGTGGCGGGATCCTCGCGACATTGGGAGCCAACGGCGTCACCATCGCGACGGCCAATATCACAGTCATTCTGCGAGGATTGCGCATCGAGGGCGCCGGAAGCGGAGGGACTGGCGTGAACTTCCTCAACGGCAGCGTCCTGCACCTCCAGGACAGCAGCATCTCCCGTTTCAGCGCGGGCCTTAACTTCGCCCCGCCGTCCGGTGTCACCTCGAGGCTGGTCGTGACCAACAGCTCGATCAGCGAGAACGCCGGCCCAGGCCTCAATATCGCTCCAACCGGTTCCGGGAACGCGAAAGTCGTGCTCGATCGCGCGCAACTGGACGCCAATTCCGCCGGTGTCTTCGCCGGCGCGGGCAACGGCGGCGCGGTCCGCGCCACGATCAAGGGCAGCTCGCTGTCCGCCAACAACAACGACGGCATCGCGGCCGACGGAAGCGTCGGTCCGGTGCAGGTGTTGATCGACAGCTCGGTCATGTCGAACAATGGAGGTCTCGGCGTCCATTCCACCGGTGCCAACGCGACCGTCATCGTGTGCTGCTCCACGATGGCCGGGAACGATACCGGCTGGAACTCCGCCAACGGCGCTGGACTGGGCACGTACGGAAACAACAACGTGAACATGAACATTTCCGGCAACGGATCCTCGTCGTTCCCGGTCCCGCAGCAATAGGTTCGCCTGCTGCATCCGCGGTCGTCTGCGGCAGCGCTCTTTTCGGCGAGAGCGTTGCCGTGGCATGGGCGGCGTTTGCCGCGCGGCCGGAGTCGCTATATTGGAGGCGTCCCTTGCGTGCCACGGCAGATCACCTCATGTCCGACGACATCCCGTTCGACCGGAAACTGGACCTCGTGCCCGGCCGCGCCGACGAGGTCGCGCCCGGCGTGCGCCGCGTGCTCGCCAACAATCCGAGCCCGTTCACCTTCAAGGGCACGGTGAGCTACATCGTCGGACGCGACCCGGTGGCGATCATCGACCCCGGCCCCGATGACGAGAACCATATCGCGGCGCTGCTCGATGCGGTGCGCGGCGCGACCGTCACCCACCTCTTCGTCACCCATACGCACCGCGACCATTCGCCCGCGGCGGCCCGCATCAAGGCGGCAACGGGCGCCGTCACGGTGGCGGAAGGTCCGCATCGCGCCGCGCGTGCGCTCAACATCGGCGAGGCCAAGCGGCTCGATGCCAGCGCCGACATGGAGTTCCGGCCCGATCTGACGCTGAAGGACGGCGAAGCGGTCGATGGCGCCGGCTGGAGCTTCGTCGGCGTCGCCACGCCCGGCCATACCATGAATCACATGGCCTTCGCGCTGCGCGGCACGGACTTCCTGTTCTGCGGCGATCACGTGATGGGCTGGTCGACGCCGGTGGTCGCGCCGCCGGACGGCGCCATGAGCGACTACATGGCCTCGCTGCACAAGCTGACGCAGCGCCGAGAGCGCATCTATCTGCCCGGGCAAGGCGACATCGTGCGCGACGGGCCGCGCATGGTCGAGCACTACATCCGCCATCGCCAGGGCCGCGAGGCTTCGATCCTGCGCCGCCTGGAGAAAGGCGCAGCCGACATTCCAACGCTCGTGCGGGCGATCTATATCGGTCTCGATCCGCGCCTCACCGGCGCCGCCGGGCTCTCGGTGCTGGCGCATCTGGAGGACTTGGTGGCGCGCGGCCGAGTCACGACCGACGGCATTCCGGCCATCTCCGGGACCTATCGCCTCGCCTCGGGCTGAGGCGCGACCGCGTCCTCGATGTCCTCGATGAGGCTAGTCACGCGCTGCGCGTTGGCGCCGAAATCGTGCTTGCCGTAGCGCGATGCGGACCGGATATCGAGACGTGCGCCGCCGGCGATGGGGCGAATGCGGATCACCACGTCGTCGCGGAAGCCCATGAGGGCGGTGCGGGCGACGGCCTCGATGCGGCCCTCGCGGCGGCCGGTCTGCGGCGCCCGGTCATCAATGATGGCCCATTTGCGCTTGGCGACGACGGCCCGCGCGGCTTCGTACAGCTCGGCCGGCGACGACGAGGTCTGCACCGGCGCGATGCTGGGATAGACCGTGCGCTGCACCTCGGCGGCCGCCTGTCCGGGGTAGGCAATCGAGTTTGCCTCGCGCGGCCGGATGCGCGCGATCGCCTCGAAGCGCGGCGGATCGGCCAGATCGGTGGTGACGTCGTTGAGCGGCGGCAGCCGGTAGGCCTTGGTTCCGAGATAGGCCGGATAGCTGATGAGCGCGATGCCGATGACGAAGGCCAACAGGGCATGTCCCAGACCCTTGAGGCCCTCGCGCCAGATGACGACGAAGGCCGCGACCGCGAACAGCATGCCGATGACGGAAATGCCGATGGCGCCAGCGAACGTGGCGAGGCCGGGCACGATCTCAATGAAGTCGAGACGCACGACGATGATGGCGAGGAACGCCACGGCGAGCGCGAACAACGCCAGCCGGCGCGCCCAGATGGCAAGCCGCGAGATCGGCTCTTCGGCAATGCGGCGGCGCGGCATCCGGGGTCAGGGTCCTGCGCAGATGCGCTTCAGAGCCGCCCACTCGAGGGGATTGAGCAGGTCCGCAGTCTTCGTCGGCGGGGCCATGTTGATAGCAGCAACACGATCCTTGGTATCGGGATGATCGAGCAAGAGCTTCATTCCGGGATGATTGGTGCCGTCGATGCGCAGCAGGATGGCGCCGAGCGCGCGCGCATCGCCGCCGAGCCTGGTCATCAGCTCGACCGCGTAGGCATCAGCGCGCCGCTCCACCTCGCGCGAATAGGAGTTTTGCAGCAGCGCCTTGGAGGCGATAACTACTGCGCCGCCGCCGACGAAATCGCCCAGCACGGTGCCGAACAGGAACGACAATCCGGCCGCCTGCATGACCGAGCGCGTGCTGTCGCGATTGGCCACGTGGCCGATCTCGTGGGCAATGACGCCCGCCACCTCGTCCCCCGTCTGCGCCCGGTCGATGAGGCCCTCGAACACGTAGACGTGGCCGCCGGGAAGCGCGAAGGCATTGGCCTCCGGCTTGCGCAACACCGTGAGCGTGATCGGCACCGACAGGAACGCGGCGGCTTCGAGGCGGCCGGCCAGCCGGGTCAAGGCGGCGCGCCCCTCTTTCCCGGCTTCGCCGCGGCCGCACTCGAACGCCTCGCCCTTCCGGTCGGTATCAAGCATGGCCCGCACCTGCGCGTCCGCGGCTTCGCCGAACTTGCGTTCGACGGCGGTCGGCACGTAGGGGGTCAGGCGATCGGCGATCGCCGGCACGCCGAAGATGCCGACGAGGACGAACGAGGCCACCGCCGCAACGCTCCAGGCGACGACCCTTGTGCGGCCGCGCCGCTCGGTGGCGCCGGTGCGATCGACCGTCGCCGCCAGGTCATCGATCGCCGCCGCGAGCTCCCGGTCGTGGATTTCCAGGCGCTCCAGCACCGGATTGTCGACGCGGCCGAGCCGCAGCATGCCGTCATGCGCCGACAGATGCTCGAGATCGCCATAGGGCCAGCGCGCCAGCAGATCGCCGCGGGCCGCGCGCACGAGCACGCCGGCGCCATCGAGCTCCACCTGCACGGTGTGGCGCGCGCTGGTCTTGCCATCGTAGAAGATGCCCGGGCCGGATCTCGTCATGGCGCCGGTATGGACCTAAAGCCCGCCGATATCCAGCGCATCGGCCAGCCCCTCGCCAAAGGCGGAGCCCGGAACGCCGGCCGCGTTTACCCGGTCGAGCGCCTCGAGGCCGGTGATTTCCGCCGTCTCGAAGCTCAGTCGCCACAGTCTCAGCTTCACGGTGACCTGGTAGATCGTCGAATAG
>Ga0126376_10001434_pt1 | contig 12876 bp, 10 predicted proteins | sample PanSoiMetPlot_15_FD_92760 | JGI IMG/M metagenome (GOLD analysis project Ga0126376, IMG submission 92760) | Tropical forest soil microbial communities from Panama - MetaG Plot_15 | ecosystem: Environmental > Terrestrial > Soil > Tropical forest > Bulk soil | place: Panama | collected 2016-02-17
CATGAATGATTACCCGCCAGTTCTGCGCGTGCCGCGATGCGGCTGCACTGGCCCGGGCGGCGGCTGGTACATGGGATTGGGGTTGCACCAGCGACTTGACGCCATGCATTGCTCGTAGCTGACGAAGCCGCAGGTGGGCCCGCCGTCTCCTCTTTGCGCACACCACGGATAGTTCTGGGCATCGGCCGGGCTGGTGGGGATCAACAGCGTCGCGGCCACCATCGCGAGGACGGCAGGTGTCATCTTTCGCACGGCGAGTCTCCACGGCATGCTGTCGAAACCGGAGGCGACATTCTCACCAGCCGATCGGGTGCAGTCGGCGTCAGTCTCCGCGGCGCTCGGCATTTAAAATGAGCACGCTGATGCGCCGCATGCGTTCGGCCTGCTGCGCGAGCCCCGCGAGCGGCCACGCTGCCGCTGCCGGACCGCCGCGCACGCCAGGCAATTCGCGCCGCCTCATCTGTCCAAGTCCAGGCATCGCACGCGGGACTATAGCATCTTGCCACGGGCGCGAGTGGCTTCTCACGGCATGTTGTTGGGGTGACGGCCGCTTTTTACGAGTTTTGGTCACGCGCGACCGACCGCATGCGCGCCGGTGGTCCGCATATGACCGCAAGCCTCTGAACGCTGACATGAATCCGCGGCGTCGGCGCGGGCTGCGGCGCATGTTTGGCGGTTCCCGGCAACCGAGGAAAAAGGACCATGCCTGATGATGGACCCGGCCGATCGACCCGTCACAAGCCGCAGGCCCTGGAACGAGGGCAAGCTGATCGGAGCCAGGCTCCGCACGCGCGATAGCGCAGCAAATTGACGCCTTAAATACCAGGGCGGAGCCGACATGCTCGGCCCACATGACGTCAGCCACTTCGTGCCAAAAAAGCCGACATCAGTGATCGTCCTTAGAGCATCCAGCTTTTCATCCGCAGCGGATGTAGCGAGTCCTATCGGCGAGATAGAGCAGACTGCGGCTTGCCTGCAGCTGACACTGTGTACGGAAGAACCGCTATTCTGCCCTCGCACCCGCGAACTTTATTACTTTGACCCACTTCGCGGTATCCTCCGCAATGAGGGTACCAAAGTCAGTTGGTGACAATCGAAGAACTGTCACGCCGAGATCGGTAAACCGTGCATTCAGCTTGGCATCCGTCAGACCCGCATTGATCTCGCGATTGAGCCTATCCACGATTTCAGCTGGCGTGTTTCTTGGAGCGCCGATGCCCGACCAGCCAATAACCTCGTAACCGGGTACGCTCTCTCCAATCGTTGGAATGTGTGGCAGAGCACTCGACCGCGCTGCTGTCGTAACGCCCAATGGGCGAATTTTGCCAGCCCGAATGTGCTCGATCGACGAGTTCAATGTGTCGAACATGACCTGCACTTGCCCGGCAATCAAATCAGAGAGGGCTGGCGCCACGCCGCGATACGGAACGTGTTGCATGTCAACACCGGCCATCATCTTGAAAAGCTCGCCGGCGACATGCTGCGGGGAGCCGATGCCAGCCGACGCCATATTGATTTTTCCTGCATTGGCTTTGGCGTAGACTATAAACTCCGAAACGGTTGCGACGGAAATCGACGGATTGACCTCGAGAATAAGCGGCTGGTGATACAGGCTTGCAACCGGCGCGATATCGCGGAGGAAGTCATAGTTGAGTTTTTCGTAGAGCGTCGCGTTGATGGCCTGGGACGAATTGATCAGGGCGAGCGTATAGCCGTCGGCCGGTGAACGAACGACTATTTCGGTTCCGACATTGCTGGCAGCGCCTGGCCGATTCTCGATGATAAACGGCTGTCCAAGCCGCTCCGACAGGTATTGTCCAATAAGGCGCGCCCCGATGTCGGCCGCACCTCCAGCGGGAAATCCGACGACTAGGCGGACGGGGCGCACTGGATAGGACTGCGCCCAGGTCGAGCCTGTTAGCGCTGGAAGAGCAGCGGCACTTGCAGCCAAACGCAAGAACTGACGGCGGGGAAGTTTCATGGCATGCTCCATTTTCGAAGCGCTTCCATGATAGCCCGTTTCGGGGATGGCCAGTAATTCGATTGCAGCATGCCGCCATAACAACACACGATGAGAACGGGCAAACAGTGGGACGAACGAATTTTGCAGCGCCTCAAGCTGCGCGACCTGCGTGTCTTTGTGACGGTTGCGCAGTCGGGAAGCATGGGAAAGACGGCCGCGCAATTGGCGATGTCGCAGCCGGCTGTTTCCAAGGCGATTGCGGAACTCGAACGCACGCTCGGCGTGCAGTTGCTCGATCGAAGCGCCCAGGGCGTCGAGACCACCCGTTACGGCAATGCGTTGCTAAAGTGGGCGGTTGTAGTGTTTGATGACCTTCGACAGGCGACAAAGGAAATCAATGTCCTATCCGATCCCGCATCGGGAGAAGTGCGGATCGCGACCACCGACTCGATGATCGCGGGATTCGTCCCAGCTGTGATCGATCGATTTTCCCGGCAGTATCCACGTGTGGTATTCGATGTTGTACCTGCACACACTTTCGCTGACCAGTACAAGGCTTTGCGCGAGCGAGCCGTCGACCTTATTCTGGGACGGATGGCGGTGCCATTTGACGGCCAGGACGATCTCAGTTCGGAAATCCTGTTTGAAGACCCCATGGTGATCGTCGCAGGTCCGGGCAGCAAATGGCTTCGGTACCGAACCATTGAGCCTGCCGCGCTCCTTGACGCCCATTGGTGCATCCCGCCGGCGCTGAGCGTCGTTCGCGGCCTGATTGTGGAAGCGTTCCGCGCAAAGGGCCTGGACGGACCAGCGCACAGTGTGGGATCGAACTCAATTCAGTTGGCGACTGCACTGCTTGCAACTGGCCGGTTTGTGGGGGTCTTGTCGGACACAACGCTGCGCTTGAGCGGCAAGCGTTTTGAACTGAAGCGGCTACCTGTTGATCTCGAGATTCGGCCGTTGACCACCGGAATTGTGACTCTGAAGAGACGGGCGCTCAGTCCGTCGGTGAAGCTGTTCATAAAGTGCGCGCATGAGGTTTCCAGCGAGCTGGCAAAAAAGCGTTGAGCCTTCGGGGGTCCCGTTTCGTGACACGGCAGGCTTCTCTTGGCGAGTCGGAGCCGGCGGCGCATGCTTCCGGTCCGTGAGAAGCGCCGAATGGGAGGATCGCGCGACAGCCAGACACTCAGAGACGTTCGTTGGCACTCTCTAAAATAACGGCGCGAAGCCGCGCATTGGCAGGTTCGGCGGTAAGCCAGCGCGGCCACATCTGGACGACATCGAAGGCGGTAAGCGCCAGCGGCGGCGGCTGCACCGCGAGTCCAACCTGCTTCGCAGCCGGGCGCAGGATGCGGGGCAGGCTCCGTGGCGACGAGGTCGGTCCTGGCCAGGATCGGTGGCGCCACCAAGAAGTGACCGACCGCCACCGACACCATCCGGCGATACTTGCGGCGACGCAGCACCGCGTCGACGTTGCCGGGGCGATGGCAGCGTGTGGCGGGTCAAGCTCTGACGTCTTGGGGCCGGCGCCAAATCGGCCTCTGCGCTTTGACTCTCGAAAGCGGACCTTGCGGGATCACGCGATCATGTTGCTGAAGTGCCAAAACGGACCTGCGCCTTCATGCCCGCCTTCTCTGTAACGGAGGAGATGAGTATGGAGACAGCACGTAGAATCCCACCCGCCGGCAGACGCACACACAGCCAAAGCGAGGGGCGAAATGACCGATCAGACCGTGAGTGGTCCGCTCGTCTGCCACGAAACGGGGTTGCGACGGGGTCTGAAGCCACGACATCTGCAGCTCATTGCGCTCGGAGGCGTCATCGGCAGCGGGTATTTTCTCGGCACCGGTGAAGTTCTGAGCACCGTCGGACCGGCGGCGGTCCTCTCATACGTGCTCGGGGGAATCATCGTCATATGCGTCATGGCGTGCCTGGGCGAGCTTGCCGTCGCATGCCCGGTATCCAGCTCTTTCGTCACGTACGCACGCCAGCTGATTTCTCCCACCTGGGCCTGTGGGGTGGGGTGGAGCTACTGGTTGACGTGGGTCGCCTACGTTCCGGCTGAGATGATCGCAGCCGGCATCATCATGGAGAGTTTTTTTCCCGGCATGGACAGGCTGTGGTGGTCGTTCCTCTTCGGAGCGATGATCACGGTCATCAACCTGTCCTATGTCAAGACTTTCGGCGAGGTCGAATTCTGGCTCGCGCTCATCAAGGTTGTCGCGCTCGTGCTTTTCGCGGTGTGCGCGCTGGCGATCTTCTTTGGAATTGTCGGGAGCGAGTCGTTCGTCGGCACCTCGCTCCTCCTGGGTGACGACGGCTTTTTCCCCAAGGGCTATTCGGCCGTCTTCATCACGATGGTGCTGGTACTGGTCAATTTTCAAGGCACAGAGATCATCGGTCTGGCCGCCGGCGAAAGCGAGGATCCGGCCAGGAGCATTTCGCTGGCCATCCGCAATGTGACATGGCGGATCCTGTCCCTGTATGTCGTTCCCTTGCTGCTGCTGGTCAGCATCTTTCCGTGGCGGCAGGCGGGAGTCGAACAGTCTGTCTTTGCCGCCGCTCTGGACCACTATGGCCTGCGATGGGCAGGCGGTCTGTTTTCCTTCGTCGTTCTGACAGCTGCCGTGTCATGCTCGAATTCCGGCCTCTACGGCTGCGCGAGAGCCATGTACGCGCTGGGGCAGGAGGGACTTGCGCCGTCCTGGCTGGGCAGGACCAATCGTCTTGGCGTGCCGCAGAACGCTACGATCTTCTCGGTCACGGGCTGTTGGGTCGCCTTGATGCTCCAGGCATTCGATCCGGAAGGTCTGTTCGTCAAATTGCTGGCTGTTTCCGGATTCAGCGGTGCGATTGCCTGGATTTCCATCTGCTGGAGTCAATTGAACTTCCGCCGGCGCCTGGAGGCAGAGGGGCATGACGTCCACAGTCTGACATTCAAGGTCCCGTTCTTTCCGTACGTGACTCACTTCGGCATCTGGGCGCAGGTCGCCTGCCTGATGCTGATGGTGTTCTCGGACAAGCTGCGAGATCCTCTCTTCATCGGCATACCTTTCGTGATCGTGCCAATGGTCTGGTACGAACTGCGGCGGCGCGGAATAGCCGTGAGGCGTCGGCCAGACGGGCGTACGTGATGTCACGGCTCTGCCCAAAAGGATGTGCGGTTTCACGGTGCCAGGGGCGGGACTGAACTCGAGGCCGAGGTCGTCCCGCTGCTGAGCCGGATCATGCGCCGCGAGCCGTGCGTCCTCTCACGGAGCTGCGACGCCATCCCCGCGCGCTTGCGATCGGCCACGTGCTCGCAGCCTTTCGCGCCGGTTCGTCAGTCGGTGCGTTGCGGCCTAGAACCTGGACACCGGGGCCGCATTGAAGGCCTCCCCAGCGGTGTAATTGTCGCCGTAGCTCAGCACGGCGCCGCCAGTGGCGACACCATTACCATTGCCGACGACGGTCGACTGAAAGAGGCGGGGGCGATTGCGGCGCCGTGATTTCAATTCCAAAATGGTTGTTGCACGCCGACACGGACCCGGTCAGGTGCATTTTCCACGGCACTATGGCCGTGACGGCGATGGCCCGGCCGGGCTCAGCGGCTTATCTGCTGAAAGAAGAGGCGACCGGCCATGGCGAGAACCTACCGTGACATTGCCATAGAGGACATGGTGCGAACCGTCGAAGAAGCGATGAGTCAGGTTATTGAGTGGTGGGGAGACCTGCCGCCGCCGATGAAGGAAGCCGTCGAGCAGTTTCGCACCCAACTGGAGGCGGCAATTGATTCCGTGGAATTTGTCAGAAGGGCACTCAACAGAGAAGTACACGAAACTGACCGCGGCAAAGGCCCTGCCTGACGTTTTGCTGCGGTGCATGAGTCCATGGCACATCGCGTCGGTTCGGTCGATAGCGGGGGAAAGATCATCGGCCGCATCTTCCGGCCGGGCAGGGCGCTTGACCGGCTTGACGGGCACCGGATTGCCGCAGCCTCCGCATTGCACGCTATGCTTGAGTGACAGAGTCTGGCGAATCTGTCACTGGTGCGCCCGCAACTCCAGCCGCTGCGCGCCGGCGGGATAGAAGCACGGCGCACCAAGCTTTATCTCTTTGACAACGGAACACGCATCCCGCAGAACCGGACCTGCGGCTCCCAACAAGGGACGCCCGGGTTGGACCGGGCGAACAACCGGATGTTTGGTCGAGGCGGTCCTGGATTGCCCCACCGGCTCTCCGTGGCGCGATCTTCCGATCATTTTCGGCAAATGAAACGGCGTGTTTGTGCGGCGATGTCGAAGCTGACGATGCCGGCCTTCTGGCGGTCTGCGCTCGTGGGGCTCGCCACCATCGTGGCGGCCGGAGACATCGCCAGCGCACAGCTGGCGGAGGGCCGGCTCAAGATCATTCGGGACACCGCAAGTCTGCGCATCGCGTATCGCACGGACTCGCCACCCTTCTCCTCCCTCGATACGGACAAGGGCAGGCCCGTCGGCTACACGATCGAACTCTGCGAGCGCATTGCCAAGTGGCTCGAGGGCGAACTCGGTCTCAGCGCTCTGGCGATCAAATGGGTTCCCGTGGATACGCAGACGCGGTTCGAAGCCATCATCAGCGGTGCCGCGGACATTGAATGCGGATCGACGACAGTGTCGCTCTCGCGCCTGAAGATCGTCGACTTTTCAAGCCTCGTTTTTGCCGAGAGCACCGGTGTCATGGTGAGGTCCAATGCGGGCATCAATCGCTTCGACGGCCTTGCCGGCAAGAGGATAGGCGTCGTGCCCGGCACGACCAATGCACGTGCCGTGCAATCTCAGCTCGCGCAGAAAAAGCTTGATGCTGCGATCGTGGAGTTCCGCGACCGCGAAGAAGGCGTTGCCGCGCTGGCGCGCGGAGAGCTGGACGGTTTCGCCACCGACAAGTCGGTGCTGCTGTCGCTGGCGCAGGCGACGAACGCGAAAAATCTCACGCTGCTCCCCGACGACCTGTCGTTCGAGCCCTTTGCCATCGTCCTGCCGCGTGGCGATCCGGACTTCCGGCTGGCCATCAACTCCGGGCTTGCGCGCGTGTTCCGCAGCGGGGAGATCATCGAGATCTACAGCAAGCACTTCCGTGGCGTCCCCCCGCACCTCTGGCTCGGCGCCGTTTTCACCTTTGGTGCGCTGCCGGAATAGGACCCCGCGGAGGCGGCCGGCAGGGCAGGCAAGGCATCGGCCTGTCGAGAAGAATCTCGCAACTGCGGGAGCCCAGGCAATCCTCGCTGCATGGCAGGCGCGCGTGCGCCGTGGCCTTGAAAATGACCGGGCATGGCAGGGATTGCGCGGCCTGTTCTGACCATTGGGCAGCACGATAGCCCTCGGCTACGGCACCTGCGATTTCTGGTTGGCTGACTCACCCGCCGCGCGTGCAAGAAACGTCCTTCGGCGGGCACCAATGGCGTATCTGTGCTTTGATCCAAATCATGGTGCTAAAGGAAGGCACGACGGAGACTCGGCATGCAACAACGCTTCCTCGAAGGCCGCACGGCGCTGGTGACGGGCTCGGTCCAGGGCATCGGGCTGGCCATTGCCAAAGCCCTGGCCTCGGCTGGAGCCCGCATTGCGGTGCACGGCCTTGCCAGCGCCGAGCAGGTCAAGAGCGCGGTTGGTGCCGTACGCGAAGCGGGCGCCGGCGATGCGCGTTTCTTCGATGCTGACATGCGCGACCCCGCGGCGATCGACAAAATGATGGACGCGGTGATGGCCTGGGGCAGCCTCGACGTCCTTGTCAACAATGCCGGCATCCAGCGCACCGTCAGTCTCGCCGAGGCGACGCGCGACGTCTGGGATGAGATCCTCGCGATCAATCTTTCAGGCGCATTCCACACCATGCGGCGCGCGCTGCCGCCCATGTCCGAGCGCGGTTACGGCCGCGTCGTCAACATTGCCTCGGTGCACGGGCTCGTCGCCTCCGTGAACAAGGCGCCCTACGTGGCTGCGAAGTTCGGCCTGGTTGGGCTCTCGCGGGTCGCAGCACTCGAATACGCGGCGGCTGGCTCGCGCGACAGCGGCGGGGTCACTGTGAACTGCATCTGTCCAGGATGGACGGAAACGGCGATCATCGAGCCACAGATCTTGGCGCGCGCGGCCGACTTCGGTGGCGACCGGAATGCCGGAATCAGCAGTCTGCTCGCGGAGAAACAGCCGAGCCTGCGGACATCGCGGCCGGAGGAGATCGGAGCGCTGACCTTGTGGCTTGCTCATCCTATGGCGCACAACATCACCGGCGCCGCCATCCCCCTCGACGGCGCCTGGACAGCACAATAAGGCGTCACGGGTTGTCTGTTTTGGCAGGCGGGACCCAGTACCGCGGTCGGCCGCGATGACGGCCGAGTTTGGACGCCGGCCGAATGCCGCGGCACTGCGGTCAGCCGGGGATGATTCGCGGAGATTCAGGCCCCCAATTCACCCGCCCGCTGCCGCGGCCACTGCGGCAGCAGGGGCAGGCAAGCCGTTGACCTGTCGAGAAAACCTCGGTCGACTGGGGTTGCTGCCGGAAGGGCAATGCTCGCGGCATGGCAGGTGCGCCTGCGCCGAGACCCTGCGTAACATGCCGCGTGCTGTGCCCGTGGCGCGGGAGGCGGCGCGAGCTTGTGGAAAAGGCGCCAACCGCCCCACCGTCGGCGAAATCGCCGGGCACGTTCCCGGCCGACCACCCGCCCGACCTTTCCCGCTGCGCGACGGTGCGCATCCGGCGCCCGTCCGCCGGGCGCCGGCCGCGCGAGCGTCATAAACATGTCATACGGCTGGGCCAACGGTTGGGGGGACGGTGGTCGACGGTACCTCCTCCGCACGATCGCGGCGGGGCGGGTGACCGGGAAGACCGGGCCGGGCGGGCCAGTGAAACGCGCGTGAGTGGAGGCTGAGATGCCCCGTGCAGCATTCGTCGCGGTCCTCTCGTGCACCATCCTGTCGTCGGTCGAGCCGACATATGCCGAATGCCGGAGCCTGCCGCCCGCGTCCGAGCGCGCCGGCCATTGGCAGTATCGTATCGTGCAGGGCAAGCATTGCTGGTTCGGCCCGCTGAAGACCGGCGCAAGGGCGCAAGCGAGGGTCATCCGGCCGGTGCGCGTCGCCGCACGACCCAAGCCCGTGAGCGCGACCACCGGCCTCGAGCCTTCGCCCAAGCCGCCCGTCATCGTACCGGTGCCGCCGCTGCCGGCGCTGCCGCCGGAAGAGAACGACGAGGTTTGGCCGAAGCCGGATGCGAGCTTCGAGCAACGCTTCGAGGCGGTGCGCGGCGGCCGGTGAGAAGGCGCAAACTCCAGCCGCGCATGCGCCGCAGGATGACGCCGGCAATGACGCAATATCAGGGGTCCCGCGGATGGGCGGTGCTCGCGGCCGCACGGTCTTCTTGCAGCCAGGTCATCATCAATGCCCAGGCAACCGACAAAACGATCGGCCCCAGGAACAGACCGCTGATCCCGTAGGTGATCGTTCCGCCGATGACCCCGATCAGGATGATGGGCATGGGCGTCGCCACGCCGCGCGCCATGACAATCGGCTTCAACACGTTGTCCAGCAGACCGACCAGGACCATGTAGATGGTGAACACCACGGCGTGCAGCGTCCCCATCGTTACCCAGGCCCAGATGACGATCGGTATCAGCAGCAGCGCCGGCCCGATCTGAATGATCGCGAGCAGCAGGACGAGGAAGGCGAAGAAGCCGGCAGCCGGCAAGCCCGCGACGAGAAAACCCAAGCCGGCAAGAAACGACTGGACCAGCGCGATGCCGACCACGCCTCGCGACACGTTGCGTATGGTATTGCCTGCGAGTTGCACCATCTCCTCGCCGCGGTCGCTGAGGATCCGGCGCGAAAACATCCTCAGGGCGTCAACCAGGCGCGGTCCCGGGGAGAACAGGAATCCGGCGATGATGATGGCGGCAATGAACTCCAGAAGGCCGAATACGACGGTTCCGGAGATGTCGAGCAGCTTGCTGCCGAGCGGCTTGAGCTTCGGCACCACTTCGATCACGGTCGCCTTCAGATCGGTGGCCGCAATCGTCCACAGCCGGTACACCTGCTCGCCGATCACCGGCCACGCTTTTACGGATTCGGCGGGCAAGGGAATCGACGGCAGCTCGGCGTCGAGCCGGCTCATCAGTGTCTCGACGCCGCCGATCAGGCCGAATCCGAGCCAGGCCACCGGGCCGATGACGATCATCAGGCACAGCAGCGTGATCAGCGTTGCCGCCAGCCGGCGGCTGCCGAACTGCTGCGCCAGCCAGTCGAACAATGGATAGAGCGCGACCGCCAGGATCGCGCTCCACAGCCCGACCGTCAGGAAGGGACCGACCACCTTCAACGACCAATATGCAAGCAGGCCGAGGAGGGCGATCAGGATCACAACGTCGACGGTCGGAGATTCGAACGGACTCTGAGCCGGGAATTTGTCTTTTTCGACAGTCATCGAGCGCTCGCTCAAACGCCTTCGGCGCCGGACACGCGACCCATTCGCGCGATCAGGCGCTCGGCCATGGGCCGGTCGATGATCTCGAACAGGCGGCTTTCGCCGTCATTGGCGTACATGTCTCCGGAGGCCACATCGAACCGCCAGCCGCTCAGGCGAAGCTCGCTGGTGATCTCCTCCCAAAATCGTGTGCGCGTTGCGCACCCTGGAGAGTCTTCAGGGCGCAGGATTTGGCATAACAGCCATTCGGAGGGGCTTTTTGACCTGAATCAATATTCAAATGCAGGAGGCGGATGTCGCCTGCAATCCGCCGACGCATCGAGGGGCGTGCGGGTCATGGGCTTACGCTGCGAGGGCAAGTGCGATGCCGCCGACAGCGCTGATGACCACGACGACCAGCGGCGGCAATTCCCACATGACCAGGAGCAGGAATCCGACAAGCGCGAGGCCGAAGTCGCCCGGACCCATGACTGAAGTCGTCCAGACCGGATTGTAGAGCGCGGCGCCGAGAAGACCGACGACGGCGGCGTTGATGCCGCGCATCGCGGCTTGCGCCGATGCGCGCCGGCGGAAAGCATCCCAGAACGGCAATGCCGCGATCAGCGCGAGGATGCCGGGGACGAAAATGGCGACAAGGCCGATGGCTGCGCCCGCGACGCCGTTCGGAGGCAGCTTCATGACGGCCCCGAGATACGCCGCAAAGGTGAACAGCGGCCCGGGCACGGCCTGCGCGGCGCCGTAGCCCGCAAGGAAGGCGTTGTCGCTCACCCATCCATGCGCAACCGTCGCCTCGCGCAGCAAGGGCAACACGACGTGGCCGCCGCCGAACACGAGGGCGCCCGACCGATAGAACGCTTCGAACAACGCGACGGCCTGTGACTCCGTCAGCCTGGCGAGCACCGGCAGGCCGGCAAGGAGCAGGAAGAAGGCGGCCAGTGCGAACAGGGCTACGGGTCGCGAGACTTTCGCGAGGACATGTCCGTCGGTCGGAGTCTTGGCAACGTCCGCGCGACAGAGCCAGAGACCGGCGATGCCGCCGAGCACGATGGCGCCAATCTGGGCGATGGAGGAGGGGCTGAACAGTACGATCAACGTGGCGATCACCGCGATCGAGGCGCGCTCGCGATCGGGACAAAGGCTGCGCGCCATTCCCCAGACCGCCTGGGCCACGATGGCAACCGCGACCAGCTTGAGGCCGTGCAGGAGGCCCGACCCGATCGGTCCCGTCAGAGCGGTTGCGCCGTACGCGAACAGCACGAGAGCGATCGCCGACGGAAGGGTGAAGCCGGTCCACGCCGCGAGGCCGCCGAGATAACCGGCGCGCACGAGGCCGAGAGAGAAGCCCGTCTGGCTGCTCGCGGGGCCGGGCAGGAACTGGCAGAGCGCGACAATGTCGGCATAGGCGCGTTCGTCGAGCCAACGGCGCCGAACGACGAATTCCTGCCGGAAGTAGCCGATGTGGGCGATTGGACCACCAAAGGAACTCAAGCCCAGCTTCGTGAAGGCCAGCAGGACTTCCAGAGCCGATCCAGGACGGTCGCCGGTCTTGGTCGCCGCCGCGCTGCTGGCGGCGCTGTTTTCACTGTTCTTGTCCATGGGCGGCTTCTATCTCGCGCTCGTCGGAATGCTGCCGTGGGGAGTCGGCTACGTGACAAGGCCATCGTGGCCGGCGTGCTGCCGGAGGGTCAACGTAACTTCGCGTTCGGCCTATATTATGCTGGGTATGGCGTCGGCTGGCTGAACGGCAGTGCCGTAACTGGGCTGCTCGACGAGCAAATCGCGGATGGCTCTCATCGCTTTTGCCCTCCTGGTCCAACTCGCAGCCCTGCCTATATTTGCGGTCGCGCGGAGTCGGGAACCAAATACCTGACATAAGCGCCATGACCTGAGCCTTCACAGCACGAATCTTGCAGGACAGCGAAGAAAAATCTTTCGAAAAGGGGGCGCGCAATGATGGAGAGCCCGCATGACCACCTCTCGCGTCACCTCGAATGCGTCCAGTTCATGGGTGGATCGTCGTGAATTCGTGGTCGGCGCCGGTGCGGCCGGGATCGCGTCCGGCGCGGTATTGGCGAAAGCCTGTGCGCAGATGGCGTCGGCGCCCGACTACTCGCTCCGCATTGCGCCGCTCCGCCTCGAGCTTGCCCCCGGCAAAGTGATCGACACGTTTGGCTACAACGGCACCGTCCCGGGGCCGCTGATCCGGGTTCGCGAAGGGCGGCAGGTCAGCATCGACATCCGCAACGACACGGATATCGACGACATCATTCATTGGCACGGCCTCAAGGTGCCGGCCGCAAGCGACGGCGCCATGGAGGAGGGATCGCCGATGGTGGAGCGCGGCGGCACTCAGCGTTACACCTTCGCGGTCCAACCGGCCGGGACGCGCTGGTATCACAGTCACGACGTCGCCGGGACGGACCTGACCCGCAGCCTGTACGCGGGACTTTATGGATTCCTGATCGTGGAGCCGCCGAACG
>Ga0126376_10001436_pt1 | contig 12868 bp, 10 predicted proteins | sample PanSoiMetPlot_15_FD_92760 | JGI IMG/M metagenome (GOLD analysis project Ga0126376, IMG submission 92760) | Tropical forest soil microbial communities from Panama - MetaG Plot_15 | ecosystem: Environmental > Terrestrial > Soil > Tropical forest > Bulk soil | place: Panama | collected 2016-02-17
GAGGCCATCCGCCTCGATCGCAGCAGCGCGCGGCCGTTCTACAATCGCGGCCTCGCCTACCTCAGCAAGGGCGAGTTTGCCATCGCGCTTAAAGATTTCGACACGGCGATCGGCCTGCAACCGGAGGATGCCGATGCCTTTGCGGCGCGCGCCACGGCGCATGAGGAGCTGGGCGACACCGCGGCGGCCATCGCCGACTACCGGCGGGCGCTCGATATCGCGCCGGACCATGCCGAGGCGCAAGAGGGCCTCGAGCGGCTTGGCAATTGAGGCGGGACGGAGATACGCGCGCGTCCCAAAAACAGATCCTAACAACAGAGGCGGCGCGCCTTGCCCCCGGCGCGCCGACGAGACTGGGCAGGAGCCCTCAAGGTGGCTCCTGCAGCGTGGCTCGGCTCTACTTCTTGAGCCGGGCGTCCATGCACTTATGGTCTTTCTTGCTAAAGTACATGTAAGCGCCACAGCCGCCGGCGCCTTTGCTCTTGGCTGTCTTGCCCTTCTTGCCGGACTTCTTCTTGGCCGTCTTGGCTTTCTTGGATTTCTTCGCCACTTTGACAATGACGGTGTCGACGCCGGGACCGGCGCCGGGGCTCACGGTCGCGGCCTGAAGCTGCGACAGCGGCGAAAAGGCAATGGCAATCGCCAAAGCCAAGATGGCAAGCAGGCTCTTACGGGTGCTCATTCCAGTTACCTCCCATTTCTAGTCGTCGGCGTCGGCGCGGCGCAGGAAACCTCCTCCGGAACGCGACAGCGCACGCCAGGCGAGGCTAGAGACCGCTAAATGAACGGCCCATGAATTGTGGTGCGCATTAACCTCGCGAAGTGGCCCGCACGCCACAATATTCATTGGCAAGGTTAAGGCGTGCGCGGGCTCAAGTTCCGGCCGCTACGAGCGCCGCGCGCAGCCACCGGCGTTGCATTCTTGCCATTGTCTCGCTAAAGACCGGCCGGACAGCAAGCAGCCGCTCGGCCATGTCGCACAATACCTTTGGACATTTGTTTCGGGTGACGACTTGGGGCGAAAGCCACGGGCCGGCGATCGGCTGCGTGGTCGATGGCTGTCCGCCGCTGATCCCGCTCGAGGCCGCCGACATTCAAGGCTTTCTCGACCGGCGCAAACCCGGGAAGACGCGCTTTACCACGCAGCGTCGCGAACCCGACAAGGTCCGCATCCTGTCGGGCATCTTTGCCGACGACGGCGGGCCAACGGTGACCACCGGTACGCCGATCTGCCTCTTGATCGACAACGTCGATCAGCGCAGCAAGGACTACGGCGACATCAAGGACAAGTTCCGGCCCGGGCACGCGGATTTTACCTATTGGGCCAAGTACGGCATCCGCGACTACCGCGGCGGCGGACGCTCCAGCGCCCGCGAGACGGCGGCAAGGGTCGCTGCCGGTGCCATCGCCCGCAAGGTCATCGCCGGCGTCACGGTGCGCGGCGCACTCGTCAAGATCGGGCAGCACGGCATCGATCGCGGCCGCTGGTCGTGGGACGAGGTGGACCAAAACCCGTTCTTTGCGCCCGACGCCGGCATCGTCGAGACCTGGACGCGCTATCTCGATGACATCCGCAAGCGCGGTTCATCGGTGGGGGCGGTGATCGAGGTCGTGGCGGACGGCGTGCCAGCCGGCTGGGGGGCGCCGGTCTATGGCAAGCTCGACCAGGATCTGGCCGCAGCCATGATGAGCATCAACGCGGTCAAAGCCGTTGAGATCGGCGTCGGCATGGCGGCTGCGGAACTGAGCGGGGAAGAGAATGCCGACGAGATCCGCATCGGCAACGACGGCAAACCGCAGTTCCTGTCCAACAACGCCGGCGGCATCCTGGGTGGCATCTCGACCGGCCAACCGATCGTGTGCCGCTTCGCGGTCAAGCCCACCTCGTCGATCCTGACGCCGCGCCGGACCATCGATCGGCTGGGACGGGACACGGAGATTTCCACCAAGGGACGGCATGATCCCTGCGTCGGCATCCGGGCCGTGCCGGTGGCAGAGGCCATGATGGCCCTGGTGCTGGCCGACCACTGCCTGCGCCACCGCGCCCAGGTGCCGGCGAGCGGTTAGGTGGCGGCCGGCGGTTAGCCGCCGGCGGCGCTTGTTCCGACGCCCTGATCATTGCATGATCCCGGGGTCCGCGTGCCAGCCGAGAGGAGAGGTCATGACCGGCAAAGACAAGGTCGCCGCGCTCCTGTTCGATGTGTTCGGCACCGTGGTCGACTGGCGCGGCAGCCTGATCGATGACCTCGGCCGCTTCGGCGCCGCGCGCGGCCTCACCCTCGACTGGGCGCGCTTTAGTGACGATTGGCGCGCGCTCTATCAGCCGGCAATGGAAGCGGTGCGCTCGGGACAGCGCGCCTGGACCGTGCTCGACGTGCTGCACCGGGAGAGCCTCGACCAGCTCGTCGACAAATACGCCATCAGCGGCCTCAGCGAAGCCGACAAGGCGCATTTAAACCGGGTCTGGCACCGGCTGCAGCCGTGGCCCGATAGCGTCGAAGGCCTGGCACGGCTGAAGCAGCGCTATATCATCGGCACCTTGTCGAACGGCAACGTCGGCCTGTTGACGCGGATGGCCAAGTTTGCCGGGCTGCCCTGGGACGTGATCCTCGGCGCGGAAACCGCCCGCGCCTATAAGCCATTGCCGCAGGCCTATCTCGGCAATGCCGAGCTCCTCAATCTGCGCCCCGATGAGGTGATGCTGGTTGCCGCCCACAACGGCGATCTGGCGGCCGCCGCCAAGGCCGGCCTCGCCACCGCCTTTGTAGCCCGGCCGCTGGAGCACGGGCCCGGGCAGACCCGCGACCTCGCGCCCGCGCGCGACTGGGATGTCGTCACCGACAGCTTCCTCGGCCTGGCCACGGCCATGGGCTGCTGAGCGGGCGCTGGTGCTCGTCAGGCGCGATCGACCTTCACATACTCAAAGTCGCCCGGCTTGTTGTCGATGCCGATCCGTGGCGGAGCGATCCAGGACGCGAACTTGCCGCGCTCCCAGCACGGCGCCATCAGCCCGGCGATGAAATCGCCATCGGCCTTTGACGGCAGCCAGTGCGGCTTTTGCCGCTCCCAGGCCGCATCGCTCAATACCTCGCCGGTGGGGGAAGCGTGAATGCCGGCAAATTCGCCGATGTCGCGGTTAAAGGCGACATGCGGCAGCGCCAGGCGGAAGTTGATGCCCGACTTGGCGATCACCTTGTTCCAGCGCTCAACCCCTTTGCAGCAGTCGTTTACGTAATCGTCGCGCAGGCGCATGTTGATGGCCGTCAGCGCCGGTTCGTCGACCAAGGTGATGCGGCCGTCGATCAGCTTGCTCACCGGATAGGTGGCCGCGGTGAGGATGTGGTCGTCCTCGATCCGGGTCTCCTGGAAACGGCCTTTGACGCCGGCGGTGTAGTAGTTGGCGGCGTTGGTGGACACCTCCGAGCCAAACAGGTCAAGCGACAGCGAAAAGTGCAGGTTGGCCTTCTTCTGCATGGTGGGCAGATCGATCACGCCCAGCTTGCGCACCGCGGCGATGTCGTTGGCATCCTCGATGCCGGCCTCCTTCATGGCCTGGCAGGTGCGCTCGATGGCGCGGCCGACACCGGTCTCGCCGACGAACATGTGGTGGGCCTCTTCGGTCAGCATGAAGCGGCAGGTGCGCGACAACGGATCGAACCCCGATTGCGCCAGGCTTTCGAGCTGCATCTTGCCGTCGCGGTCGGTGAAGAAGGTGAACATGAAGAACGACAGCCAGTCGGGCGTTGCCTCATTGAAAGCGCCGAGCATGCGCGGCTTGTCGACGTCGCCCGAGCGGCGCTGCAGCAGGCCCTCGGCCTCTTCCCGCCCGTCCTTGCCAAAATATTTGTGCAGCAGGTAGACCATGGCCCACAGGTGCCGGCCCTCCTCGACATTGACCTGAAACAGGTTGCGCATGTCATAGAGCGAGGGCGCCGTCTTGCCCAAGTGGCGCTGCTGCTCGACGCTGGCGGGCTCGGTGTCGCCTTGGATCACGATCAGCCGCCGCAACATGGCGCGGTATTCGCCGGGGACCTCCTGCCAGGCCTTGTCACCCTTGTGGGCGCCGAAGTTGACCTGCCGATCCTGCAGCCGCGGCGCCAGCAAGATGCCCCAGCGATAATCGGGCATCTTCACGTAGTCGAACTTGGCCCAGCCTTTGGGATCAATGCTGACGGCGGTGCGCAGGTAGACATCGGATCCCTGGAACCCCTCCGGCCCCATGCTCATCCACCAGTCGATGTAGCCCGGGTGCCATTGTTCCAGTGCCCGCAGCACGCGCTCATCATCGAGCAGACCGACGTTGTTGGGGATCTTGGTCGAATAATCGACGTTGCTGGTTTCCGGCATCGGTTCCGCGTCCTTGCGTTCAATCCTGCCCGTGGGGCGCTACACCCGCTCGGGGTTGAAGTTGGCTTTCACGCCGCTGCCGTAGCGCTTGAGCGCGCCCTCGGCGCCGGCGGCGTTGGGCCGCTGAAAGATCCAGTTCTGCCAGGCGGTCAGCCGGCCGAAGATCTTGGTCTCCATGGTCTCAGGCCCCGCGAAGCGCAGGTTGGCCTCCATGCCGGTCAGGCCGTCGGCGGAGAAGCTGGCGCGCTCCTCCAGGAACACGCGCACCTCGTCGTCCCAGTCGATATGGTCGAGCGCCACGGTTACCAGTCCCAGCCGGTCGCAGTCTGCCGGCGCCAGCAGCTTGCCGATTTCCGCCTTGGCGTCCTCGAGCCGCGCCGGTTCGCCGAGAAAGCGGGTGGCAAGCCGGGAGAGGCCGTTGCTCATGGCGTAGGCGGTGAAATTGAGCGGCGACAAGGCCAGCGCCGCCGGCCGCCGGTTGTCGCCCTGGAGTTTGCTGCTCTGCATGAACGATCGGTCCGAGGCCAGCACCAGCTCGGCCAAGCTGCCGGCAAAGCAGCTGCCGGGCTCGATCAAGCTGACCAGCGAGCGCGACGTCAGATCGACGCGTTTGAGGACGCGCCTCCAATAGGCGAGGATCTCGCGCGCCAGCCAATGCGCTTGGTTGGCTTCGAGCACGGCGTCGTAGGCGAGGACTTTGGCCGGGTCGCCCTGGCTCTTGAAGATCAACACGCCGATCTCGGGCTCGTTGAGGCGCAGATGCAAAATGGCATCGTCGAGTTCGCGCGCCAGCCGCAACGGCCAAAAGGCGGCGCCTTGATCGGCAATGCCCGCGGCGGCATCGGGTGCCAGGCTCGGCGGACCTTGGATGGTGAGGGTGGCGCGGCGCTGGCCGCGGTCGAGGTCCACTTTGAGGCTCGAGTAGGCGACGGCATCGGCGTCAAATGCGCGCTCGATCGGGGTCAGCACGATGCCGGCGGCATGGGCCGGCCGGTCCGATTGGGCGGCCAGCCGCTTGGCCGCCGCTTTCACGTTGAGGTCGAACTTGGAGTTGGGGGTGAGCTCGTCGATCAGCCGCCACTTGACCGCGCGGCTGCCCTTGACCCCCTCCTCGGCCGTGCAAAAGGCATCGGCGAGGTCGCGGCGGACCTTGCGCTTGTCGGTCACCCGCGTCAGCCCGCCGGTCCCCGGCAGCACCGCCAACAGCGGCAGCTCCGGCAGCGCCACGCTGGAATTGCCGTCATCGGCCAGCACGATGTGATCGGTGGCGAGCGCCAACTCGTAGCCGCCGCCGGCGGCGGTGCCGCGGATTGCGCACAGGTACTTTTGCCCGCAATGCCCGCTGGCATCCTCCATGGCATTGCGCGTCTCATTGGTGAACTTGCAGAAGTTGACCTTGTGGGCGTGCGAGGAGCCCGCCAGCATGCGGATGTTGGCCCCGGCGCAGAACACGCGGTCCTTGCCGGACTTGAGCACCACCACCTTGATCTCGGGGTGTTCGAAGCGCAACCGCTGCACGGCATCGGCGAGCTCGATGTCGACGCCCAGGTCGTAGGAGTTGAGCTTCAGCTGATAGCCCGCAAACAGGCCGGCATCCTCATCGACGTCCATGATCAGCTCGGCCACCTCACCATCGAAGGCGAGCTTCCAGTGCCGATAGCGCCCGGGCTCGGTCTGGAAATCGATGCGGGTGGCCATGGATCGCCTCGCTCCCCAAATCTTGGCCGGCAGCCCGATCGTAAAGGCGCGGCAGTGCCGCCGGGATCCCAGCATGCATTATTATGCCGGACAATACCCCTATAGTGCATAATAATGCAAGTCGCCCCGCGCCGCGACCGTGGGGCGCGGCATCCTAACGGAGGCCCCAGGGGGACCCAGACGGTGTCCTCGGGCCCCGGCTTGACCCGTGGCTTGGTTAGGAGCGGCGCGCCGCGCGCAGGCGTGCGGTGGCGGCGGCATCGAGCGCGCCGCTGCCGTCGATCACCACCGCGTGCTGCTGTCGGGCGAAATCGACGCTGATCTTGCCTTCGCGCACGTCCTCGAGCACGGCTTCGGCGGAACGCAGCAAGGCATCGCCGAACCCGCCGCCGCCCGCCTGCTCGTGCACGATCAGGGCGTTTGCCGGCACGCTCATCGTCACCTTGCCGGGCAGCGGCTGCCGGTGGCCGTCGCGCTCGAGAAAGTTCTGCGATGGGGCGCCGGGGCCGCCGCCGGCCAGGCCATAGGGCCGAAAACGCACCCGATCCGAGCGCAACTGCAACAGCGCCTCCTGGGCCAGGATACGGTAGGAGCGGCGCAGACCCAAGCCGCCACGCCAGCGGCCGGCGCCGCAGGTGTCGGGCCGCAGCGCATAGTCCTCGACCCGGACCGGGTGCTCCGCCTCCAGCACCTCGACTGGCATGTTGGACAGGTTCTGCGAGGCGTTGGTGACGGCCTCGAGCCCGTCCTTGTCGGGACGGCCGCCCCAGGCGCCGCAGATCATGTCGACGATAATAAAGGGCTTGCGGTTCTGTCTGAGGCCGCTGATCGAGATCACGCTATTGCCGCCTTCACCCGCCGCCGGCACCCGCTCCGGCACGATTTGCGCCAGCGCGCCGAGCACGGTGTCGAACACGCGATAGCCGGTCAGCGCCCGGGCGGCGCACGGACCCGGCAGCACGGGATTGAGCACGGAGGCCTCCGGCACCTTGACCTCGATGCAGCGAAATACGCCGACGTTGTTGGGGATGTCGCGCGCCAGCACGCAGCGCACGCTGAGGTAGGTCAGCGATTTGGTGAAACTCAAGGTGGAATTGAGCGCGCCCTTCACCTGCGGCGAGGAGCCGGTGTAGTCGACCAGCAGACTGCCATCGTCCCTGACCGTGATGGCCGCCTTGATCGGAATCGGCGTGTCGGAGAAGCCGTCGTCATCGATGTAGTCGATGAACTGATAGCGGCCCTTGGGCCAGTCCTTGATCTCGGCGCGGGTCAGTCGCTCGGCGTAGTCGATGAGTTCCAGCATGTAGGCTTCGACCAGGTCGGCGCCGTAACGCTCCATCAACTTGTCGAGGCCGCGCTTGCCGACCTGGGCGGCGGCGTATTGCGCGCACAGGTCACCCCACACGCGTTCGGGCACGCGCACGTTGATTTTGATCATCGCCGCCAGGGTGGTGTTGAGCCGGCCGCGCTCATAGAGCTTGAGTGGGGGAATGCGCAGGCCTTCCTGGTAGATCTCGGTGGAATCGGAGGCATTCGACCCGGGCACCCGGCCACCGACGTCGGTGTGGTGGCAAATCACCACGGCGAAGGCGCGACGCTTGCCACCGCAGAACAACGGCATGAACAGAAAGATATCGGGCAGGTGCATGCCGCCGTGATAGGGGTCGTTCAGGATCACGGCGTCGCCCTCGGCCAGATCGTCGCCGAAGCTTTCGAGCACCGCCGCGATCGCCTCGGGAATGGCGCCGAGATGCTGGGCGATGGTCTTGGCCTGCGCCACCATCTGGCCGTCGGCGGCGCAGATCGCGGCCGAGAAATCCATCACGTCCTTGACGATTTCCGAGCGGGCAATGCGGATCACGGTATAGGCCATGTCATCGGCGATGGCATCGAGCCCGCTCTTGATGACGGCGAAGGTAATGGGATCGATCGACATGGCGGTCAGCTGAGCTCGAGCACGATGTTGCCAATGGCGTCGAGGCTGACCTCGGCGTCGGCGGGGATGGCGACGGTGGCGTCGAACTCCTCGATGATCAGCGGCCCGCGCCGGGGCCGCGCCGACAACGCCCGGCGCGTGACGACGGCAACCGTGCTGGCGGCGGCGCCGCGCGCCAAGCTGACCCGGCGCCAGCCGCTGGCGGCAACCGGCTGTTCGCGGATCACCAGCTCCTTGAAATCGAGGCGCTGCCGGCGCCGGCCGCGGCCAATGACGCGCAAGGTGACGAGTTCGATGCCGCTGTCGTCGCGATAGCCGTAGGTCTTGGCGTATTCGGCGATGAAGCGGGCCTCAAGTTCGCCGACATCGTCGCCGTCGTAGTGGATGGTGAGCTCGCTGGCCTGGCCTTCGTGGCGCAGGTCGGCCTGCCAGGCGAGCGCCATGTGCGCGCCGTCGAAGCCGTCGGCGGCCAGCCGGGCGCCAACCTCGCTGGCGAGCTCCGCCTTGATGGCGCCGAGGCCGGCGCTGCCGAACTCGTCGAGCATGCGCGTCACCGTTCTGAGGCCAACGTGCTCCAGATCGCAGGCCAACATGCCGAGCGCGCTGAACACGCCGGCGAGCGGCGGCACCAGGATGCGGCCAATGCCGAGCTCGCGTGCCAGGTCACAGGCGTGCAGGCCGCCGTTGCCGCCGAACGCAACCAAGGTCAGATCGCGCGGATCACGGCCACGCTCGACGCTGACGGCACGAATAGCCCGCGCCATCGCCGCATTGGCAACGGCGCGGATGCCGTGCGCCGCCGCCTCCAAGCTGAGCCCGAGCGGCTTGGCGACATGGTCGTCGATGGCACGTTCGCTGCGGCTCGGGTCGAGCCGCAGACGCCCTCCCGCCAAGGCGGTGGGATTGATGAAGCCGAGCACCAAGTTGGCGTCGGTCACGGTCGGGCGCTCGTTGCCAAGCCCGTAGCAGGCCGGACCCGGCACCGCGCCGGCCGACTGCGGCCCCACCCTGATCAGGCCGCCCTTGTCGATCACGGCCAGCGAGCCGCCGCCGGCGCCGACCTCGGCGATGTCGATCGCCGGCACCTTCAACAGGTAGCCGCCGGCCTTGATGAAGCGGCTCGAGCTCGAGATGCCATCGCGAAACTCGTATTCCGAGGTGGTGCTCGGGCGGCCGTCCTCAATGATCACCGCCTTGGCGGTGGTACCGCCCATATCGAACACGATGAGGTCGGGCTCGTTGCGCGCCTGGCCGAGCCGGGCGGCGCCGATCACGCCGCCGGCCGGTCCCGAGGCCACGATCATGACCGGCTTCTCGCAAGCACTTTGCGCATCGAGCATGCCGCCGTTGGAGGTGATGATGCGCACCGGCGCCCGGATACCGATGCCGGCCAGTCCGGCCTTGAGGTTCTCAAGGTAGTGGCGCATGACGGTCAACAGGTAGGCGTTCACCACCGTGGTACTGGTGCGCTCGTATTCCTTGCGCTCGCCCAACACCGCGTGCGACAGCGTCAGCAACATTTGCGGAAAGCGGGCACCGATCAGGCCGGCGATCGACCGCTCATGCAGCGGGTTGCGGTAGCTGTTGATCAGGCATACCGCCACCGCCTCGATACCGGCCGCCAGCAGCTCCTCGCCGGCGGCGATCACCTCGGCTTCGTTGAGCGGCTCGACGATGCTGCCGTCGGCGGCAATGCGCTCGCTGACCTCGAGGCGATGGCGGCGCGGCACCAGCGGCTTTGGCTTGTCCCAGGTCAGATCGAACATCTCGGGCATGCGGATGCGCCCGATCTCGAGCACGTCGCGGAAACCGCGCGTGGTGATCAGGCCGGTGCGGGCGCCGCTCTTCTCAAGGATGGTATTGGAGCCGACCGTGGTGCCGTGCAGCACCTCCTCGACCGCGGCCGCCGGCATCGCCAGCTCGGCCAGCAGCGCCGCCAAACCGGCAACGACGGCGCGGCTCGGGTCGGAGCGCGTGGTCGCCACCTTGCTTTCGCTCAAGACGCCGTCCGGCGCCAACAGCACGATGTCGGTGAAGGTTCCCCCGATGTCGACCGCCACCCGCACGCCTGAATTTCCCGCCCCTGATTAAAAGTCGCAAGCCTGGCCCTGTGTGCCGGCTAGCGATTGAGCCAGCGCTTGGCGAAGCCGAGCAAGCCCTGCGGCATGAAGATCACCATGGCGATGAAGACCACGCCCAGCGGCACCAGGTAGGGGAACTCCGCCAGATTGGGCAGGTGCAAGGTGGTCGCCAGGTAGGGGAACAGCCGCGACAGGCCCTCGCGCAAGCCGAGAAAGAAGCCGGCGCCGACGATCGGGCCGACCAAGGTGCCGATGCCGCCCATGACGTTGAAGATCACCACCTCGCCCGACACCACGAAGTAGACGAAGTCGGGCGCCGCAAAGCGGTTCTGCAGGGCATAGAGTACGCCGGCCAGGCCGGCAAACAGGCCCGACAGCATGACCGCGACGATCTTGTAGCGTTCGACCGGGTAGCCGACGGCGCGGGTGCGTGCCTCGTTTTCGCGGATCGATTGCAGCACCATGCCGAACGGCGAGTGCGTGATCCGCCGCAGCACCAGATAGGACCCGGCCACCACCGCCAGAACGAACCAGTGCAGGCTGGTGCTGGTGAACGGCGTGGTCCACAGCCCCGGAATGCCGAACCGCGGCCGCGAAAAGGCAAGGCCGTTCTCGCCGCCGGTGACGTCCGTCCAGGTGAGGATCACGACGTAGAAGATCTGCGAGAAGATCAAGGTGGTGATGGCGAAATAGATGTCGCGCAGGCGGGTGGAAAAATACGCCACGAACAGGGCCACGGCCGCCGAGCCGGCCAGGCCGTAGACGATCGCCAGCCACAGATTGGGGGGCTTCACCGTCAACAGCGCCGCGGCGGCGCCGTACATGCCGAGCCCGAAGAATGCCGAATGCCCGAACGACACCATGCCGGTATAGCCGATCAGGATATCCGACGACATCGCCAGCAGGCCCCAGATCAGAATCTCGGTGAGGAACCGGCGCCAGAATTCGGGCAGCACCAGCGGCGCCAGCAGCAATAGCGCGATCACGACGGCAAAGCCCGCCCAGAACACGCCGGCGTGTCGTTTCAAGATCATTTGGGTGTCGGCACGAACAGACCAGTGGGACGGAACAACAAAGTGAGGATCAGCACGATCGAGGACACGATGATGGCTTGCGACGGGCTGACCCAGATCGAGGCGTAGGCTTCGAGCAGACTAATAAAGATCGAGGCCGCAATGGAACCGACCAGATTGCCCATGCCGCCGACCACCACCACGATGAAGGCCTTGAGTACCCAGTCGAGGCCCATGGTGTGGTTGACCCCGACCAGCGGTCCAAACAGCACCCCGCTCGCCGCCGCCATGCCGGCGCCCATGGCAAACACTCCGGTGTGCACCCACGGCACCGGGATGCCCATCGCCTGGGCCATGACGCGGTCCTGGGTGGTGGCCCGGATCCAGACGCCGAAGCGCCCGTACTTCAAGAACAGGTAGAGGCCGCCGATCATGGCGGCCGATAGCAGCGCGATCAGCAGGCGATACCAGGGATACTGCAGATAAAACAGGGTGAACTGGCCGCTGAACGGCTCCTGGATCTTGCGCGCCACCGGCCCGAACTGCCACAGCGCGTAATTCTGCAGCACCAGCGAGATGCCGAAGGTAGCGAGAATGGTGTAGAGCGGATCACGGCCGAGCAGCGGCCGCAACGTCACCACCTGCAGCAGCGCCCCCAACAGCGCGACGATGGCGGTGGCGCTGAGCAGCGCCAGCCAGAAGTTTCCGGTCGCCGCCAGGGTCACCACCCCCATATAGGCGCCAAGCATGAACAGCTCGCCGTGCGCGAAGTTCACCACATCCATGATGCCGAAAATCAAGGTCAAGCCCGAGGCGACCAGCGCCAGGATCATTCCGGTCACGACGCCATTGACGGTCTGAATGATGATGATGTCCCAGGGGATCTGCATCGATCAGACTCCGAGATACTTGTGGATGATGGGATGGTCGACGCTGAGCTCCGCCGCGGCGGCGTGGTGCTGGACCGCACCCTTCTCCATGAAGTAGACGCGCTGGCTCGCTTGCAAGGTCAGCGGCACATTCTGCTCCACCAGCAGGATGGCAACGCCATCGTTGTGCAACACGTCGATGATCTGGCGAATTTGCGAGACCATGCGCGGCATCAGGCCCTCGGTGGGCTCATCGAGCAGAATGATCTTGGGTTCGAGCATCATGGCGCGGCCGATGGCGAGCATCTGCTGCTCGCCACCCGACAGCGTACCGCCGGCCTGACCGCGGCGCTCGGCGAGGCGTGGGAAATAGGCAAACAGCTTGTCCAGCAGCTGGCGCTTGCGGGCCTCCGACACGCCATGGCGGTCAAGCCCGGTACGCAGGTTCTCCATCACCGTCAGCAGCCGGAAGATGCGACGGTCTTCGGGCACGTAGGCAATGCCGATGCGCGCCAATTTGTGCGACGGCAGGCCGCTGATCGGCTGGCCCTGATACAGCACCCGGCCTTGGCTGGCGTCGACGATGCCCATAATGGTCTTGAGCGTGGTGCTCTTGCCCACCCCATTGCGGCCGACCAGGGCCACGACCTCGCCGCGTCCGACGGCGAGCGAGACGCCGTTGAGAATGTGGCTCTTGCCGTAATAGGTGTGCACGCCTTCGACGACAATCAGCGGCTCCGGTGCGGGCGAGGGCGAACTCATGTCTTGAGGTAGACCTCCAGCACCTTCGGGTTGTCCTGGATCTCCGCTGGCGTACCTTCGGCCAGCACCGCGCCGTAATGCAATACCGTGATGCGCTCAGCCAGCTGCATCACCACCTGCATGTCGTGCTCGACGATCAGGATGGTGTGATCTTTGCTGATC
>Ga0126376_10001437_pt1 | contig 12861 bp, 9 predicted proteins | sample PanSoiMetPlot_15_FD_92760 | JGI IMG/M metagenome (GOLD analysis project Ga0126376, IMG submission 92760) | Tropical forest soil microbial communities from Panama - MetaG Plot_15 | ecosystem: Environmental > Terrestrial > Soil > Tropical forest > Bulk soil | place: Panama | collected 2016-02-17
CAGTCGGCACCGATGGTGGCTGCTCTTTGGGGAGTCCTCGCCTGGAAGGAATTCGCGGGATCTGGGTCGCGCGCCAAACTCTACCTTACGCTGATGTTCGTCTTCTACGGACTGGCGATTCTGATGGTCGCACGGGCGCATGGATAATTTCTTTCGTCGAGACGACACTCCCCACGCTCCACGCTCCATCGAAAAACTATTTTCCTTTGATCCTGCCGATGAATAGTTTTAGAAATCGATCCGCATCGGAAGCCAAGCAGACGCGGGCGTTCGGCTTGAGCTCGATCACACCCTCGATCTCGTAGTGATCTCCATGCAGAACATTGTTCTCGTTTGAGCCCATGCGGTTCGCCACGGTTTCACCGCTGGTAAACTCGCCTTTGGTTTCGATGTCCACATGCATGTCTTTGAGCGACACCAGAGTCGGGTCGATGACGGTTGCGACGGCGAGGGGGTCGTACATCGCCGCTCCTTGATATCCACTGTTCTCAGAGCGGGTGAGATAGAAGTCCGCCAGTTTCGCAACAAAGTCGCTTTCCGGGCCACGGAGCGCCTGCAAATCGGAAAGGTACTTGCGCGTGATCAACGTTCGTTCGCCAACATCGGATCCGATCATTGTGACCATCCATCCCGCGTTGAAGACAATCGAGGCAGCCTCGGGATCGCCGTAGATGTTTGCCTCGGCTGCTCCATCCACATTCCCTCCGCTGACAGATCCGCCCATGATTACGATGTCTTTCACGAGCGGAACAATCGAAGGATCCTTCGACACCGCGAGTGCAATGTTGGTCAGAGGGCCCACCGGGATCAACGTAATTTCGTGCGGGTACTTGTGCGCTAGCTCAATGATCAGATCGGGCCCGAAGCGCGGATCGGCCTTGCACTTCCCCGCTGGTAGCTCTACGCCGGCGAGTCCATTCTTCCCGTGCCAGAATTGCGCGGTGATCAACTTTTGATTCAGCGGATGTTGCGCTCCTGCAGCAACGGGCAGATCGCAACGATTCGCGAGCGCAACTATCTTCAACGCATTTTCCAGTCCCTGCCATGCTTCTACGTTGCCGGGAACGACCGTGAGCGCCTCGACCTTCAGTTCCGGCGAGTTTAGGGCTAACAGAATTGCCATGGCATCGTCGACGCCCGGATCTGTATCGATAATGACGCGGCGTGGAGTTTGGGCCGCGGCGGTCAGCAGAAAGAAGAAAGAAGTCAATAAAGACGAGCTGAATTTTGTGAATTGAGTCACGGAAAAGGTCCTTGTTCGAGTTGATCGGAACTGACTCTTATAGCAGCATGCCCGCAATCGATGCCGACATGAGATTGGCCATGGTGCCGGCGAGCATCGCCCGAAACCCCAGTTTTGCCAGCTCGCCGCGCTTGTTGGGTGCCAGAGCACCGATGCCTCCGATTTGAATTCCGATGGAACTCAGATTTGCAAATCCGCACAATGCAAACGTGGCGATCGTTACCGAGCGTGGATCGAGGAGAGCCTTGGTTTGCCCCAAGACAGAAAAAGCAACCAGCTCATTCAGTACCATGCGCGTACCCAGCAAGTTTCCGACCTGCAAACAATCGTGCGCCGGAATTCCAATGACCCAAGCAACCGGCGCGAAGATGTAGCCGAATACCTGCTCCAGGCTCTGCGGAAACCAGCCTGCATGACTGTGAATGCCGCCGAAAATTCCATTCGTCAGCGCAATGAGCGCGAGAAAAGAAATCAGCATGGCCGCGATATTCAGCGCGAGATAGAGACCATCAGTGGTGCCGCGCGCGATCGCGCCGAGCAGATTTTCTTCCTTCTCCGTCTTCTCTTCTTCCGCACTCATCACGACTTTACCGGCAGTCTTCGCCTCCTCGGTCTCAGGTACGAGCATCTTCGCCATCAAAAGCGTGCCCGGGGCGGTCATGATGACGGCACTCAGCAAATGCTTGGGATCGATTCCGAATGCGATATACGCGGCCATAATTCCTCCGGAAACGTGGGCCATACCGCTGGTCATGACGGTCATCAACTCAGACCGAGTGAGATCTGGGAGAAACGGACGAATGGTCAAGGGAGCTTCTGTTTGTCCCATAAAGATGCTGGCGGCAACGTTGAGCGACTCAGCTCCGCTGGCTCCCATGACTCGCGTCATCACCCAGGCGAAGATTCTGATAATGATTTGCATAATGCCGAAGTGATAGAGCACCGCAAAGAATGCGGCGATAAAGATGACGGTCGGCAGGACGCCGAATGCGAAATATCCGAGTTGCGAACCGGGCTTCGCCAGGTCGCCAAAGACGAAATGCGATCCCGCGTATGCGTAGCTCAGGAGCTTCGTGACTCCGTCTCCGGCCTTTTGAAAAACCCGTCGGCCGGCATCGATTCGCAACACAAAGATGGCGAAAAGGAACTGGAGTCCGAGGCCCCAGGCTACGGTCTTCAATCGAATGGCCCGGCGGTTCGTTGAGAACACGTAAGCCAGACCGATCAGCGTGATTAGTCCCAGAATTCCTGTGAAACGCCCCATCCGCCTTCCCCCTACTGGCCGATGACTCTGTGGATCAATGGCCGTTTATGCGAATCCGGCTTCTCTGCGATTTCACAACTCTGCATAATGAGGAGCTTCGCACGCTCAGCTCGTGCCCCATCGTTGTAATGGATCGTGGCGAGCGCCTCGCCTTCATCTACCCGATCGCCAACCTTCTTGTGCAGGACGATTCCAACCGCGGGATCAACAGAATCTTCCTTGCGTTCGCGTCCTCCACCGAGAATCACGCACGCCGTCCCGATCTGCTCGCACTGCATGGATGCGATGTAGCCTGCCTGCGCGGCGAATACTTTGACCGTGCGCTGCGCCTTTGGAAGTTTGTTGGGATCGTCGATCGCGAGGGGATCTCCACCTTGCAATTCCACCATCTGGCGAAATCGCGCGAACGCTTCGCCGGAGGAAATCAGCTGCGCACTGGTCTGCTTGCCTGCCTCCACCGTTTTCGAAGCGCCTCCGAGATAAAGCATCCACCCGGCCAAATGCAAGCACAGCTCGCGCAAATCTTCCGGGCCGCCCCCACGCAAAACTTCGATAACCTCGACGACTTCCAGAGCGTTACCAATCATATTGCCCAGCGGTTGGTCCATGTCGGTGATCAGGGCGACAACCTGCTTCCCCATGCGCTCTCCCGTTTCAACCATGAGTTCCGCGAGAAAAGCGGCGTCCTTTTCGTTTTTCATGAAGGCGCCCGAGCCGGTCTTCACATCGAGAACGAGGGCGTCGATCCCTTCCGCCAGCTTTTTACTCATGATCGAAGCACAAATCAGATAAGGACTCTCGACTGTACCGGTAACGTCGCGCAAAGCGTACAGCTTGCGGTCGGCGGGAGCGATCTCCGCGGTTTGGCCGATCATCGCGCATCCGCAAGTCTCAAGAACCCGGCGGAAGTCGGTCACGGGGAGATTCACGTTGAAACCTGGAATGGCTTCGAGTTTGTCGAGAGTTCCTCCAGTGTGGCCCAGGCCGCGGCCACTGATCATCGGAACGGCTACTCCAGCCGCAGCGGCGAGGGGCGCCAGCACAAGTGAGGTTTTGTCACCTACGCCGCCGGTTGAGTGTTTGTCGACCTTCTTCGCGGGCAAAGACGAAAGATCCAACACTTCACCCGAGCGCAGCATTGCGTCCGTCAGCGCCGCGGTTTCGGGGCGGGTCATGCCTTTTAGGACAACCGCCATCAACCAAGCCGAGACTTGATAGTCGGGGATGTCGCCTCGCGTGTATGCGCTGACCAGTGCTTCAATTTCTTGCCGCGTCAACTCGAAGCCATCCCTCTTCTTGCGGATGACATCGATGGCGCGAAAGTTCTGGGTTGCGGAACTCAGCTGGCTCACTTGAGGCGGAATCCTTCCGGGAGAAGTTCGGTGATGTGGGCATGTTTTGGTCCGACGGCGCTCTGGAAATAGATTGTCGCGTTGGGACCGAATTCGAAAATCACTTGGCGGCACGCTCCGCACGGCGAACACGGTGCCCCCTTGTCATTCGTGACGGCAACGGCTTCGATTTCTATCTTTGGACCCAACTCTGCCACCGCGGAGAAGATCGCGGTTCTCTCGGCGCAGTTCGTCATTCCATATGACGCGTTTTCCACGTTGCATCCGGTGAAGATCTTCCCGTTAGTTAGAAGAATGGCTGCTCCGACGTGGAAATTTGAGTACGGAGCGTGTGCATTCTTCATCACCTTGTTTGCCGCATGCTGGAGTTTCTCCCGAACACCGGCATTCGGCTTCTTCTTAATTACGGTCAAAGTTTCCTCGACATGGGTTGATGATCCAGCAAACCTCGCGGAATCGTGCGCCATTGTAAACCACTGTGTCGAACTCGCGTTGAGCGTCTAGGTGCCGTACAATGCAACACAAGCTATTGCCGCTCGATTGGGTGCAATCATTGCAGAAGGACACATGTCTGGTGATCGTCGTTCCTCAAATCGGCCGCTAGACTCCGGCCAAATCTCAACCGGCGATTCTTATATTTCTACGGCGATCGCATCGCTGAGCGGCCGTCTACTTCTGCCCAACGCCGGAATCCCACTCGATCTAAAGTGGGTTGAGGAAGTTCGCGTTAATACCAGTGCCGTCGAACGCCGAGCCCAGTCGCAAGTGGCTCGACGCACGGCAAAGAAAGAATGGCAGGCGGCCTGGCTTTTGCGCGCGATCTCATGTATGGACCTGACCACCCTCTCTGGAGATGACACGGACGAGCGTGTGCGCCGGCTCTGCGCGAAGGCGAAACAACCGATCCAGCAGGAGTTGGCCCAGAAACTCGGGATTTCCGACCTACGCGTCAAGGTTGCTGCGCTTTGTGTCTATCACACATTTATCGAAGTCGCGCTCAGCGCGCTGGAAGGAAGCGGGATTCACGTTGCTGCGGTCTCCACGGGATTCCCGGCAGGGCTGTCTCCGCTGGCGGAGCGCGTCGCGGAAATTCGCCGATCGGTTGAAGCGGGTGCACACGAGATCGACGTTGTTATCACCCGCGCACACGTTTTCGGCGGCCGCTGGCAAGCGCTGTACGATGAGATTGCCGCGTTCAAGCAAGCGTGCGGCTCGACTCACATGAAAGTCATCCTCGGAACTGGTGATTTGCTGACGCTGCGCAACGTGGCGCGCGCAAGCTGCGTTGCGATGATGGCCGGCGCGGATTTCATCAAGACTTCGACCGGGAAGGAACCAACGAACGCGACTCTGCCGGTAGGCCTCGTGATGGTGCGCGCGATCCGGGAGTATGCGCAGCAAACTGGAATGGCGGTCGGATTCAAACCTGCAGGCGGTATCCGCACGGCGAAACAGTCCCTTGATTGGCTCGCAATGATGAAAGAAGAACTTGGTTCGTCATGGTTGCGGGCAGAGATGTTTCGCTTCGGCGCCAGCGGGCTGTTAGGGGATATCGAGCGGCAGCTCGAACATTACGCAACAGGACGGTACTCTGCCGAATATCGTCATCCCATTGCTTAAGCATGTCTTCGACGACGTTACTATTTGAGGACGAATGAGCATAGCCGAAAAGTTCGTCAGCATGGAGTACGGACCAGCTCCGGAAGACCCGAAAGAAGCTATCTCCTGGCTGGAGCGGCAGCATCGCCGGTTTGATCTTTTCATTGGCGGAGTCTGGAAGGCACCGGAGCGCGGAGAGTATTTCGACACATTCGATCCGTCGAATGGAGAGAAGTTGGCCGACGTTGCCCAAGGAAGCGCCGGTGACATCGACGCTGCAGTCAAGGCTGCTCGTGCTGCCTCTGACAAGTGGCGCAGTCTGACTCCGCACGCTCGCGCCCGTTATCTCTACGCGCTCGCCCGGCTCGTGCAAAAGCATTCGCGGCTGCTCGCAGTGCTTGAAACGATGGACAACGGCAAGCCGATCCGCGAGAGCCGCGACATCGACATTCCGCTGGTCGCGCGTCACTTTTACTACCATGCGGGCTGGGCCCAGATTTTGCCGCAGGAGTTTCCTGAGCACGAACCATGCGGCGTCGTCGGGCAGATCATTCCGTGGAATTTCCCGCTGTTGATGCTGGCCTGGAAAATCGCTCCCGCACTAGCTACGGGCAATACAGTCGTGCTCAAGCCTGCCGAATTCACTCCGCTGACGGCGTTGCTATTCGCAGAACTCTGCCAGGAGGCCGGACTGCCGGCCGGTGTCGTCAACATTGTCACTGGGGATGGCTCAACCGGCGAGGCGCTGGTGAAGCATCCTGACATCGACAAAATTGCCTTTACAGGATCTACCGAAGTTGGACGCGCAATTCGCGGCGCAACGGCTGCGAGTCACAAGCGACTCTCGCTCGAACTCGGCGGCAAATCTCCCTTCATCATTTTCGAGGACGCGGACCTCGACAGCGCTGTCGAAGGTCTCGTGGATGGCATCTGGTTCAACCAGGGCCAGGTATGTTGCGCTGGGTCGCGTTTGCTGATGCAGGAAAGCATCGCCGAGCCTCTCATCTCAAAGATCCGAGACCGCATGAGTACCTTGCGCATCGGCGCGCCGCTCGACAAAGCGATCGACATCGGCGCGATCGTGGCGCGTGTCCAACTCGATCGCATTCAACATATGGTGGAGCAAGGCGTAGCAGAGGGTGCGAGTTGCTGGCAGCCCAAGGTCGCCTTGCCTGCTCGCGGTTTCTATTTTCCGCCTACGCTTCTGAGCAACGTGCACCCGACTTCCATCGTTGCACAGCAGGAAATCTTTGGACCCGTATTGGCTGCGATGACTTTCCGCACTCCGCGGGAAGCTGTGGAACTCGCAAACAATACCGTGTACGGGTTAGCGTCTTGCGTGTGGAGTGAAAACGTCAACGTCGCGCTGCACGTCGCCGCCCAACTAAAGGCCGGAGTAGTTTGGGTCAACTGCACGAATTTATTTGATGCTGCGTGCGGCTTCGGGGGATATCGCGAGAGCGGATACGGCCGTGAAGGCGGAAGAGAGGGATTGCTGGAGTACATGGAGCCGAAATGGTTGAAGCACGCTCCGAAGTTGTTGGTCGCGAAAACCGAGGCCGTCGATGAGTCGGAGCACTTAGCAGAGGCCCGCACGCCATCCGTTGACCGGACGGTCAAACTTTACATTGGGGGCAAACAAGCGCGTCCCGATTCCGGTTACAGCTTTCCGGTACGCGCTGCGGACGGCAGTCTTCTCGGTGAAGCACCGCTTGGGAATCGGAAAGACATTCGCAACGCTGTAGAGGCAGCCCGAAAGGCAGAGGGTTGGGGAAAAACGACGGCGCACAATCGCGCTCAGGTGCTTTATTACTGCGCGGAGAATTTATCTCTACGAAGGAGCGAAACCATCCATCGACTGGCGGCTGTTGTCGGTGAGGAGCAAGCCACCAGAGAGATTGACCTCGGCATCGAGCGGATCTTCTCGTACGCCGCCTGGGCCGACAAATTTGACGGCGCAGTACACAATCCGCCATTCCGCAACATTGCCATTGCGATGAACGAGCCGATTGGGACAGTCGGCGTAATCTGCCCCTCGGAGGTTCCCCTGCTGGGATTCCTTTCGCTCGTGATGCCACTGCTGGCGATGGGAAACGCCGTGGTAGCGGTTCCATCTGAAAAATATCCGCTGATCACCGGCGACATCTATCAGATCTTCGACACCAGCGATCTGCCTGGAGGAGCGGTCAACATCGTTACGGGCTACGTCTCGCAACTGCTTAAGACGCTCGCCGAGCACGACGACATCGACGGCATCTGGGTCTATGGCGACGATGCGACCGTCGCCAGTGCAAAGGCAATGTCAATCGGAAATCTGAAGCAGGTCTGGACCAACGAAGGAAAAACCATCGACTGGTTTAATCCCAAGGTCGCCGAAGGTCGCTGGTTCCTCGAACATGCCACTCAGGTCAAGAACATCTGGGTCCCGTATGGCGAGTAATCGGCAGGATTGATTTTTCTCCCCGACCGGGACTAGCATACCCGGAGTCTCAATCTTAATTTCGCCCGGCTTCATTTCTGCCTTGCAAGTCTACGTTGACCAAGGAGGGATATATGGGCATCGCAGTTTCTCCGCAAATCCACCCGCAAGTCGCGGAGTTCATCGATAAACCACGACAAATGTTGATTAACGGACGATGGGTCAATGCCGCGTCCGGCAAAACTTTCCCCAGTTATAACCCCGCTTCCGGCGAAGTTCTAGCGCAAGTCTCAGAAGGCGATCGTGAAGACATTGATCGTGCCGTAAAAGCAGCACGCCAGGCTTTCGAGAATGGCCCGTGGCGTCGTATGACAGCTTCAGAACGCGGGCGTCTCATCTGGAAACTCGCCGATCTACTTGAACAACATACCGAGGAGTTCGGTTACCTCGAGAGTCTGGACAACGGTAAGCCGTTGGCGATTGCAAAAGCAGCTGATGTTCCGCTTGCGGTGGATTTACTGCGCTACATGGCAGGATGGGCTACCAAGATCGAAGGCAACACGATTCCGATCTCCGTTCCCTACACACCGGGCGCAAAATATCTCGCGTATACCCTGCGTGAGCCAGTCGGCGTTGTTGGACAAATAATTCCGTGGAACTTCCCTCTTCTGATGGCGGCCTGGAAACTCGGGCCTGCACTCGCGACAGGATGCACGGTCGTACTTAAACCGGCTGAGCAGACTCCACTCTCGGCCCTGCGCCTTGGTGAGTTGGTTGCCGAGGCTGGCTTCCCGGACGGTGTCGTCAATATCGTTCCTGGCTACGGTGAGACTGCGGGAGCGGCCCTGGCTGCACATCCGGATGTCGACAAGGTGGCTTTTACCGGATCGACCGAAGTAGGCAAACTGATTGTGCACGCTGCCGCGGGCAATCTGAAGAAGGTTTCTCTGGAACTGGGCGGAAAATCTCCGAACGTCGTCTTCAAAGATGCTGATCTTGAAACGGCGATACCGGGCTCGGCCAGTGCGATCTTCTTCAACCACGGCCAGTGCTGCTGCGCCGGATCGCGCCTGTATGTCGAGAAATCGATTTATGACCAGGTTGTCGAGGGCGTTGCTGAACAAGCCAAGAAGATCAAAGTTGGCTCAGGCCTCGAACCCGATACACAAATGGGACCGCTAGTCTCCGAAGAGCAACTGAATCGCGTTTGCGGGTATCTGGAAGCAGGATTCTCCGAGGGCGCGAAAGCCGTTGTCGGCGGCCATAAGGCGAGTGATCGCGGATACTTCGTCGAGCCCACAGTTCTTGTGGACACGCAAGAACAAATGAAGGTTGTGCGGGAGGAGATCTTCGGGCCAGTGGTCACGGCAATGCCATTCACCGATCCGGAGGAGATCGTTCCCCGTGCCAACAACAGTGATTACGGTCTTGCCGCTGCCGTGTGGACGCGCGACGTCAGCAAGGCGCATCGCATGGCTGAGCAGCTACGGGCCGGAACGGTCTGGATCAACTGCTACAACATCTTCGATGCAGCTCTGCCGTTCGGCGGATACAAGCAGTCCGGGTGGGGCCGCGAGATGGGCCACGATGTCTTGAATCTGTACACGCAAACGAAAGCCGTCTGCACCAAGGTCGCATAACTTTCTGAACAGAGAAAAGACGGTGGCCTCGGCCACCGTCTCTTCTTTCGCTCGCTTTGCGAACTATTTTTCCATCAGCAGAACCTTCTCCGCATCATCAATCTCGGTCAACTTCACCTCGATCACCTCATTCATCGTGGTCTGCACATGGCGTCCGACGAAGGTTGCTTCCACTGGGATCTCACGGTGTCCGCGATCGATCAGCACACAGAGTTGCACGCGCCGCGGTCGGCCATGAGAAAACAACGCGTCGAGAGCGGCCCGAGTGGTGCGTCCAGTGAAGAGAACGTCGTCCACCAATACGATATTCTTTTCCTCGATCTCGAAACCAATTTCTTTTTCCTGCACAACAGGCTTCTCACCTAACGTCGACAAGTCATCTCTGTAAAAGGTGATGTCGAGCGTGCCGACTGGAACCTTGGCATTTTCGATACGGGTGATAATTTTTCCCAATCTCTCGGCAATGGGCACGCCGCGCCGGCGAATGCCCACCAAGCCCAATCCATCTACCCCACCGTTCTTTTCTACGATTTCATAAGCGAGACGTACCAGGGTTCTTTCAATTTCAGAAGAAGACATCAGTTGGGCCTTCTGACGAAGGCCAGTCTTGCGCGAATTAGGTTTCATTAGGGATTTAACCTCGATTAATATTCATGCCGGCTTTTCAATGTATTCAACGCGTATCGCTCTGGTCAAGGTGCGCTCTTGAGTAACCTGCGCATCACAAGCGTAAACGGCTAAATTGGAATTGTCAGCTTCCGCTATACTCGCCAGATCCCGCAGCCGCTGTCCATTTCAAAACAGGGCAAGCGGTTTCAATCGTCTGAACCAACGGACACTGCTCGTCGCGCAGCGAGTGCAGATCGATCGCTTCAGGCCGAAGTATCGCCTCTTCGCCAGGGACAATCCCGATACCCTGGTTTCGTCCACGCGCCTTAGCGCGATAGAGAGCGGTGTCCGCAAGAGCAATCGATTCCTCAGCACAAATCGCCTCGTAAACACCGCGACACCAAGGAAATGCCGCCCAACCCACGGAGCAGGTTTTATGGACAACGATTCCGTGGCCTAAATCAAACGGTTCAGCTGCGACCACTTCCAGAACCCGGCTGCAAAATGCCGGCGTGCCGGATGGATCGGTCGACCGGCTCATGATCAGGAACTCTTCCCCGCCCCATCGCACCAGCACGTCTGACTTGCGAACCACAGTCGATAATCTCTGCGCCACCAATTGAAGCAGACGGTCCCCGGCCGGATGGCCGTGAACATCGTTCACCTGCTTGAAGAAATCAACGTCCACCATGATGAATACAAGATCGCGGTGGTCCAGCTTACGGATGTCGCTGCCGCGGGCACGCTCATAGTTGCGCATGACCTGGCCGGCCTCTGCCGTCAGGATTTCGTCCATGTAGCGGCGGTTCCACACACCGGTTAGCACGTCCGTGAAGGAAATTTCTTGCAGTTCGAGATTCTTTCTCTGTAATTCCAGGCTGTGCCACCGCAGCGACTGCTCTTTGTTTTCGAGTTCGTCTTTCAAACGGCACATCTCGTCAAGATTCTGGCGGGAGAGCCGCAGCAGGCTGAGCAGTTCCTGATCGAGCAAGTGTTGCTTCAGAAAGACCAAGACGCCCATCACCAGCATGACACCGACTGTCAGGAACAATCGATAAGTGCGCACGCGGTGTGGAGCATTTTCGGCGAACTGTGCCCATGCCAACATGAGTGGCGTAACGAATACTGACGCCATAGCGACGCGTGCTTTCCATATCCCCAATCCCCGAGCGGGAGGATCGTCAACGGTATCCTCGAGCTGCGCTTGACGGCCCAAAAAGCCAATACGCACGAACCAAGCCATGGAAGCGAGCAAGGGCACGTCATACAAGCTACCGGTGTAATAAACGTGCATGTCGATCGCTTCGCTCGCGATCAGCGAGGCTCCGCAATAGAGGACGGTCGCGCCGAACAACTGAAGGTAAATGCTGCGCCACGCGCCACGACTTGTCCTCCGAACCAATAGCAGGCCAGCGGCGAGTACCAGTTCTTCGCTGAAATACAGCAGATCAAAACTGCTCCCGTAAGCGGACTCAGAAAGGTGCACGTACTGCCACGGGATTACAACAAAAAGGTAGAGGAACAACCACCACGTCATCAGGAGAGCGAAATCAAGAGAGCCCGCGCGGCTTCCGCGGCCATCCTGCTGCAGGTGCGGCTGCACCGCGACAGCAGCCATCATTGGGACCACGTGCAGAAAAAGGATTACGTCTCCCACAAACGGATTTGGCGCTTCGTGACGAAGAGCCACCTCGAAGAAGGTCCACATCACTTGCGATACCAGCCAGAACGCAAGTCCCAGGCCCATCAATGCCCAGAAGAGTCGAGGCTTTGCAGAGTCGGTGCGAACGTTCGCAAGAAACGCAATAGCGGCAGCAAAGAGAACACAATTTTGAAGGATGTCACCGAAGGCAGTTAAGAAGAAACCGCGGGGAACAACCACAGACACAACAATGTGCGCGCACACCAATGCCAAAATGGCGAGCGTCCACCTGCGTCCGCTTTTGGACGTAGAGATCCCCACGCCCAGATTTTATGTTTTTGCGAAGTAACAACCGTGTTACTAAGGTAATCACCTCTTGAGGCCAAAAGTGATGTTATTTCACTGCTCAAGCGTGGCCGCGAACGTTTGTACGAAACGGTAAACGTCTGCGTAGGAGTTATATAGAGGAACCGCGGCGACGCGGAAGATGTCAGGCTCGCGCCAGTCGCCGATCACGCCCTTTTCCGCCAGTTTGTCGCAAATGTCACGGCCGTGGCTGGACAATCGGATGGAAAGTTGCGCGCCTCGGCGGGCTGGGTCGCACGGAGTGATGACGGAGAATTTCTCGGATTTCAGCTGACGCAGCAAGTATTCCATGTACCCGGTCAGGCTAATACTCTTCGCCCTTAGTCGCTCCATTCCGGCTTCCGAGAAAATCTCCATTGAGGCACGCAGGGGCGCCAGACCAAATATAGGGGGATTACTCAACTGCCATCCTTCGGCGCCGCTCATGGGATGAAAGTCCGGGCCCATTTGAAAACGCGTTTTCTCGTCGTGCCCCCACCAACCGGCAAAACGAGGCAGGTCCCAGGCTTGGGAATGGCGCTCGTGCACGAAACATCCAGCGACACAGCCAGGGCCGCCATTCAAGTATTTATAACTGCACCAGGCGGCGAAGTCCGGGCTCCAATCGTGCAATTGCAAAGGAACATTTCCGGCGGCGTGTGCGAGATCGAATGCCACGACACAGCCCTTTCGATGTCCCAACCGCGTGACGCCGGGCATGTCAAAAATCTGGCCGGTGGCATAGTTC
>Ga0126376_10001438_pt1 | contig 12857 bp, 10 predicted proteins | sample PanSoiMetPlot_15_FD_92760 | JGI IMG/M metagenome (GOLD analysis project Ga0126376, IMG submission 92760) | Tropical forest soil microbial communities from Panama - MetaG Plot_15 | ecosystem: Environmental > Terrestrial > Soil > Tropical forest > Bulk soil | place: Panama | collected 2016-02-17
ACAGCCGCACGAAAATATTGACGGACTTGCTTACATTTTTTGGGTTATCATGAAACTCCCGCCCGGAAACTGAGGGCCATATGCAAGGAAATTTGCGAGTCCCACAGGCAGTTCTTCTCCTCTCTCTGTTTTGTCTCTTGATTGTGGCTCCGCGCATGGCCGCCCAAGACAGCAAGGTTATGGGCGAGATCCGATTTAGGGGTGCCACGAGCCTGGAAAGAGATGCCGGCGTTTGGATTGATGGCAATTATGTGGGCTATTTAAAGGAACTCAAAGACGACAAAAAAGTTTTGCTTTTGCCGGGCAAGCACGAAATCAAGGTTCGCCAGTCCGGTTATGAAGACTTCGTTCGTGAAGTCGTCGTCGAGCCGGGACAAGCGCAAATCCTGCGCGTGGCGTTGCACCTTCTTCCCGGAGCACGCCCACCCTCCGTCACATCTGAACTCAAGCTCACCGTTCAACCCGCACGCGCAGCCGTTTTTCTTGATGGCAAGTATGTTGGCCACGCCGGTGAGCTGGGCGGCGCCCGCCATGCTTTGCTGGTCAGTCCTGGCAAGCATCGCATTAAGATCGAACTGCCAGGCTATCGGAGTTTCGAGACTGAGGTTTCAGTTCTGGTCGGCCAGAAGTCTGAAGTAAAAACCGAGCTGGTCAAAGGAAGCATCGAGCAAGCAACCTCCGACATCAAGAAGCCTGAATAGTTGCTCCGTGAAGTCGTGGCCCTGCCTCCTAGCCGGGTTCGCAGCTATACTCTCGCGATTGCTTGGCACGCTTTTTGCCCATGGGAGTTCAAGATGCGACCATGCCTCGCCGTCCTGTTTTGCTGCGCAGCCATTTTCCTTCCAAAAAACCACGTGATTTCTCCTGCTCCAATCCCGGCCCTGGGGTATGATAGAGTGTTGATAAACCACTAAGTTAGGAAGAAGATGCCGACCGAATCCAATGGAAAAGTACTTTTGCGCGTGCGTCCGCGCGGCTTTTGCGCCGGCGTAGTGCGCGCTGTGGACATCGTCGAACTGGCCCTCGAGGCCTATGGTAATCCCGTCTACGTCCACCACGAAATCGTTCACAACACCTATGTTGTCGAACAGCTTCGCCGCCGCGGCGCCATTTTCGTCGAAACAATCGAAGAAGTTCCTTACGGCGCCGTCCTCGTCTTCAGCGCCCACGGAGTTCCCCCGACAGTCCGCGATGAAGCCAAAGCGCGCAGCCTGAAAGTCATTGACGCGACTTGCCCGCTCGTCACCAAAGTTCACTTTGAAGCGCTCAAATTCGCACGCGAAGACAAAACCATCATTCTGATCGGCCACAAAGATCACCAGGAGATTATCGGCACTTCCGGCGAAGCTCCCGACCGTACTATTGTTGTCGATTCCGTTGAAGCTGTGGACCGGCTCGAAGTCGAGCACCCCGACAAGCTTGCGTTTCTCACGCAAACGACACTCAGCCTTTACGACACGCAGGAAATCGTTGCCCGCCTCCGCCAGAAATTTCCCAAGATTGTCGGACCCAAGAGCGACGATATCTGCTACGCTACGCAGAATCGTCAAGAAGCTGTCGAGCAAGTTGCCCAGGATTGCGACCTCATCCTTGTTGTCGGCTCGCAGAACAGTTCCAATTCGAATCGCCTTGTCGAAGTTGCCGAGCGCCGCGGCGTCAAAGCCGCGCTAATCGACTCCGCTTCAGACATCGATCCGCAATGGCTCGAAGGCGTAAAAAGTGTTGGCCTTACTGCTGGCGCTTCCGCCCCCGAAGTTTTGGTCGAGCAGGTCAGCCAGCGCCTCGCCGAACACGGCTTTACGGATCAGCGCGATCTCGATCTCATTCGCGAGGACGTTCGCTTTACGTTGCCGCCCGAGCTTGCAACCATCGCGCCCGCTCCTCGCCGCTAAAGCGCCAAGAGTTTTGTAGTCTGTAGTCTGCAACAGGGGCATCATCGGTTGGGTCCTGGCCTGCCTGCCGAAGCAAAAGCGTAGGCAGGGCCTGTTAACGCAAACTCCAGGAGAGACTCTTGGCGGTCAAAATAGCCCGTCAGCAGAAGAAGATTGCCTTGATTGGCGCGCCCTCGAGCGCAGCCGCATTTCTTCCCGGCAGCGAAAAAGCGCCCGCCGCTTTGCGCGCCGCCGGCCTCGTTGAACGCCTCCAATCCGCGGGCTTCGAAGTCGTTGACCACGGCGATTGCGCTGCTCGCCTTTTTGCTGATGACGACGATCATCGCCGCGCCCGCAACGTTTCCGAAATCGTTGCAGGCCTCAGCGATCTGAAAACGCGTGCCGAGATCGCCGTAAAAAGCGGCGCACTCGTTCTCGTTCTCGGCGGCGATTGCGCGCAATCCATCGGCCTTCTTACTGCCGCGCGGCGTTATTACAAACAGCTCCATCTTCTCTGGATGGATCGCGACGCTGACTTGAACACTCCCGCGACCACACCTTCCGGCCGGATTGACGGCATGGTTGTCGCCGGCATCATCGGCAAGGGCGCACCCGAACTCGTTCGCTTCTGGGGCGAGCCACCCCTTGTCCGTGAACCAGACGTCTATCTCTTCGGCATTGAACGCCTCGATCCCCCTGAGCAGGAGTTCCTCTCGAAGTCTCCGATGCGCCACATGCTTGCCGTTGATGTTCAGCGCAAATCCGCTGCGGCCGCCGTGAAAGATGCCCTCGCACATTTGCACGCGGATTCGCGCGAATACTGCGTCCACCTCGACACGGATCTAATCGCAAATTCCGAATTTCCCGCGGTGAATGTCCCGGCTGACGGCGGCATGACTATCGCCGATGTCCGCGCGGCGCTCACCGAAGCGGTGCGCGGCAACAACATCGTCGGACTCACCGTCACGCAATACAATCCCGACAAAGATCCCGACGCCTCCGGCGCAAAAAAACTCGTCGACCTTCTGGTCGAAGCCGTTTCCGCGCGCCTTGAAATCCCGGCCGAGGTTCCGGCCCCACCCGAGCCCGTCACTCAACCACCTTCACCCGAATCGGACCAACCCTCCGAACCTGCTGAGTAGCAGTCCATTTCGTCTTTCTAAATTCTTCGTTTACTTTTCCCTGCTGTAACGATTCCTCTCCTCGCCGCACTACTCTTCACGATTCAGGGGACCGCCTCCATGGTCGTGTTCGGCTTGTTTGAGTGATGTTTCGACGGAGTAGTGACTGCTCTTCGCGAGGTTGCCCAACTGTTCGGGGGCATCATTAGGGCTCGCGATTAGTCCTGTAATCTCCTGCCGCATTCATCCTGTGGATTTAGATTCCCGGGAAGGAAATCCTGCGCCCATGTCCACTTGGGACTTTAAGCCCGAAACCATCTCATCCACAAAAAATGGCGGCATGCTTGTTGCTGCCGTTTTCATAGTCGGGGGCTTCCTAAGGATTGTTCTTCCCACTGGCGCTGCTCCACCTGGTTTTGCGTCTAAGCCGCAAATGAAGTTGGCGCAAACTGAAGCGTCCTCCACGCCCAAAAGCGCTTACGCCAGCGAAATCGCGGAAAAAATCAGTGAGTCTTTTGGATGTACAGAATCCGCTAACTCCTCGGCATCTCCGGACAGTGTGAATTGGAGAGTTCCCCCTTCTTCCCGGCCTCTTGCAAAGTTCATCATCGCCTTTGTTCCGGATCCAGTTCACACCCACCTCGCACTGCTCTTTGACCGTGACATAGAGGCTATGGAGCTGGCAGTTTCACAGATTGCGTTTGGCAAGGAGAGAGCTTCGCAGAATTTCGTATTTGACCGCTCCATCCTGCCCTGGAGAACCGTATCGTCCGAAACAGCAAATGATCCAAAATCCGCGGCAATTGTGGCCGCGGAAAGAGCAGAGCGCGAGAAATTCCCGGGGCTTCTCATCTTTCGTAAAAACGGCGATGGAGAGGCGTCCGACGGGACCGAACAACAAACTGGGAAATGTCCCCCAAGAGAAACTTTATTTATCTTTCTGGTTGCGGAAACGCCCACGAGCGGAATTCGCACGCTTCAGTTTCAGAACTCTCTTCGAATCATGCAAGGTATTCGCGCCGGGATTAAATCGGATGGAAAAGCAAAGTCCCAACCTTTGCTCCTTTTGGGCCCGAACTTCTCTGGATCCCTGGAGTCCTTGAGACGGCAGCTCAAGCAATTACCGGAGGCCCAGAACGTTTCAGACGTTGTTGCATACAGTGGAACCATCTCCGGCGCACAGAGCGCGAACACTTTCGGGCAAAGCTTTTTGAAGTCCAATCTCGACGTTCGTTTCGCTTCTTTCCAGCAAAGTGATGACTACGCAATCCAGATGTTCGCCCGGTTCGCGTTTTGTCGCGGATACGAACCGGAAGAAATCGCAGTACTCAGCGAAGGAGACACCGTATACGGTAGCCAGGCCAAGTTGATCAACTGGGAAAAACCCCAGTCGGCGAATCAACAACGTCGCCCCTCCTTGGCGGCATGTAATGATCCAAAAGCCGACCGCGGTTTCTCTCGCGAGGCCAACAGTATGTTGTACCTGAACTTCCCGCGCGAAATATCCTTTTTTCGCTCTGCTTACGAAAAACAGCTCGCCTCTCAACCGCAAGCTCCCAAAATTCCTGGCAAATCTTCTCTTCCTTCGGATGTCGGGGATGAAGGGAAAGATGATGATGCCGTGGCTCCCTTTGCAAATGGTCAAACCTCTCATTCGCAGGAAGCGGTCATGTTGGGCGTCGTCAGTGAGCTGCAGAAGCATCACATCAAGTTCACCATTCTTCTCGCCACCAATCCCGTCGATCAGGTCTTTCTTGCGCGTTACCTTCGCGCAAATTACCCGCAAGGACGCATCGTGGTTACGACTCCCGATCTTATGTTGGCCAGCCAGGAAGACACTTTGCTCTATGGCGTCCTCGGTCTGAATAACTATTCCCTGGTTCCTGCCCTGTCCGATTCGCTGTGTCAATTTCAAGCTGACCATGGCCCGCATGCTGACCGGCTTTTCAATTCAAGCCTGAGCGTGGGCATTTACAACGCCATGTTAGGCCTTGTCACCATTTTGGCGAAAGACCCCAGCCCCGAATCCTTTCCAGACGGCTCTCAGGTCCCGGTTGCACCATATGCCGAGTACTCCTCTGCCGATCTCACATTTACGAGTACAAAACTAACCACCTGCGACTCCAGGCCGCTGCTCTGGCTCACAATTCTTGGCCGGGACGGATATTGGCCCATTGCTGCTCTCACCAGCGAAGACGTCAGAAGCTCGAGCTACGATCTTCCTATCGTTCCGACTTCCGAAGCCCTCAAAAAATTCAGTACGCTCCCGGAGGTTTCCGCTGACGCGACGTCGCCTGGCACTAGGATTCTTCACACTCGGACCGCGTGGAACGTTGCCTATTCGATCTGCTTTGCGGCCCTTGTACTGCACCTCGCCCTCAGCTGGACGGGAACATTTCTCTCAAACTGGGAAGCGCAAGCTCAGTTTGCGCGCAGCCACGATCGCTTAGGCGTCTACGTCATCGCAATCGGCGCCTTCTGGCTCGCTACGGGTTTTGTGCTACTGATGTGCACAAGGAATCCGTCAATAGTTTGGCGGCAAGCTCCTTGGGATACACCACTAACAGTCTTGCTTTGGTTGCCGCTCCCTGTGTTTGTGATATTTACTACCTATGACTTCGCGAAACTTCGTAAGCAGCCGAAAATAGGTTGGACTTTCACCGGCCTCACTTCATTGATGACACTGTTTCAGATTCTTCTTGCATGTAATTTGATTTCAGTCTTTCCATACACATGGTCCACCCGCCTCATCCACCTGTCGTCGGGCGTCTCTCCTATCCTTCCTTTTCTTCTACTTTGCGTCGCAGGATATTGGTGGGCGTGGCTCAGCTTGCGCAGCGTTTCTATCGTGGATCTGCGGAGGCCTCGCCTCCCGGCCGCTTCGCGACTTCCGCTAACCGCCGTTCGCTTCAGTGATTTAGAGGGAGAAAAGGTTCGCAGCACTGCCCATCCAATGAGATTTGGATGGCGAATCGCCGGTATTTTGGGAATCCTTCTCCTCGTTTCACTCACCTCTCTGGAATGGAGACATCCTCTCCAAAGTCTGGAAGGAAATATCTACGATTGGGGATTCTCACTTGCACTCGGCGCTGCCATTGCCGTTTTTCTCAGCTGCTTGATTCGGCTCGTTCTAACTTGGGTTGACTACAAACAAGTGCTTTCAGCCTTGGACCACTCCCCGTTGCGGGAAGCCTTCAGCCGAATGAAGCGTTTATCCTGGCGTTCCATGTGGAATCCCGGTGGTAGCACTCTTCGTGAGACTTATCGAGTGATGTCGCGCACCCTCGAAAATATGGCTCACCTCAAGCTGGCTTTGCAGGAAGAGAAAAAGAAACCCTACGGAACTTTTCTCCAATCCCAGATTTCCAGTCCGAGAGTCGCAGACTTCGACGCCGTTATCAGAGAGATTGAGGTAACCGAGCAGAGAATATCTGCTGCTCAGCGAATCTATCGCGCATCGACTCTGCAAAACGGGGAAGCAGGCAACAATGCGCCGAATGAGCCAGATCCTCTAACTGAAAAAATTCTGGATGTTCAGAAAAGATTGGATGAAGTGTTGCTGCAGTATGAATCATTCGTCCTGCAAAAGGCAGAACCGGCAAAGTGTCCTTCGGAAAGGCTCAAAAATCTGAAATGCAAACAAGGTCTATTCACAGTTGTGGCAGAACAATACCGCACATTGCTCGTCAGATCAGACTACGCCGAAATTGCTGGAACCGAAAAAAGCAAGGAACTCCACAAGAAAATCTCTGCTGCCCTCGATGAATTTAGTTCTGCCGTTCAAGAAGTAGAAAGCCTTTTCAAAAAAAAGGAAAGCCTGAAAAACTATGCGGATAGCGAACAGTGTTTTGGGAGGATACTGGCGGCCCTGCAGGAGTTAGACAAAGTGATCCAGAGCTATCTCGCCCATTTTCCGAAAGAAAACCCTGAAAAAGAGAAAGACCGGGCAAATGGAGAGAAAAAAGCCAAGGCAGAGAAAGAAGAAAAGCTTGGATGCAAAAAAGCCCATGCCGAGCTTGTAACCGGCTTGATGGATTCTCTGGAGGTTCTGCAAAAGCAGCTCGCAAACACCGCCGGGATGGTCTTCACAAAGATTCTAGGTCCGGACTGGCGCGAGGAAATCCTTCCGTCCGTTTCCGAGGACAAGCGAATCGAACGGCCAAAGATAGATATGACTCGAGCGATTGCGGAAGAATTTGTGGCCCTCGTGTACGTCAACTTCTTGCAGAGTGTCCTCTTGCAAATGCGTTCACTGGTGATCTGTGCGGGTGGAATGTATGTGCTGATTCTTTGCTCGATGAGCGTGTATCCGTTTGAGCCGCATCCCGCGCTGCAGGTGCTGGGTGTAGTGTTGGTTGTAGCTATGGCGATTGCGGTGGGATTCGTCTATGCGGAAATGCACCGCGATGCGATTTTAAGCCGGTTGACTTCGACGAATGTGGGCGAACTTGGGTGGGATTTTTGGTTCAAGTTCATTTCTGCAGGAGCGATCCCCGTGTTCAGTTTGCTCGCGGTGCAGTTTCCGGAAATCAGTAAGTTCCTTTTCTCCTGGCTGGAACCGGCTGTTCAGGCTCTCAAGTAGCGGCTTGCATTTTTTCTCTTTGTTTCTTGATGTAGCGCAGCAAGCCTAGCCAGGAAAGATACAAACCGCCGTTGAAAATATAGTGGTCGGCTTCCGAATTGTTTGAAACAGCGCGCCGCGTTTCTCCCGCCACCGCGTCCACGAATTCTTTTCCTGCGTCTTCCTCGCTCTTTCCGCTTTCCAAAAGATCCTTCGCCAGCGCAGCCCAATCGTCTAACTTTTGTCGGTAACGTTCCAAGTGCGCAATCGGATCGCGGTGATAACCAAAGTGCGTCAAAAATATTCTTTCCGGTTTCAATGTCGCAATCGCGTCGAGGGATTTGTTCCACAGATCCATATTGATATCGGGCGGAGGAGTCGCAGGCATGATGAACGTATCGCCTTCGACCGTGATTCCGCCGACGTCGCCGACAAACGCGGTCTGGTCCAGGGGATCCCAGAACGTGAGGTGATGCGAGGCATGGCCCGGAGTGTAAAGGACGGAGAGTTTCCGCGCGCCCACTGTGATGGTCTCGCCGCCGGCAAGCGGCCGCAAATTTTCCTGCGGCACAGGAAGAAATGCACCATACATGCGATCCATTTCGCCGCCATAGAGCCGCGCGGCGCTCGCGAGCAACTTTGCGGGATCGGCCATATGCTTCGCGCCAAATTCATGAACGAAAACGTCAAGCTGCGGATTTTCTTTGACGAGCGACCCGACCGCGCCCGCGTGATCGAGGTGAATGTGCGTAAGCAAAATCGCGTGCAGATCCTGGACACGCAACCCATATTCCTGCAATCCTGCGCGCAAAGTTTCCAGTGTTGATGTCGGCCCCGGATCAATTAGCGCGTTGATGCCGTCCGATTGAACCAAAACACAAGCGATGGACTTCGGCCGGCCCATCCAAATCGTGTCAATTATTTTGTAAACGGATTCCCCAGTTGGCATGAAAAAATTCTATCGCAATGCAACGCCGGCTTCAGCGCGATGCAACAGAAAAATCCTCCATCAATAAGTCGCCCAGACTCCGGGCGTGGCCAGCTCCAGCAAATTTCCATCCGGATCGCGGAAGTAAATACTTCGTCCGCCGCGTTCCCATTCCACCGCGCTCTCGATTGCAATTCCCAGCCCAGCGAGCCGCTTTTCCCACGCCTCCAGCTCTGATGCGGCAATCGGAAATGCCGTATGGCCGTTTCCTTTTCCATCGAAGCCGGGAATTCTGCCGCCAGGGATATTTACATCCTTCCAAGTCTCTCCGCTCTTGAAGAGAAGCAGAACGTGTTTTCCGCCGACGTCCAAAGCCGTCAGCCGCTCCCCGGATTGCGACAACACGCCAAATCCAAAAACGCGTTGATAAAATTCCACCGCGCGCTTCATGTCTTCAACGTAGAGCGCCGTCTCCAGTACCCGCTCGATGCGCAACATTGGTCGAGATTCCCTGTTACGAATTTCTCTTCGAGTCTAACGCGATTTCTTTTTCCTCGCGCGTTCGTAACGAAAGGCGATCATTCCTTGCGAATAAGTCTTGTTTTCGATGAGGTCAAATTCGCGCTGCGGAAAGCCGCTGGGAAAAAGCGGAATGCCCTCGCCGATAAGCGTGGGCACAACGCCGATGTAAAGTTCGTCGACCAAATCATCTTTGAGAAAATCGCGAATCAATATCCCGCCGCCCATGAGCCAGATGTGTTTGCCTTGCTTTTTGCGAATTTCTGCCACGACGGAACTTGGCGAATCGTTCGTGAACGTAACGTGATTGCGTTCGCCTGGAGGCAGCGTTTTGGAAAATACAAAGTATTTCGTTTTGCCCGTAAAACTGCCGCCCATCTTCAATCCATCGTCGTACGTTTTGCGGCCGAGTACGGCAGTGTCAATGGTCTTGAAAAAATCTCCCATCGAATAGTCTTTGGGCATAAACAAAAAATCCACGGAGCCGTCGGGCCGTGCAATGTACCCATCAAGGCTGATGCCAAGGCCGAGGATGACCTTGCGCTCTGTAGGCACTTTCTTTTTTGACGCCTTCTTCTTCATGGCGCGAATGGTACCACTGGCTGGTGCCTACTTCAGCGTCAAATCTCCCGCGCCGACGTGGGCATAAAGCGTCAGCTTTCCGGTTCCGGATTTCTTGAAGGAGCGGAACAGGCCGCCATGCGATTCGCCAAAGGGATGCGCATTAATGTCGCCTGCCGTGACAGACGCTTCCACTTGGGAGTAGTCCGCGGGGTTACCGACCGCAATCGTGAGATCGCCAGCATGAAGCTCAACGTCTTTACTGCCGGCAATGTTTTCGATCGTCACGTCGCCCGCGGGAATGCGCGCGTAGAGTTCGGAGTTGCGCGGCACATGAACTTCGATCGTTAGGTCATTGTGCGGGCCGCCGGAAATGCGCAGCTCCGCGTTGCCGGAAGAGCTGGTGAGCCGGTAGCGCAGGTCTTCGATCTTGTCTCTATTTTTGCCGGAGACGTCGACGGAAACTTTTCCGTCTTCCGCGCCAACAATGCGAATTTCGCCGGAACGAATGTGCAACGCCACGCGCGCTCCCGGGGGAATGGCGGCTTCAAAATGGGCAATCCCGCGTTCGGAAATCTCGGTTTTGTCTTTGGCCACGGACGAAAGGGGAACAAGTACGAGCGCGAGGGACGCAAGGGTCGAAAACAACGGTTTGAAAGAAAGCCGATTCATGAGCACACCTCCTCCACTCGGACGGACACACCGGGCGCTGTTGCAGAAGGATACGCCGAGGATGGGGAGAATGTTCCCTGATTTGCCGCGCCGGGAGGGAAGTCGCGGTTCGGGCGGGGTAGATCGCCGAAGTCGACTTCGATTTTGACTGGTTCCTCGGACGAGTTGCCGTTCAGTTCGGAGTGGACGATAGGAATGGTGCGGAGGAGAAGATAAGCGATGTAGGCGAGGACGGCGGCGCGACGGGCGGTGATGAGGTCGGCGGCGAGGAGTTTGTAGAGTCCGGAGAGGGAGTTGTGGATGCTGAGGGTAGTGGTGAAGTCGTCGCAGTCGGTGGTGAGGCGCCGGAGAAAGTCGGCGGAGGGTTGCGGGGAGTTCTGTGAGGTGGAGTGCTTGCGACAAAGGCCGAGGCGAAGGTTGTGAGCTTCGTCGCGACAACGACGGCCGCCGGGAGTGCGGTAACGGCAACGGGATTCTGGAGAAGGTGTTGCGGATATGCGTGTCATAAAAGGCCTCGATTCATTTCCTCATTGAGATGGCATGTACCCCGGTTGTTTTTGTGAAGAGTGCGCAAGCCATTGAAAGAGCAGGAGATGAGTTGCAGGGGAGCAAAAGAGCGCAGGGAAAGAGCAAAGGCGGGGTGAAGGCGTCTTAGCAGAGGTCCGGTGATAGGCCGCAAGATTCACATGCCACGATAGCACAGAATTATTATTATGTTAATATAAATTATAAGTATCAGATAGGAAAAAGGGTTGCAGGCGCGTTCGAATGGGAATTGCACAAAGTCATGAAAACAAAGGGATAGAGTGGTCGACGGTCTCCGGAGATTACACCAAGAGAGGAGCAGGTCTTCTATATTGCTAGCTTGGCGCGAGACCAAGGCGTTTTTAGCCACAGAAGAGAGACGGGGATCCTGCGCGTCTAAGGTCATACAATTCAACAGACAGCAGGGATGGAGGTCTGATGAGCAAATGGTGTGTTAAAGGACTTTCGCAATCGATTGTGTTTGCGGTGCTTTTGACCGGTTTCGTGTTCCAGGCCAAGGCGCAGACAGCCCACGGGAAGGAGTATTGGAGAAAGATTACAGAAAATAAGTATGCAGTGCCGGAGGGGGAGAAGTCGTTTGTGCTGGCGAAGGAAGTGAGCGGGTATTTGAAGTCGAGCGATTCGGAGCTGCGGGACGATTTGGCGTACTCGATTTTGGCGACGTGGATTTTGCGCCCGGGCGTTCTGAATGGAGATGAGTTGCTGGCGCTGGAAGAAGAGTGGCGAGGGAATTTGAAGAAGGGAATTGGAGAGAGCGGGACGGATTCGATCTTCGGGCGATCATTTTCGGCGCTGTGCCTTTCGGCGATGGCGGAGCGCGAATTGAAGACTCCGTTTCTAGGCGAAGAACGTTATCGCAAATTGCTGGAAGCGGCGCTGAACTATTTGCGGGATGAAAAAGATTTGCGCGGATTCGATGCGAAAAAAGGATGGATTCACTCGACGGCGCACACGGCGGATTTGCTGGCGGCGCTGGCGAAGCATCCCTCGTTCACGCTGCAGGATCAGGGAAATCTGTTGAAGGCCATTGGACAGAGGATTGAGACGGCGCGCGTGATTTTTGCGTTTGGAGAGCAAGACCGGCTGGCGAACGCTATTGCGGCGATGGCTGAACGGCAGGATTTTGTCGAAGCTGGATTTGAGGCGTGGCTGCACCAGATGGATCAGGCGGATCAGGCCATTTGGAAAGACAGTCCGCCGCAGATGGATGGTTTGCAGCGGTTTGAGAACGATACGTATTTGTTGAGCGCGTTTTTGGCGCGGGTTTCGCAGGGAGAGGCTTCGGCCGCGGCGGAAGAGGCGAAGAAGGCGGCGTTGAAGTCGTTGCGGAGAAGGTGAAGAGAGATTTCATCGCGCGTACAACGCGCGATGAGGGGAAGTTTTCGGCTGCGCGGCCCGGCGCGCAAAAAACCGCGCGCAAGAAAATGCCGGGCCGCTCCGCTCGAAATGACGGTTGTTTTTTGTCGCCCCAAAAGAAGGGCCGCCCTGAAGGACGGCCTCTGCAAAACCATGAAGGATGGCGGCCTGCCAGCGGCGGGCAGGCGCAAAGTCGCCGCTACGAAGACTTGATGGTGCTGGAGGCGGCGTCCCAAGTGACGGCGACGTTGCCCCGGAAGCAGGATTCGTTGACCATGTGGCACGCAAGAGCGGCGTTGTGGCCGAAGACAGCGTCCTCGACGAGCGGCTTGCGCGATTTGACGGAGGAGAAAAATGTCCAGAGGTGCGGGCGGACGTCGTCGAAGTCGTTGCCCTTGTAAACGTAGTTTTCTGAGAGCGGCTCCTTGCCCGTCGGAGGATCATTCTTCGCATGCCACTCTTTGAAGTAGGCTTCGCGCATGGCGTTGGGGAAACCGTAGGCGTAATAACTCGGCGAAGAATCTTCTCCCGTTTGCGGATAGTGAGCGAGGCCGAACTCTGTGACTTCAAGAATTCCTTTTGAACCCTGGAAGCGATATGTTTCCGGACCTTCGCAACCGAGATTGAGACGCAGATAGACGGGTGCGCCTGCTGCAGCGGCATATTCGTAGAGAGCGGCCTGAACGTCCGGCATGTTGCGGCCGTCCGGGAAGCGAATGATG
>Ga0126376_10001439_pt1 | contig 12849 bp, 10 predicted proteins | sample PanSoiMetPlot_15_FD_92760 | JGI IMG/M metagenome (GOLD analysis project Ga0126376, IMG submission 92760) | Tropical forest soil microbial communities from Panama - MetaG Plot_15 | ecosystem: Environmental > Terrestrial > Soil > Tropical forest > Bulk soil | place: Panama | collected 2016-02-17
CCGAGGCGGATGCCGAGCTGGCGTTGGCACTGGCTCGCGAGCAGACGCTCAGCCAGCAGGCCGAGCAGGCTCTGAACGAGGCGCGCGCGCTCGAGCGGCGCGCAAGCGGCCTGTAGGGGCACCATCATGAGCCGCACTGCCGCATCCGCGGAGCACGCTGCCGCGCCGGCCGCATCGCCGGGCCTGCCGTTGGTGGTCGAGAGCTTCGGCCTGACCGACCGAGGACGCGTGCGGACCCAGAACCAGGACCAGTTTCTGATCGCCGAGCTGGCGCGCGCGATGCGGGTCCAGCAGTCGAGCCTCGGGCAGCCGAGCACGCACTACGGGGACGAGCGCGGCTATCTGTTCGTGGTCGCGGACGGGGTGGGCGGAACCGACGGCGGCGAGCGGGCCAGCGCGCTGGCCGTGGGCACGATCGAAGAGTTCGCGCTCAACACGCTGCGCTGGTTCCTGCAGCAGGACGGTGGCGGACACCAGGTGCTGTCGGAGTTCCAGGCCGCTCTCAAGCAGGCCGATGCTCGCATCCTCGACCAGGCCGCCCATCATCCCGAGCTGCGCGGCATGGGCACCACGGTCACGCTGGCCTATTTCTTTCGCTCGGCACTGTTTGTCATCCACGTCGGCGACAGTCGCGCCTACCTGCTGCGCGCCGGAACCCTGTACCGGCTGACCGAGGACCACACGCTGGTGGGGGAGCTGGTGCGCCGCGGACAGCTGGATCCCGTGAAGGCGGCGCGGCATCAGCTGCGGCATGTCATCACCAACGTCGTGGGCGGCAATGAGCAGGGGCTGCGTGTCGAGATGCACAAGCTCGGGATCGAGCCTGGCGACCTCATGCTCCTGTGCTCGGACGGATTGACCGAGACGGTGCCCGACGATCGCGTCGCCCAGCTGCTGGCGCAGCACCGCGAGCCTCGAGTCGCGTGCAAGCGCCTGGTGGCCGAGGCCAACCAGCACGGAGGCCCCGACAACATCACGGTCATCACGGCCGTGTTTCACGCGCCGAGCTGAAGTTGGGCTCGGCGGGCGGCGGGCAAGGAGAAGAGGTAATCCATTCTTTTAGGAGGCTGTCATGAAGGCCAGTGATCTGTTCGTGTCGGTCGTGGTGGCCGCCCTGGTGGCGGCGGGGACCGCGTATGCGATGAACCGGTACAACCTGGGCAAGGGCCCCCAGGCCGCCGCGCCGCTTGCGACGGTCGAGGCGCCGGATGTGCTCGGCTTGCGTGCGGAGCAGGCCAAGACGCTGCTCGAGACGCGGGGCCTGCTCCTGGTCCTGGGGCAGGAGCAGGAAAGCGCGCAGGTCGAGCCCGGCAAGGTGGTTCACCAGGAGCCGCTGGCGGGCTCGCGACTGCGCGGCGGCGAATCGGTGCGCGTGGCGGTGGCCCGCGCGCCCCAGACGGTAGCCGTGCCGCCGGTGGTGGGACGGGGCGCCAGCAAGGCCAAGGAGCTGCTCACGCAGGCGGGTCTGGTTCCAGGGACCGTCCAGTATCGATCGGACGAAGACCGCAGCGAAGGCGCCGTGCTCGAGCAGAACCCGGCGCCTGGGCTTGCGGTCGCCAAAGGCTCGAAGATCGACCTAGTCGTCAATCGGCTCGACTAAGGCAAGCAGGCTCGTCGGCATGCTCTACGGCCGCAAGCGGGCCTGACGCTCACTCGCAGCTCACGAACCAGACTGTGCCTTCATTGCCGTAGCCGTCGATGGCGACCGCCATCTCCAACGAAGCCGTCTGGTACATCGCCGACTCGGGAAACAGCGTGATCGCGCCAAGCCCCGGCGGCACGGAGATCGTCCGGTCGGGGATGCGGTTCCAGTCGATCGCTGCTCCGCTCACCTTCGACAGCTCGACTCCCTTGTAGAGCACCCTCCCGTCCGCGAAACCCATGATCAGAAACGCCGTCGCAGCGGTCTCGACGACGCGCGCGCTGGCGAGGCCTGGCTCGGTGAGGATCTGCTCCGTCATCAGCGGGCCGCCGGGCGGCTTGTACGAGTACAGCGGAGGGCTGGTCGTCTCATAGGTCACGAAGTGCGTGCCTCCGAGCGGGTCGAGCCACGTCTCCATGGCCAGGGCGTTGGCGGCGACCAGCAGCCAGTTGGAGACCGGCATGCCCAGCGCGGTGCTCGCGTAGAGCGCGTCGTAGCCGGCGCTGGCTCCGCCCAGGGCGTGCGCCGCCGCGCCGTGCAGCTCGAGTCGTGAATCGTCGGGCGCGAGCCGGCCGAACACGTACGAGAAGTCGGCGTACCCGGGCAGCGGGCTCGTCTGCGGCCCGTTCCACCCCGCGCCGTAGTTGTAGATGTAGCTGAACGAGGCGGCCATGGTCGCGTTCGTCCACCACACCACGCGCGTGCCGTTCTTCGAGATCGTCGCGCCGACGTAGTTCGACCCGACGCCCGTGTCGAAGGACAAGGTGGCGCAGGCGGCGCTCGCCGGCTGGGTCGTGTCGAGCGTGCACTCGACCACGCGGTCGTTCGCCACGTCGATGCCGTAGGAGAAGATCGTGTTGCCCGACATCAGTGAGCCGGTGTTCTGCTGCACCGTGCCCGGAAATGCGCTCGACCCGGCGCTCGCCCACGTGGTGCCGGTTCGCTTGTAGTAGGCGAGGCCCGCATTGACGTTGACGTCGCTGCCGGTGTCGTCGACGTACCAGAGCTCGCCGTTCGCCGAGCGCAAGAGGTGCCCCAGGTGCGGCCCCCAGCCGCCGTAGACGTCGGGCGAGTGCCGGTGCGTGCTGGTGATCGTCTCGAGGGCGTGGCACCTGACGCCGCTGTCGGCGTCACCGCCGTCCACCCCGGGTCCCGCGTCCGGCGGCGAGCCCGCGTCGCAGGCAGGTCGGTCGCACGCGCCGGGCGGGATCCCGGATGGGGTGCAGCTGCATGCCGCCGCCAGCGTGATCACCGCCGCGTAGGACCAGCACCCCTGAGCCCAGCCGGTCGCGCAGCTTGTTGTCCACCTACGATTGGGCACGCGGGCACGGATGAGCTCGTCCAATGAGGCCAGCCGCGATGAGGGCCCGTGCGTACAGGGCAGTGGCCTTTCGCCCAAGCGCGATCGTCTCAGACTTGCGGTCGCCCACAGCGGCCTCCGCGGCGCTACTGCTGTCCTGCGTCTGGCCGCCGGATGGACTCGCATCGCCGCATCCCAAGGTGGATGAAGCCAGCGCACTGAATGCCATGATAAGCGGCATAAGTGTCATCATCAGGAGGGCGTTCGTATCACAAGTTCAACCCATTCGGGTAGCCGGAACCCAGCCAAGAAGCTGGGGTTCCCGAGCAGTCCCTTACATGGGCAGCAACGACTGCGCTGCGCGAGGAACCGATTCCCGAGCGGGTGTAGTGCATGGGACCGTGCCGGGTTTGACGGACGCCGCGCTGGGGGAATGATCCGCGAGCTTACTTGTGGGCCGCCGGAACCGAATGCCACGTGCGCCTGGCTGCCCGATTCACCAACGATTGTACCATCGGCACCTGGAGTATCCCGATGCCGAGCACGACCCCGACCAGACAGGCCTTCAGGGCCGAGCGCCGTCGCTGCGCCCGTGCGTTCCGCTCATGGTCCGCGTGGGAGTGTTGACCCGCGTCCGAAAGCGCCGAGGCGCGAGCAAAGAAAGTGCGCTCGCCAGCGTCGTCCAACGGGCGCGCGAAGTCGACCGCGATGCGCAGCTGCGCGCCGTCGCGCTGCGACGCCGTCCCCGCCACATCAACCCAGCGCAGAACGGCCTCGTGCCGCTCGCCGGGGCCCAGCTCGACGGACACCGGTTCGCCCAACCGGAGCCAGCCCAGCTCACAGTCCACGATGACGCCCTGCCGACCGACCTCGACCAGCACCGCCCGCACGGGCGTAATCAGGCCTGGCACGTGCAGCCACACCTTGCGACGGGACAAAGGGATCACGTCCCCTGTCGTGGGGCGGCCTCCAGGACGCAGAAAAGTCAGCCGATTTGTCAGAGTTTCCACGCCCATCCTAGGAGCATCCCTCGTGCCAAGCGTAACGACCTCAAATTGCAGAGAGAGGGCTGGGGCTGGAGGCCCGAGCGTTCGCATGGGACGTTACAATAATTAGAAATGCGGGTACGCCAATGGTGCACATTGCACACATGTGACCTCGAGACAGCCTTACTTTTCGAGCGAGGAGAAAGTCGTCCGTCCACCACCCCGCCGACAGGCTACTTGGTGGAACGTACCCGAGCTTACCAACGTGGGCGGCGCGACGCGGGCTCAAGACAGCGGCCAGATCATCACGAAGAACACATCGATTCGGCGGATCCAGGGTACCCGTCATGAAAGCCTGGATGCGGAACACGTAAGTGTGACCGCTCATGGGGAGCGATGCATATGGGCGCAAGCGCGTCTGCGCCCCGCAAGTGTAGATGCCGCTAGCGATGAGGAAACCAGCAACAAACCCGGTGTGAAGAACGCGCCGACGCATCGCAGAATCAAAGCACGGGCGAACCCAACCGTTCAACCCCGGCGGCCCGGCAGCTGTTGACCGGAACAGCTCAGCCAGGTCAGCCGAGAATCCGGCCTGCAGGAGCGCGGGGGCGATTCCCGCCTCCGGCACAACCCGGCGTATGCTCCTTCAGCGAGGAGCTGCCGTGACGCACGAGAGCCTCTACCCATCTGGATACGCGATCCTTCGCTACAATAGCGCCGACCTGCCGGTCGCCTTCGAGCAGCTCGAGTGGGTCTCCGAGACCCTGGAACGCCGCTACGCGAGCCTGTTCGATCCCCTCCCGGGCCGGCAGACGATCGAAAAGGTCGCCGCGGCCTTCGCCGCAGGAGCGCCGACCAAGCTCGCCACCGAGGAGGAGGCCTGCGTGGCGTGCATCCTCCTCGAGAGCCGCTTCCGGCGGGTCCAGCTCGACCGGTACACCACCGCCGAGCTGCGGTTCTCGGCCGGAGCCTGGCAGGAGACCTTCGCGCCGTTCCGCGACAAATGGATGTCGAAGCTCCTCGACTCGAAGGAGAACGTAGCGCAGAGCCTGACCGGCGGCTTCGCCGGCGTCAAAGGGCATGGGCCGTTTCAGCTCGGCCACCTCGCCGCCGAGACCATCGCTGGGCTGAAGAAGTTCCGACAGCTCGTCGCCGCCGAGCGCGCGCTCAAGGCCGAGGAGAGCGAGGCGGAGCAGGAGCAGAAGGCGCGACCGGAGAGGCCCCTGCTCGTCGACGCCTACGGCGGCTCCCCCCGCACCCCGCCCGCCCAGTCGCCCGGCCTGTTCGTCTCGCAGAAGAGCGCGGCGAGCGGCCTCATCTTGCCGAAGGACATGGAGCGCGAACGGCTGCACGAGGAGTGGCAGGCGCGCGATCGCGAGCGGAAGAAGCACAAGGTCGCGCAGGGCATGCGCGACGCGGACTTCGACTACGGCGGCATGGTCTCGGCGCTCCGCAACGCGCTCGTCGTCGCCGACGAGGAGAAGCACGGCCTGCTCTTCGTCCCCACCTTTATCCTCGTGCTCGACGACCCGAACCCAGGGCCCGAAGCCGTGTGAAGCTCCCCGACATGGGCCCGAGGTCCAGCGGGGGCTGGAGCCCCAAAAGCTAGCCGCCCTGCTCGAGCAACCGATCGACTGTCTGCTCGAACCAGGCCGGGCCCTCCTCGAGGCCGCCCAGAACCAGGTCCGCCTGGGCGCGCGCGGCGAGCCCGGCCTGTACTTCTTCGGCCATGGCGAGGTCCTCCGATGCAAACACCCGGTCTTCCATGAGCGCGAATCCGCGTTCGAAGTGGGCGCGCTCGTCCGGGCTGGCCGGCAGCCCAGGCAGGAGGAACGCGTGGTGCCAGGTCAGCGCGTCCGCCGCCTCGGGGAAAAACTGCATGAGGTTCACGTATTCGCGACTGAACACGATCACAGCGTTGGGAAACAGAAAGTATGTGATGGTCACTCGATCCAGGAGCGTGCCATCCTCCGCATCGAGCGCGGCCCGGCGAGCGATCGCCGAACGAATGTGCAGCCCCACCGGCTCATTGGCAAACACGGCGTCGAGAAAGAACGGGTAGATGGAATCGCGGTGCGCGGCGCGCACGTGGTAGGCCTCGAGGAAGTTTTCGGCGACCAGCTTCCAGTTCGCCCGCCGCCGCGCGCTCGCGCGTCGGAACAGCGTGTAGCCGGCCAGGCCCAGTGAATCCAGCTCGCCGCCGATGGCGCCCAGGTGGGCGTCCAGATCGAGCACCGCTCCCGGCGTAGGTACGACCCACAGCAGCCCGTGCCGCTCGGCCAGGGGCAGCTCCACCAGACCCGACCGACCGCTGTCCATGCTCGGGAAGGCCTCGGGGCAGGGCACGTGAAGCAGGCGGCCGTCGAGGCCGTAGCTCCAGCCGTGGTACGGGCACACCAGCCCCTTGCGCTCACAGCGCTCGTCGGCCACCAGCCGCGTGCCTCGGTGCCGGCACGAGTTGAGGAACGCGTGCCCGGCCCCGCTGGCATCGCGAGTCAGCAGAACCGGCAGACCGCACACCTCCCGCGTCAAGCAGGCGCCCGGAGCCGGCAGCTCCGAGGCATGGCCCAGGATCAGCGGATAGCGGCGGAACAGGATCTCCTGCTCGCGCCGGCATCGATCCGGGTCGAGATAGCGTTCGAGCGGAATCCTGTGCTCGCTCGTGCCCGTGAGCCGCTTCGAGGCGCGAGCGGCCGCCACCACGCGCTCGGCAAGCGCGACGATGTTGGGGTGCTCCATCGGCGGTCTCCTCGCGAGCTTTGTACTATTATCTCGTATACGATATAATTAGTTCGTATGCAAGATGTTCTTCGTGACTCCATGAGCCACGCGCTGGTGCGAGCGTTCCGCGACGTCAATCGGAGGTTCGGCCGCGCGCTGCGCCCACTCGGGATCTCCGCGGAGCAGGCGCACATCTTACTCATATTATGGATCCACGGGCCGCTCACGGTGGGTCAGCTCCAGGACGCGGTATCGTTGAGCGGCCCCACTTTGTCGGGGGCGCTGCAACGGCTCGAACAGGCCCATCAGGTCAGGCGGCGGACGATGCCGCAGGACCGACGGGCCTGGCTGATCGAAGCCGTGCCCTGGTCGGCTCGGCGGCGGGCGCGATTGATCGCCACGCTGCAGGAGGTCGAAGACGCCTACCTGGCCGACTTGAGCCGCGCGGAACGAAAACAGCTCCACCGGCTGCTGGTCAGGCTGGTTCCCGATACGGACCCATCACGTTCCCGGCCGGATCACGGAACCGTGCTGTGATCTCGAAAAACATCTCGTAGGCTACGCCTTCGCCATAGGCGGTTGCCTACAGGATTTCAATTTCGCTGATCTTTGCTGGCAGCTGATGTCGCACATCCTGTGGGACGTCTCCGGCGCCCGACGAGAAGCAGGATCGAGAGCACCACGATGCCCCAGGGATTGGCGCCGTGCGAGATCAGGCAGCCGCACCCAGCGTCGGGCCCGCTCGACATGGGTGGCGCTCCATCGCTCGGAATGGCCGCGTCGCCGACCCCAGCATCGGGCGGGATGGCAGCATCGCCGACCCTCACCTGTAGCCGCGTCGTTGACCTCACGCCGTTCCGCTCATGGAACACCGTGACGATGTAATGTCCTGCTTGCGCGTACGTGTGGGTCGTGATCGCGTAACCGTTGGGCGCGTTGGGGTCAATGCCGCCATCCGATTGAGTAAAAAATTGGCCCGTCGCGTCGCCGAAGTCCCAGGTCTCGCCGCCGCCGGCCGGGTCGCCGATGGTTCTGCCCTTGAAGGTGATTGTGTCATTCGCTTGGATCCCCCATTGGGGCCAGTACGACGCATCGACCATCGGAAACTCGGCTGCCGAGTTGTTGGCATCTTTCACGTAAGCTTTGGCGAAATCGTAATCGACGTTGCCGGCTCCGTCGGTGACTTTGACGATCTCGGAATACAGTCCCGGACCTGCATACGTCTTGGTGGCACGCGGCCCGGTCGCGCTTGAGCCATCACCGAACGTCCACTGGAACTGAAGGTTGTTGCCAAACGAGCGCGACGCGTCGAGAGCCGCCGGATTTCCCGCCCAAACGGTCTGGGGCGGGCGGGCGACGGCGATGAGCGCCGGAGCGTCCCTGCGCTTCCAGGCTTCCCACAGGAAGGGATAGATATTCGTGACTCCCCAATCTCCAGAGGGCTGCACGCGCGTGCAGTCCATGTGCAGGTGTGACCAGCCGCCGCTCGGGCCTTCCTTGCCGAGGTCGGCGATCTTCTGGCCGATCTGGAGCGTCTGGCCGACGGATACCTGGATATTCTTGTTATGGCTGTGCCGCCAGAACCAGCCGCGATTGTCCATGACAGTGACCACGTCGGGACGGTTTGGGCGTCTCGCGATCGCGGGATGGGTCTCGTACCCAGACAGAATGACACCGCCCGATGTGACGACCGTTCCGACGGTCGCGGCGGTGACGTCGACCAAGCCTTCGGCGGCGCCTAGGTCGCATCCGAAGTGATAATAAATCTTGCTGTTCGGATCAGAGAAGCCGGTGACGGGCTCGTTGCCCACTTGAGTGAAGCCCGAGAGCCATCGTATCGCCAGGGGTGGGGCGAACGTGCCGGCGGGCAGATAGTCGGAGCCGGCCGGCCAGATCCGGATGCGCGCGTCTTTCGACAAGACCCAGTAATCCTCGGTGGCCCTGGCATGGTAGCCGCTCGTCACTTCGCATTCGACCTGGAAATCTCCGATGACGGTCGGAAGCCGATAAGGTCCCGCTTCGAACGACCCGTTGGTGCCGTTGACTTGAACCTGGACTTCGCTGGAGCGAACCGCGCCGACGACATTGTCGTAATGGTCGATGAGGCTGATGAGCTTGAGGGTGACACTCTGGCCGCTGGGGAGCGTGCCTTGCTGCGTTTCTCCCACGTTGATGTCGAACGTCACATCGAGGCCTGACTCGAGAGGGGCCGCCTGAACCCCGGCGATATGCGCCCCGCCGGCCGGGGAAGCGATCGCAACCGTCGGCGCGCCCTTGTCGCAGGCCAACAGAAGCAGCACTGCCGCGGCGGCCGGAAAGCAGAAGACGAAGGGGCGAATGATCGGTTCCACAGTGCCTCCCTTATGAGCCCGACCCAGAGCAAGCCTGAGGCCCCCCCAGGGTCTAAGCATAACTTGCGGAGGCGAGGGCTGGTAATGAAACGCAAAGCAGCGACGCAACTCGAGCCTGGAGTTGCGTCATGTCCCTAAGCGTAGTTGAACCACCGGATCGCGCAAGCTGGAGGGCCAATGGAATGGAGAGTTAAAACCCTAACCGAAACACGACCCTGGCCACTAACTCTTCAAGACGATTCGACCCGACGCTCCGTCTCGATCGATGGCGAGCGCTGGCGGATTCGCTCTCACGAGATCCCCTGTTATTGCAGCGTGGCGTTGAGAGTGTAGGAACCCCCGGTGCCATCGATGCCATCGACCCAAAGATAGTAAGTGTTTGCAGCCAGGCTGGGCATGTCGAGCGTGATCGAGGCGCAGCTGAGTGAGCAGTAGTTGCACGCGATGCTGCCCACGCCGCAGCTTCCGCGTTGCAGGTAGAGCGCCGGATGGTAACTGGTGCCACCTGGCGTCAGCGTCGCGGTGAAGTGCAGGGTCGTGCTGGTCGTGAAGGAGTAGACGATGTCGCCGCCGTTGGTGTTTCCGATGCAGCCACCAAACGAGTCATCGTGAGCAGTGGTTCCACTCACGGACGCCGATCCGCCCGTGAAGACCAGGGGGATCGGGTCGACGCACGTGTCGCCGGGCGTGGGAGCGGCAAGCGTCGCGCTGACGCTATAGCTGCCACGCTGGTTGGCATAGTCGGCGTCGACGACGAGGCAGTAGGTGCCCGCCGGTAGCGTGCGTTGGTGGACAAAGCACATTTGAACGGGCGCGCCGGTCGCCGCGTCGATGAGCGCGGTCGTTGCGCCCGTGAAGGCGGCATTGACGGACGACGTGAAGTCGAGCGGCACCGTGGTGGTGAAGGAATAAAACACATCGGCACCCGCGCCCCCGCAGTTCGACGAGATGTCGTCGCCGTAGAGCGTGTTGTCGCCCATGGCGCTGGCAGCTCCAGGGCCATTGCCGCCGCCGGTGAAAGCAAGTGGAATCGCATTGCCGCAGGTTTCGCCCGGAGGTGGATAGGGCGTGAGCGCGGCATCGAGCGTGAACGGACCCGAGGTGAGGGCCTCCCCATCGACGAACAACAGATAGGTGCCGGGAGCGAGGTTGCGGACCAGCAGGCTGGCCGCGCCGCCCGGCCCGGTGGCGACGTTGCACGCGACATCGGAGAACGCGCGACAGCTTGTCGCACGCAGATACAGCGCCGGCTGGAAGGTCGGGCTGGTGGTGGTAACTCGAGCCTGCAGCGTGAGCGGGGTGGTCGTGGTGAAGGCATACGCCACGTCGCCGCCACTGGTCTGCGCGATGCACGAGCCGCGGAAGTCGTCGGACGTGCCCAACGTCGTGCCGCTCGCGTTCGCGGTGCCGCCGGCGCCGGCGCCGGAGAAGACCAGCGTGAAAGGCGGCGTGCAGCCGTCGCCGGGTGGCGGCTCGGGCAGCATCGGCGTTCTGGTGCCGGCGACGACCGGAAACAACGAGAAGCCGTTCAATGTGTTGCTGATACCCAGGCCGCGCGCCGAGGTTCCCATCTCTTCCCAGGTGTAGCCGGTCCACACGCGCGCGTAGATCTCCATCTGTTCTTCATAGGCGAGCAGCAGCGCGTCGCCGGGAAGCGCGAGAATGGCCGGCTCTGCGCCGCCGCCCGGATTGGGCGTGATGCCACCGAGCTCCTCCCAGCGCACGCCGTTCCAACGTCTGACGTGCGCCACACCACCGTTGTCCCACCACGCCACCGCTGGACGATTCTGTCCATCGACGGTGACGGCAGGAGCCTCGGCGGCTCCGCTGTGGCTCACGCCGCCGCTGGCTGCCGAGCCGTCCAGCTCCTCCCAGGTCGACCCGTTCCATCGCCTGAAATAGATATCGACGCTGCTGCCTTCCCACACCACGACCGGTCGAACGCCGCTCCCGATGGCGAGGGCAATCCGGCCGACCCCGTTGGAGCCGTCACTCACGCCCACGCTGCCCGATCCGCCCAGCTCCTGCCAGGAGGAGCCGTCGAACTGTAGAAGCATCACGCCGGCGGCTCCGCGCCATGCGACCACCGGGTGGTGGGTCGAGTCGAACACCATGGTTGCGTTGTCTCCCGATCCGAGCGCCGCCGCGCTCCCGACGTCCCGCCAGGCCGTCCCATCGAACTGACGCAGCTTGATCGTGCAGCAGCCAGCCGACTCGGCGACGGTGATGCGGCCGCTGCCGTCGACGTCGACGGCCAGCGCAGAGACGTCCGCCGACGGGTCAGCGCTCACACCCGCGCCGCTGGCAGAGCCCGCGATCTCCTGCCATGCCGCGCCGTCCCACCGCTTGAGGTAGATCGCGCTGTGGCCATTGACGAGCTCGCTCCAGGCCACGACCGGGTTCCCGCGCGATTCGAAGGCGATGTGCGCACCATGGGACGGCGCGCTGGTGCCGCTGACGCCGTTGCCCGAGCCCGAGCCAGCCAGCTCCTCCCAGGTCGCGCCGTTCCAGCGGCGCAGCAGCACTTCGTCGTGACCGGATTCGGTGTCGTCCCAGGCGACCACGGGCAGGGCGGCGACCGTGTCGGCGTCTGGGACGGCAGCGTCGGCCGGCCCATCGCCGGCGGATCCGTCGCCAGCCGGGCCGTCCGGACGGGCGTCCACGCTCGCCCCGCCATCATCCGAGCACGCACAAATGACACCTGCAACGAGGACCGCCGCACGCAGCAGGCAATTCTTCATCCCCGCACAATTTTCCCATGCTGGCCAGGCCGGGGTCAACGAGCGCCGGTGCCATCGAGCTCGCCGCTGGCAATCGGTAGTTCGTAGCGGGAGCCAAGGGAATCGACGCCTCGGAAGTGGTGCGGACCCATCTGGCGACATCCGCATTTTGGAGGCAGAGTAGGGGCCATTAGGGGGCAGCTCTACCGACGCCGCGCAGCAGCGGCGAGGCCCCTCGCTGACGAAATGTCGGGCTGAGTTTCGGTTATGGCTCGGCGCGTGCCGTCCCTTCTCGGTCGCGCTCATATCGGCGTGCGACGTTGAACGGGGGCAGCCAATTCTCCCGACGAGAAATCCAGAGCTCGTAAGTGGGTGTCACCTGGTTCGGCGTATCGAAGGTGCCGGCAGCGATTTCGATTTCGTCGGCCGAGCGGCCGAAGAGCGAGGATCCGCAAACTGGGCAGAAATAGCGACCGCGATAGTCGGCCGTCGTGCCAGTGATGCTGACCGCATCGGCAGGAAACACCGCAAAAGTATGGAATATCGCCCCGTGGTGCTTGCGGCAGTCTAGACAATGGCAAATGCCCACCCGAAACGGTTCAGCAGCAACGTCCAGGCGGACCGCTCCACAGAGGCATCCTCCGCGATACCGCACTTTCCTCATCCGTCCTCCATCGCGCGTGCCGATCGTGTCGTGATCTTCATGAACAGCTCACCACGGGGCACCAATCCGGCAGTGATGGTCCGACCTCGCGGCGCTAAGCCTTCTTCATCGGCTCCCACAGCTCGACCTTGTTACCGTCGGGATCCATGATCCACGCGAACTTGCCGTTCTCTTCGGAGTCGGGCCCCTTCACAACCTCGACGCCGTTGCCCTTTAGCTGCGCGAGCAACGCAGTCAGGTCGTCGACACGGTAATTGATCATGAAGCTAGATGTGCTGGGGCTGAACCATTTCGTTTCGCGCTCGGCGACGTGCCACACGGTGAGGCCGCGGTCCTCCGCCGGGTCCTCAGGCCACTTCAGGATCGCGCCTCCCCAGGCTTCGAGCTTCAAACCCAAGTTGTCCCGGTACCACGCCGCGAGCCGCTTGTGGTCCGACGTCGACTTGAAGAAGACACCACCGATCC
>Ga0126376_10001440_pt1 | contig 12849 bp, 9 predicted proteins | sample PanSoiMetPlot_15_FD_92760 | JGI IMG/M metagenome (GOLD analysis project Ga0126376, IMG submission 92760) | Tropical forest soil microbial communities from Panama - MetaG Plot_15 | ecosystem: Environmental > Terrestrial > Soil > Tropical forest > Bulk soil | place: Panama | collected 2016-02-17
CGATCGCCGCGGCGGCCCTGGCGGCGTTCGCGTTCGCGCCGGTCTATGCCGTGATGTTGCTCACCGCTTTGTTTGTCCGAAGCGCTGCGCTCTCTGCCGCCTTCGGAGGCGCGCTCTTCATCGGCGGCGTCGTTTCCAGCCACCGGGCGGTGCTGGCGCCGCTGTTCCAGCTCGGCTGGGGACGTTCTTCCTTCGAAGCGGTCACCTTCCTGCTGCCCCGCTTTTCCAGCTTGGCCGAAGCGACGGCGAACTTCGCTTCGTCCGCGGCCGGAGACCCGGTTGCGCTCGGACGGCTTTTGATCGGCTTCGCGTTTTTCACCGGCGGCGTGCTGGCCGTCGCCGCCTGGAGATTTGAACAAAGGGATTTTTGATGCGATCGCGCAAACAGTGGTGGCTTTGGGCGGCCCTGCCCTTGCTCTTGGCGGCCGCCTATCTGATGGCGAGAAACGAGCCCGATGCCCCGGCGAGCCATCGCACGGTTTCATTTCCTCGCGCCCCACGCGCCGAGGAGACGCGTCGCATGCGGGAACGCAATGCGCGGCCGTTGGCGATCGCCGCTGCTGCCCTCGCGCCCGTTAACGCAAAGACCCGCGACCCGGTCCTGAGGGCGCTTCCCCCGGCGGGGAAAACGGCCCTGGTGATCGAAGCGAACGCAATCCGCAACTCGCCGCTGGGGGAGCTGCTCATCCAGTGCCTGGCTCGGAGAGGCGATGATTCCTTCAATCGCTTTCGCGACGAAGCGGGCATCGACCTGCTGAAGGACTTGGACCGCGTCGCCATTTCCGACGAAGGGGTGATCCTCTCCGGGAACCTCGAGAATTTCCGTTGGGGCAAATTGCGAGAACAGGCCGCGGACGGCCTCGACGGACCAGCCTTGGGGCGATGGCGCGATGAGATAATCGTGGTCGCGAATTCGGGCAGCGAGCTCAGCTCGATCCTGGGCCGCCTCGACGCGCCTTCAACGAGTGAGCCGGCGATTCCAGAAGAAGCGACCTACGGGGAGATCTACGGCGTGCTCGCAGCCGACGAGTTGGCCAAGCTCGTTCCGCACGACCAGCAGGGGCTTGGGCCCTTGCGCGATGCCGTCCAGCGCGTCGAGCTGCACGTCGACGCCCGAGATGACGTGGCCATCGTGGCGCAGGTCCGCGGGCCGAACCCAGCACAGCTGTCCGACCTCGAAAAGGCGATCTCCGGCTTACTCTCAGCCGGCCGATTGCGCGCACAAGCCGAGGGAAATCGCGAGCTGGCCGAGCTGCTGGACCTGGCGCGCGTGGTGCCGAAGGGAGATCGCTTCGATCTGGAGTTGGCGCTCCCTCAGCAATTCATCGAACGGCACCTTACCTGGTGCCGCGACGAGCGCCGCACCGAAGATCGACGGACCGCGCGCTGACGCTAACGCCGTTCGGCGAAGTGGCTCCGGACGCCAGGCTCGATCGCTAGCTCGCGTGCAAACAGGAATCCAGATCGCTCGCCTAGGTCCAGGAGCCCATTCTCGACGGAGCCTCGAGCGCCGCTTTCAGCGCCGTGAGGAAGCGCTTCCGCGGCCAGGCCTCCGCGCCGAATCGAGCCAAGTGCGCCGTTTCCATCTGGCAGTCGATGAGGCGAAAGCCCCAATCCGCCAGCCGCTTCGCCAACGCAGCGAGAGCGACCTTCGAGGCATCGGGAGCGCGGGCAAACATGCTCTCGCCGAAGAAAATCGCGCCGAGCGCGACCCCGTAGAGCCCGCCTTGAAGCTCGCCGGACGCCCAGCTCTCCACCGCGTGCGCATACCCCATTCGGTGAAGCGCGACGTACGCGCTCTTCATCTCGGAAGTGATCCAGGTGCCTTTCTGGGCCGGGCGCGGCGCGCGCGCGCACGAATCGACGACTTGCTCGAACGCGGTGTCGTAGCGAACCTCGTACGTCTTTCGCTTGATCCTCCTTCGCAAGCTGCGAGATAAGTGGATCGCCTTTGGATCGAGGACGTATCTCGGGTCGGGCGAATGCCACAGGATGGGCAGCCCTCGGCCATACCAAGGGAAGATTCCGCTGCGATACGCGGTAAGCAGGCGCTCCGGCCTGAGGTCGCCGCCGACGGCCAGCAGTCCATCGGCGTCGGCATGCTCCGCCGGCGGAAAGGCTTCGTCATCTGGATTGAGCAGGTATACCGGCACTCGGCTTAAGCAGCGCAGAAACTCATAACGATGAACACACCGCAGGACAGTTCTTCTTTCCCATCTTGCGGCAATTGACGGGCCGTCCCCAAACCTTTCCGGTAGGATCCAGCCAGCGTGGCGAAGCGCCGACCCAACTTCAATCAGTCCGTGCGAGCCCTCATCCGCGACGTTTCAGCCCACATGCCGGAGTTTGGTCACATCAAGGCGTCTCGAATCCTGGTCGTGGCGGGAGAGGCGCGAAGGGCGTCGCGGGGCACGGTCAAGCCCCTGATGAGCAATCCCGCTCAAGGGCGGCGCAAGTCCGTCGTGAAGATCAAGGGTCGGCGGATGCTGTACTGCATCACCTTGAGGCCTTTGTTTTTCCGCTCCTCGAACGCCCAGGATCGAATCGGCACTTTGATGCACGAGCTGTATCACATCTCGCCGCGATTCGACGGGACGCTCGACGAGCAGCGCAGGCATGAGTCGGTCGGGCGAGAGTTCGGCGCCAAGCTGCGGCCGTTGGTGCGCCGTTACCTGCGGCAATGCCCGCCCGAGCTGTGGACGGCATTTGCCTACGATGGCGAAGTGCGCGTGCAGCAATGGCTGGAACGCCCGAGCGCAAGCCTGGGCCGCGCAAAGCGCGGAGCTCGCCACGTTTACACCGAGGCGCAGCTCTTCCTCGGGCCGGTCCGAATGATTACGCGCTCGAGTCACCCAATTCGCGCCGCGAAACCCGCGGTGCGACTGCAGTGATCCCACTCGTGGTCGCTTCGCAAACCGGACGTCGAGGCCCGCTGAGCCACGCAGTTGGGCTGAGGGCCCAGATGAATGCGGATACCGTCCCTCGACTTGACGTTGGCACGCGTCTTTGCATCGAGTGTGAAATTGGAGTCGGTTTCCGAGGTGTATTTCACACTCGATGCAACAATCGCGACCCCACGCCTGCCTCGTCGGGTTGGCGAAGCGCACCCCACTCGGGATGAACGGATAAGGTCAGGGGGAAGGTTTGGAGGCGAGCCGCTTCGCCGCCGCGGCCGCGTCCGGATGATCCCGCTGGATGTTGGCCGCTCGCTGGTACTCGGACTGCGCGTCGTTGAACTTGCGCTGAGCCTCGTAGAGCTGTCCGAGCGCGTAGTGCGGCTCCGCGAAATTGGGATCGACCTTGGCCGAGGCTTTGAAGGACTCGGCGGCCTTGTTCAGCTCGCCGCGCTGGTACTGCGCGTGGCCGAGATAGAGCAGCGCCAGCGGGTGCCGCGGGTCCGCCATCAGCACGTCGCCGAGCACTTTCACCGCGCGGTCGATATCTCCACCCCGCGCATAGAGCGAGCCCAGCTCTGCCTTGGCCTCCAGCTGCGTGGGGTCGCGCTCCACCACTTGCTCGAGCTCCGGCAGCGCCAGGTCCGGCCGGCCGCGGCGCGAGTGCACGATGCCCAGCCTTGCCCGAGTTGCGGTGTCCTGTGGATCGAGCTTCAACACCTGACCGAGCGTCTTTTCCGCTGCGTCGTAGTTGCCGGTGGCCATGTGGAGGTCGGCAAGGCCGAGCAGCGCCGGTCGATGATCCGGCATCTCCTTCAGAATTCTTTGGAACAACGGCTCGGCTTTGGCGGAGATGCGCTTCTTGGTGTACGTGCGCGCCAGATCCAGCTCGGCGTCGATTCCGGGATCCAGCCGCAGCCGCTTGTCGTATTCGGCGAGCGCGCCGTCGAGGTCGCCGGTGGCGGCGAGCGTCTCCGCCAACGCGGCGTGAACGAACGCGTCGTCGGGAAATGAATTCACCGCGCGGCGCAGGGTCTGGATCGCTTGCTCCGGCTTGTCCAGCGCGAGGTATGCTTTGGCGAGGCCGCGGTAAGCTTGGCTGTTGGGGCGCCCATCGTCCTTGCTCATCGCGGCAGCCTTCTTGAACGCCTCCACTGCGCGGTCGTTCTTGCCCTGGCGCAAGTAGATTTCGCCCAGCTGCGTATAGGGACCGCTGGCGCGGCGCGGCTCCAGCTGGAGCGCCCTTTCAAAGTAGCGGGTGGCGAGCTGATTCTTTCCCATTTGGAAGTAGGAGAGCCCGAGGTTGAAGTGCGCCTCGGAGTAGCTCGGATCGAACTCGATCGCCTTCTTGAATTCCTCGGTCGCGTGCTTGTGATCGCCCACGGCATCGAGCGCCACGCCGAGATTGTTGTGCGCCTGCGAGTGCTTGGGGTTGGCGGCGATCGCTCGATGGAATTCGTTGATCGCCGAATTGACGTTGCCCTCGCGCATCAGGATCACGCCCAAGTTGTAGTGCGCTTCGGTGTCGGAAAGGCTCGTCTTCGCGACAGAGGAGAGAATTTCCTTGGCCTGGCCATAGAGCCCTTTGTCCGCCAGGGCCTTGCCGAGGTTCACCTGCGCCTCGCCGAGCTGCGGATTGAGGCGAAGGGCTTCGCGATAGGAAGCGATCGCGGCATCGAGCTTGCCTCGCTTGTGGAGCGCCTCGCCCAGATTGAAGCGCAGCTCCGGGTCGCTCGGCGATAACTCGACCGCCTTGGAGTACTGCTCGATGGCCACGTCGGTTTGATCCAGCGAACGCGCGAGCAATCCTCGCTCAGCGCGCAGCGCCGCGTCGTACGGGACGAGGGCGATCGCCGCGTCCAAGACTTTTCTCGCTTCCTCGGCTTGGCCGGAAAGGCGGAGCGCTCGCGCGAGCAGGATTTTTCCGTCCAGCGCCTCGGCGTCCTTGTGCACCAGCGCGGTCAGCGGGCCCACCGCCTTGGCTGGCTCGCCGAGCGCCAGGTACGCCAGCCCGAGGCGGTAGAGGGCCTGGGTATCGTCGGGCGCCTGCTGCACCCGCTCGGCCTCGACCGCGGCGGCGCGCTTGAGCGCAGCGTCCTGCTCGGGCGTGCCGCCGGAGCAAAGCTGAAGCACGAGCAGGCCGGAGGCGATCATCGATTACTCCACGTACGGGCTGGCGCGCGCATCGAAGGTCTTCTTTGCCAGAACCGTCTTTCGCTTCTCCCACTCCGACTTCACCTGCTCCGCCTTGCGGGACTTCTCCTTGATTTCCTTCCGCTCGTCGGCGACATCCGCCTCGCAGCTCTTCACCTGCTTCTCGAACTTCTCCGGGCTGAGGCCCTCCGAGCCCTTGACCTTCGCCTTGCGCGCCACGTTGACCCGAGCCAGCTCGAAGCGCTCGCGAGCGCAGCGAAGCTCCACTTCCTGCAAATCTTCGTTGGCTACGTTCACCCGCTGACGCGCCCGGAGGTAGTCCACCCGCGCGTCCGCCTCCTCGACCGACAGCTCGGCGACTTCCCGGGACGGCCGGTCCTTGGCGTCGCCGACCTCGCCCTTGGCGGAGGAGCGGCGATCTTTGGCGCGCTGAATCGCGTCCTTGGTGCGAGCCACTTCGTTGCGGGCCTCGTCGAGATGGTCCACCGCCAAGGCCAGCTCGTTTTCCGCCTCCAGAAGCTCGATCCGGCTCTCGTAGGGAAGCTTCTCCAAAACGTCGTTGGGAACCCGCTTGGCTCCGCAGCCGGCGGCGGCGAGCGCGGCAAGGGCCAATGCGGCGGACGGAATGCGGACGGCGGACGGACTCGCTCTCATTGAACGGTTGCTCCAAAGCTGGCGAAGACGGTTCGCCCAGAGGCGAAGGTGGTGCCTTCCTGGAAGGTGACGGAAAAATTCCCGCCCACGGTGCGGCCCACGATGAGAGACGAGTTGAATTGCAAGTGGCCGCGAGCCAGGGGCGGGAAAGTGGTGCGCGGGTCGTTGAAGACGTTCCGCGTCAGCGTGCCGCGTTGATTGCCCGTAGGGGTCAACTCCGCGAGGTCGAATTGAAGGGCGTTTGGATCCGCGCCGGCGCGGCTGGCGCTCACCGCGAGGACGACGTTCTCCCCCCCGCCGCCAAGCGGCTGGATGAAGCGGACCACCATCTCGTCCGGGCTGCTCGAGGCGTTGGTTTGCGAATAGTGCAGATCGAGGACCGCGCTCAGGCTGCCCTCCAGCTGCTGGCGTCCGCAACCGAGGCATCCGAGCGCGAGCATGGCTGCGATGCTCATCGTTTTCAGCGACAGGCTTTCCATTCGGGGTCCAGATCCGGCCCGGAGAGAGAGGAGACTTCCTTGAGCAGCGCCAGCTCCCGCTTGGCGCCCTCCTGATCTCCGAAGCGGCAGCGCAGCGCGGCGAGGTTCGCCCTCGCCTTGTCGAAGGTTGGGTCGGAATCCAGCGCCTTGCCGTAGGCGCCCCGGGCGCCCATCGCGTCGCCCTGGAGCAGCAGCGCCAGGCCGAGCGCGTTGTGGGTGGAGGGTCTGTTGTCTTGAAGCTCGCTGGCGCGGCCCAAGGTCAGCTGGGCCATCGGAAGCTGGCGCGACTGGAGGTACGCCATGCCGAGCGCTTCGAGCGAGGCGACGTCCAGCGCCATTTCAGCCTTGCGGCGCAGGTCCTCGATGTGAGGGCCGCTCGCGGTGGCAGAGGGAGTCGAGATCGGCGATTTTGCCGTCTCGGTGTGATCGCGGCAGGCGAGCACGGCGGGCGTGAACACCTCGAGCGAGACCGCGCGAGACAGGCACGCCTTGAATGCGCCGTCCGCGCGCTCCTTCAGCGGCGCGACCTGCTCCTTGACGGCGGTGCGGAACTGCTGCGCCTCGGCGGGTGCGAGGCCCGCCGGCGGCGGCGTCGATTCAACCACGTCGGCGAGGTGCTGATAGGCCAGCGCGAGCTTCCAGAGCGAGGCGACGGCCCACTCCGGCGATCCCATCTGTGCGGCTTGAGTGTAGATGCCCTCCAGCTGCTGGACGGCGGCCACCTTCTGCTCGACCTCGCTGGCCGGCAGCTGCTTGTAACTGCGGAAGAGGATCTCCCCCAGGTACCAAAGGCCTTTCGCCGCTTCCTCGCTCTGGCCCTTCGGCCCCTGAGTCACCGAGGTGAGCAGGCGGATCAATCCATCCGGCTTCTCGCCCGGGTTGAGCGTCGCCTGCGCCTCGGCCACCACCGCGGCGGCGCCGGGGTTCGTCTTGTCGAGCCGAAGCGCCTGCTCGGCCGCGGAGCGCGCCTTGGCCAGCTCGTTGTTCTTCACCCGCGCCTCGGCGAGCGCCACCAGCACGTCCGCTTTGCGCGCTCCGGCGAAGTCCGCTCCCGTCTCGAGGTCGCGAATCGCTTCCTTGTACTGGTGCAGCGCAATCCTCAGCCGGGCGGCGGAGAGCCAGGCTTCAATTCCGGTCTTGTCGGAGCCGAGCTTGAGGCCCACCTGCTCGAACCAGCCGGCGGCTTCGTCGAAGTGGGCCGCCTCGGCGCAATGCCGCGCCAGCGAAAGCAACACGTCCGAGCCGTACTGGGACTTCGGGTACTCGGCGACGATTTTCGCTCCCAGCTCGCGCTCCTTCTGCAGATCCCGCTTCTCGCGCGCGGCGCTGAAGGCGCCGTAGAGGGCCTTTTCGCCGATGTCCTTTCCCTTGTTCTCCTGCGCGACCTTGAGCAATCCCTCCACCACGTCGCCGGTCTCCTCGGAGCTCTTCAGCGCCAGCTCGCCCAGGGCCTCGGAGCGGCTCTCGGTCAGAATTTTCCGAACGTCGGCCTGGAAGGTCGCCGGCAAGCGGGAGGCGAGAAACTTCTTGCCGGTTTCCTCGATCCCCTTGAAGTCGTTGCGCTGTCGCAGCGAATCGAGGGCCAGGTTTCCGGCGCTGGCGGCGTCTTTGTAATCCGGGTTTGACAGCGCGAAGGCGGTGAACAGCTCGGCGCTCTTCTCGTAGTCGCCGTCCTCGTAGAAAGCGCGCGCGATGTTGAACTTCACCTCGATCGCGTGCTCGCTCTTGGGGTAGCGGCCGACGTAGGTCGCCCCGAGGAGCTTGAGCGCCTGCCGCGCGTCCGCCACTTCGAATGCGGTGAGGCGATTGACCTCTCCCGGCTTGAGCGAGGAGAAGTGCGAGAGCAGGGCGCCGTACATCGCCGATTCGTGGCGCTTGGGATCTTTCCCGTCGTCGTACTTGGCCAGCTCCTCGAACTGGCGCGCCGCCTCGACGTAGTTCTTCGCGGCGAAAAGCGCGTCGGCGCGGTTGCGCATCATCGTGCGCACGTAGGCGTCCGGCCGGAACAGCGCGAGGTATTCTTTGTATGCATCGGCGGCTTCGAGGTACACGGTCGCTTCGTCGTGCTTTTGGGCGACGACGTGAATTTGCGTCGCCAGGTCCCGCGCCATCTCCTCCAGCTCCGCCAACTGCCGCTTGCGCGTCTTTAGATCTCGGTCGGCGTCGATCTTCGCCTCGATCGCCGAGCGAACGAGAAACCGAATGTCCACCGGCTTCGGCGCGACCTTGCCCTTTGACGCCTTGAGCGAATCGTAGATTTTTTCGGCGCGCTCGAGGTCCATCTCCGGCTCGGGCTGGATCTCCATCAACCGCCGCAGCGCGGGAATGGCGAACTCGTATTGCTGCTTGATGAAGTAGCGGTTTCCCAGCTTGTCCAGCGCCAGCGCGAAGCTGGTGCGCGAGTCGGAGAGCTTCTCGAAATACTGAATCGCTCCCTTGGCCGGCCGGGCTTCGGTGTAGCTGTACACCAAATCGAGCAGCGCCTCGCGCTTGACGTTGAGCGCTTTCTGCTCGTCGACCCCGGGCATCGGCGCGCTCGCGGCGGCAGCTTCGAAATACACCACCGCATCGGCGTGCTTGCCCTGGTTGATCCGGATCCAACCCAGCTTGTACCGGGCCAAATCGTGGACCGGGGAGGGCGGCGCCTCCAGCACCGCTTGGTAGTGCTTCTCCGCCTCCGCCAAATCCGCTTTGTCGAAGTAGTAATCGCCGATGATCTGCTGGGCCTCGAGCTTGAGTGGGCTGGCGGGGTATTTTCGGATCAGCTCGTCCAGCGTTTTGAGCATGTCGTCGAACTGACCCAGCTCGCGCATCTCGTGGGCGAGGTAAAACTGAACCTTGTCGCCGTCCTTGAAGTCCTGAAACTCGCGCTGGACGCGGTGATAAATTTGCATCGCCTTCTGCTTGAGCAGGCGCGTCTCCGGCGAGACCATCGCGCCGCGGCCTTCCTGGCGCGTCTCCGACTGCAGGTAATAGACGTACCGGCTCTTCTCCACGTACAGCTCGGCGAGCCGGAACTGGAGATCCGGCAGATAGGGAGCGTTCCGGGATTTGGCGATCAGCTTGTCGGTCTCGCCGATCGAGCGGTCCACCTTGAAGATGTCGCGCTTGAGCTTCTGGATCAGCTCCTCTCGTTCCCTGGCCTTGGTGAGCACCGGATTCTGCGACTGCGCCGCCGTGGACGCGGATGCCGAGGCGGCGAGGACGAGGAGAAGGACCGCCGTCATCGGGAGGCCTCCTCGAGGCAGCGGCTCTTGAGGGTGACCCGGTAATCGCGCAGCTCGTCGTTCCAGTATTCGCCGTCGAACTTGTAGGCGACCTGAGCGCTGGTGATCTCCGGATCCTCCTCCGGCACTACCAGCTTCGAGCCTTTCTTCACCCGCTCGTAGAGCTTCAGCCCGACCTCGTACTCCATCAGGCGGACTTGCTCGGCGGAGCGAAGCAGCTTGTCCGCCTCCGCCCGCACCGATTCGTTGAGGCGCTCGTCGTAGATGCGCTGCGCCTCCGCCCGCGAGAGATCGTACAGCTGGGTGAGGTGGGCATAGAGCCGCTCGCCGAAGCTCCCGGCGTATCGGCCGACGCGCTCGCCCTCCAGCGTGAGCGACTCCAGAAACTTGAACGCCCGCTTCGTCGGTCCCTGAGCGGCGGCGGCGCGCTTGAGGCGCAAGTCCTTGGTGAGATCCTCGCGGTCGCGGATCATCTCCAGCGATTCGGCGAACTTTCGAGTCAGCTCTTTGGCGGCGCGCTTGGCAGGCAGGTAGTGGCAGAGATCCTTGTAGATCATCGCGCGCAGAAGGTACTTGTCGGGCAGAAACTCGTTTCGGAAGACCGGCGCGTCGAGCGTGGTGAGCAGGCCCATCGCAGCGTGGATCTGCCCGAGCTGATAGCGCGCCCACGCCTCTTCCAAGTAGAGCGTCGCCCGGCCCGGATGCAACTGCGGCAGCTGCACCTTTTCGTAGGCTTCGAGCGCACCCTGGTAGTCCTTCTGCTCGTAGCGCAGCCGCGCCACCGCGAGCATCGACTCGTTGCGCGTCTCCTGCGAAAGCTTCTTGTCGTTCGCCAGCTCGAGGAAATCGTCCACCATCTCCTTCGAGGCTTCCTTGTGCTCCTTAAGCCGCGTCACCAGAACCGCGAACTTGGCGCGCGATGCCTCTGCGCTGCCCTCCTTCAGCTTGGCGAAATGAATCAGCGCCCATCGCTCGCTGCCCACGCGCAAGTCCCAAAGGCCTTGGTGGTAATGCGCGAAGCCGGCCGTCTCGTCGGGCAGAAAGCCGAGGTCGAGCGCGCCGAATACCTGCTCGTCGATCATCGTTTCGTCGTGAGGGACCTCGGTGAGAAAGCGCAGGTCATCGAGAGCGCGGGGCAGCACCGCGGGGTTGCTCCGCTCGCGCGCGATCTTGGCGAGGTAGACTCCGCCGGCGTGTCGCAGCCCCAAGTCGATCAAGCTCTTGGCGAGGAAGTACTGCGCCCAGGCGTAGTTCTCTTCGGTTTGGGCGGTGGCTTCGACGTAGGCGAAGAGCTTGCCGGCCGCTTTGCGCTGATTTCCGTCGAAGTAGTCCTCCAGCGCCTGGTCGAAGATCTTCGGATCGACCTTTTGCACCGGCTTCGCCTCGGGCTCGGACTGCCCGGGCTTGGGTTTGGGCAAGCCCGGGCTGGGCTGGGACCCGCTCGGGCTGCTCTGCGCAGGCGGAGGCGCCTTCTTCATGATGGTGGAAGGCTTCTCCGGCGGCGCTGCAGCGAGCAGGCTGACGGACAGCGCTAGCGCGGCGGCGAGAACGGGAGCTCTCACGGCTGGAACCTCATTCAGTCGCGCCGAAATTGATCGCCGCCGACAGCTGAATGGTGGGGACCTGGAAGATTCCCTTGTCCTTGGAGATGACCACGTTGTTGGCCAGATCCAACCGATAGGACACGTGCTTGGTGCTGAAGAGCCGTCCGCCGAGCCCGAGGTTCACCGCCGGCCTGAAGAGGCCTGGTCCGCCGGTGGAGTTGGCGAGGTTGATCACCGAGCCGCCGGCAATGAAAAAGACCTCGAAGTGGGAAACGGAACGGTTGAGGAACGAGGTCTTGCCGTAGAAGGGACTCCAGATGAGATCCGAGCCGACCATCCACTGGACTTCCTCGAACGCGGTGGGGTTGACGCTGAAGTCGCGGACCAGCTGAGTTCGCAGGCCGGTCTCGACGTTGTAGCTGTAGGCGCCGCGCCCGACCTGCCAGGCCAAGTGATCCGAGAAGTGCGCGGTGTAGCTGACCTGCGCCAGCAACCCTTTATAAAAAGCGTCGAGAGGGAGGACGCCCACCCCAAACGCCAACTCGTGGCTCATTCGATACTGGCGTTCTTGCACCGCTTGAATCGTTCCCGGGTTTTCGAGCTCCGGGATCTGCGCGAGGGCGACAGCTGGACAAACCAACGGAAGTACGACCAGGAGTTTTCGCACGGCTCTTTCGTTCTTTCGTTCGGGGGTTAGTAGCCAACCGAATTGAAGAGGAAGGGATAGCTGACGATTACAATCCCGCCCTTTGCGGGTGGGAACTGCCACGACTTTAGACTCTGCAGGATGCACGCTTCCACCGCACTGCTCTTCAGAGTGGAGCTCTTTGTCTTCGCTGTGGTTACCTTGCCCGCAAGCGAGATGGTCCACTCGAGAACGACCTTGCCGGCCAGCGCCGGCTCTCGCAGCAGCGCGCGCTCGTAGCAGCCGCGCACTTCCTGCAAGTGGGCGTTGACCACCTTGGCAACCGCCTCGCGATCGATGCTGCCCTGGACGGAGACGCTGCGCGCCGAGGCTCGAGTCACCGTGCCGCCGACGGCTCCATGGCCCACGCCGCCGGCGCCCATCGCGCCGATGCCGCCGCCGCCCTTGCCGCGGAGGATTTCGGCGCCGAGCATTCCGGCGCCGCCCCGCCCGCCTCCGCCCAGCCCAAAAGTTCCCAGGCCGGCGTTGGCGATCGGCGCCTTGCCGATCAGCCCGGACAGCTTGTAGTTGTTCTTCACGTTCTTCGAGCCGGGCCCCGCGCCGAGCTTGTCCACCGCGGCGAGGATGTCGCCGGTGGCGGGTCCCGCCGCGGAGAGCTTCGCGAGTGCCTTGAGCGCCTTGCTTTCCGGTGGCGGCGGCGCCTCGACCACCGCCTTCTGCTCCACCTTCCGCGGCTTCTCGCGGACGATCTTCTTCCTCTCCTCCTTCTTGGGCGGTGGCTTGGCCTCCTTGACCTCTTCCTTCGGCGCCGGCGGCTCTTCCTTGGGCTCTTCGATTTTCGGCGGCGGTTCTTCCTTCTTCTTCTCCGGGGCGATCAGTCGGATCGCCACCGGCGGCAAGTTCCTGCCGGCGAAGTCTGCGGTCTCGGGCGGCTTGGGTCCAAAGACAAGGAAGTAGCCGAGCATGCTGCCGAAGCTGGCGAGGAAGAAGAGCAGCATCCACGGAGTGCCGCGGAAAGGATTGACGAAAATGCGCTTCGGCTTGGTCGCGACATAAGCGACCAGGGTCATCTCGCCGTGGGTGAAGCGAGCGGCGCTTCCCTTCGTCAGCGCGAGGTAGGCGCGGCCGGTATCCCTGTCCATCTCGCGCGCTGGGACAGGATGGAAATGCTCTCCCTTCTTCTTCTCCACCGCGGCGGAGGGCGGCACGTAAACTCGAAATCCGTTCGGCTCGGATTCGGCGAGGATGCAA
>Ga0126376_10001441_pt1 | contig 12847 bp, 12 predicted proteins | sample PanSoiMetPlot_15_FD_92760 | JGI IMG/M metagenome (GOLD analysis project Ga0126376, IMG submission 92760) | Tropical forest soil microbial communities from Panama - MetaG Plot_15 | ecosystem: Environmental > Terrestrial > Soil > Tropical forest > Bulk soil | place: Panama | collected 2016-02-17
CGCGTGTTGAGATACACGTGCCAGAAGCCCACGATCGATAGACAGGCGGCGAAGGGACCAAAGAGGCCGCCGGCGTAGAGGCGGGCGTCGGAAGCGTGCGTGACCACTTCGATCATGCCCGCAGAGAAGTTGGCGCCCGAGCCGAGGTGACCATAGAAGAGCATGTCGCCGACAAAGAAGAGCAGAGCACCGGCAAGGCCGCAGAAGCCGGTGAAACGACGCACGCTGTCAAAAGGCAGTGAGTTCACAAAAAGGCACCCGGGGATAGTACGGCGGTCCAGGAGGAAAGATTTCGGAAAAGACGGAGGCGTGGTCTAATTTGGGCCTCGTCATTTGCCCGTGCCGAGACGAAACGAATCTATATAGGCTGGGAGGAACAATGAAAGTGGTGACGATTGTGGCGCAGGTTTTGGTGGGGCTGGTGTTTGTTGTGTTTGGATCGAATGCGTTTTTGAATTTCTTGCATGGACCGCTGCCGCCAGGACCAGCAGGGGATTTTCTGAAGGTGCTGTTTGACTCGCACTATGTGCTGTTTGTCGGTGGAGTGCAGGTGATCGGGGGAGCGCTGTTGCTCGTGAATCGATTTGTGCCGTTAGGGCTGACGCTGCTGGGCCCGGTGATCGTGAACATTTTATTGTTTCATTCGCTCCTGAGCCATCCGGGATGGCAACCGGGAGTGGTCGTGGCGCTTTTGTGGATTTTTCTTTTCTTCCGGTACCAGAAGAACTTTGCAGGAGTTTTCGCCGCAAAGGCGATTTGACGAATTGGAAACAGAGACAATGAGAGGGGCGGCCAGGGTAGGGCTGGCCGCCCCTCGTTCGCACAGCGACTGGCAGGTACTACTTGGCGCTTTCTACGAAGCCCGGAGGACGCTCGGGCTTGGTAGCGCGCCGACCGTGCTGTACGCGTAACTGGAGGCTACGCGCGGACCGTCAACACGGGGCATGCGGCTTGCGAAATCACTTGATGGGCCACGGCCGTGGGCAGATGCGTCGCGCGGAGATAACCCTTCGAGTTCTTGATGCCGAGGACGATCAGATCGGCCTGTTCCCTTTCTGCGACTTCAAGGATTTTCTCACCCGGGTTGCCGTGAGCGATGATCGTTCTGGGTTCTGACACGAGGCCGGGATCATCAGTGACAAACGAAGCGAGATGATCCAACGCAAATTGCTCAATTTCGTGCGGTTGGACAAGATCGCCGGTCTTGGGGTTTTCGATGACGTGGAGCAAGGTCAGATGGGCTTGTTGCTCCTGCGCGAGGCCGACGGCAAAGGCAAAAGTCGTTGCGGCAGCTTCGCCAAAATCGGTGGCGAACAAAATTTTGCGGAAGTTCTTTGCGCGGAGCTGGCCAGGGGAAACGCGAGGACCAACGGTCAGAACAGGGCACGGCGCATGGCGAAGAATTTCTTCGGCGACTGAACCAAGGATGAATTTGCCGATGCCGCGGCGGCCATGCGTGCCCAGGACGATCAGGTCGGCTTTCTTTGTGTCCGCCACATGGTCCACAACGCCGGTGACGCCGCCTTCCATAATGACCACTTCGCTTGTGATGTCCGGATAATTATCGGCCAAGGTTCGGCTGAGATCCGCGGCCTCTTTTTCTAGTTGCGCGCTGGCGGCTGGCCAGATTTCCGTGGCCGGCAAAGCGTAGCCTTCCGGTGCTTTTGCGTGGATGGCATAGAGATTCGCACCGAATTCGCGGGCGAGTTGCGCGGCGAATGGAAGAGCTGCTACGGAGGCGGGCGAAAAGTCGGTGGCGAAGAGAATGTTGTTGAGCTGAATGTCGGCTCGAGTAGGTGCGACTGCGGCTTTCATAATAACCTCCTACCGAGGCCAGTTTGGAACTGAAGGACAGGGTGGGCAGTGATAGGGGTCACGCGGGGCTGTGACGTATGAACAGTTTGTGGAAAAGGACTGGCCAGAATCAGAGCAATTTTTCGTTGGGGTTGAGCTTGCCGTATTCGGAGGTGTAGTGGAGAGGGACGTCGCCGTAAGTGCCTTTTTCGAGCTGATAGACTTCGCAGGAGTCAAAGGGCTTGGAATAGATGTGAATGCTGACGGCGCGCTGATTGTATTCGGCGAGATTGAGAACCTGGTGGACGGGTTCCAGAGGATTGACGTAGCAGGGATTGGCAGCGTTCATTTCGTAAATGTCGGTCGGCGCGAGCCGACAAGTGCCGGAATGATCGGCGAGTGCGTGGCGATCTTCGACTCGAAAATTCTGGACTTTGAGGCGGCCGATGGGGGCGGACATCCAGCAGTTCTGGTCGCGATGATTGTGAATGCGGGAGAACTGACCGATTTCCCAGCAAATGGTCATGCATTCGAAAAGATCATTCTTGAAGATGAGATTGCGGGTGTAGCAGCCTTTGGAGAAGTAAAGAAATTTGTCGAGAGTTTCCGGGCGGACGTGGTTCTGTATGACGAAATTCTGGACGTTTTCGAGGGTGAAATCTTTGGCAGGGATGGCAGCGAGATTCTTGACCCAGTCGGAGACTGAGAGTTGGGTGGCGGCGAGGTTGTTGGGCATTGAGTGCCTCCGAGGAATTATACAGTGGTGATTGGTGGGTGACGAGTGGCGAGCGAAAAGCTGAAAGCGATATTCTTGTAGCGGAGACAAATCTACGAAATGGAATTGCTGGGGAAATCGCGGGAGCAGTTGCGGGAGTGGCTGGTAGAGATGGGGGAGCCCGCTTATCGGGGCGACCAGATTTATCGGGCGCTGTACCAAGAGCGGAATTTCGAGATTGCGAAGATGACGGCGTTGCCGGCGGCGCTACGAGAGAAACTGGCTCGAGAGGCGACGGTTATGCTGCCGTCGGTAAGGCAGAGATACTTTTCGAAGGATGGGTCGATACGGTATTTGTTCGGGTTGGGGGCAGAGGAAAGAATTGACACGGAAAAGAGACCGGCGAAGAGGAGTCTGGAGAAGAGAGCAGCGTCGGTCGAAGCGGTGTGGATGCCGAGCGAGAACCGGCAAACGATTTGCATTTCGACGCAGGCAGGATGCGCGGTGGATTGCCAGTTTTGTATGACGGCACAACTGGGTTTGATTAGGAATTTGACGGCGGGGGAGATTATTGGGCAGATTCTTGTGGCGTTCAAAGAGAACGCCGAAAAACCTAATGCCGAGAGCGCGGAGAACCCAGAGGGCACGGAGAAGAACAAGGACAAGAAGCAGACGAATGTGGTGTTGATGGGGCAGGGGGAGCCACTGCTGAATTTTGAGCACGTGATGGCGGCGATGCGGATAGTGCTGGATCCGAAGGGCTTGGGACTGGCGCCGAAGCATGTGACATTGTCGACGAGCGGGATTGTCCCAGGGATTCAGAAGCTGGCGAAGGAAAAAGTGCGGCCGAAGCTGGCGATTTCGTTGAATGCTTCGAATGACGAACAGCGGAATGTGTTGATGCCGATCAACTGCAAATATCCGCTGAAAGAGCTGCTTGCGGCGTGCAAAAAATTTCCAACGGGGTCGCGGGAGTACATTACGTTTGAATATGTGCTGCTGGGTGGAGTGAACGATACGGCGGAAGATGCGAGGCGCGTTGCGCGGTTGATGAACGGGTTGGGTCGCGTGAAGGTGAATCTGATTCCGTGGAATCCGGGGGCGTTGCCGTACAAGGAGCCGACGGAAGAGGCGATTCGGGAGTTTCACCGGATTTTGCTGGAAAAAGGTGTGCCGGCATTTACGAGGTATTCGCGGGGACGAGATGTGATGGCTGCGTGCGGGCAGCTGGCGTTGACGGAAAAGGGCCCTCACTTATCAGTCGTCAGCATTCAGTAGAACAGGAAATCGTGGTGAGCAATTCCCTTCCCCTTCTCACTACTTGCCCAGCTTGCACGCTTGGGTGAAAGCTGACATCGGAAAACGCCCGCTACAAAGAATCCTTGACGGCGATGGCGGAGAGGAGGCGGCCGGAGCGGGAGCCTTGTTTACGGTAGCTGAAAAAGAGGTCGAGATGGCAGGCGGTGCAGAGATTCGACGGGAAGATATTCTTGTCGCGGAGGCCGGCGGCGAGGAGTTGGGAGCGATTGGCTTTGGGCAGATCGAGGCGGACGTTTCTCGGCGGGGGCTGATGGCCAGGGGGCATCATGTTGAGCCATTGAAGGGGGTTGGGCTCTTCGCCAGTGCGAGGCTCGTCGAAGTAGTCGGGTGCATCGGCAAATTGCGAAGAGAATTGCGTGACGAGTTCCGCGCCGACTTCGTAGCAGCAGGGGCCAATGCTGGGGCCGATGGCGGCGAGAAGGTCGGACGGATTCGAATGAAAGCGGGAGTGGAGTTCGCCGACAGTTTTTTCGAGGATGCGGGCGAGGGTGCCACGCCAACCGGCGTGGACGGCGGCGACGACCTGTTTTTTAGGATCGACGAGAAGGATAGGAACGCAATCGGCGGTTTGAACGGCGATGAGAAGACCGGGAGTCTTGGCAAGAGAAGCGTCCCCCTTGCAAGGTTCTTTGGGAGCGGAAGCGAAGGGCCAGATGACGGCCGAATGGATTTGCTTCAGGGTAACAAGCGGGAATTTTTCAGCGCCGAGCGCGGTTTGGAATTTTTTGCGGTTCGCAAGGACGTTTTCACGGGTGTCCCAATCGGTAAAGCTAAGGTTGAGGACTTTGCGGCCGTCGAGGTCGGAGGCGCCGCCCGGAGCGGTGCTGAAGCCGTGGATAAGCCAGAGGAATTTTGAGAAGGGTTCGAGTTGGAGGATTTTCAGACCGCCAATGGATTTGAAGTGCCAGGGAGCGGAGATTTTTGCGGGCGCAGGAGGGGCAGGCAGCGGTCTGCCGGCTTTGCGGCGAGGTTGTGAGGATTTCGTGGCGGATGGCATTTCCTCAGTATAAATTGAGTTGGTCGATTTTACGGATCAGCTGAGACAGGGTTAACGCCGGTACAGCCCCTTTGGGGCTCAGGGTAAGAAGGGTGGCTGTGCCACAAGAGGTGCGATGATTGTTGGATTGGGAGTGGACATTGCGGATGTGGACCGTGTGCGGGACGCGATCAAGCGCCAGGGCGAGCGGTTTTTGAAGCGGCTCTATACGGAGCGGGAGCGGGCGTATTGCGAGAAGTTCAAGAATAAGTACGAACGATATGCGGGGCGGTTTGCGGTAAAAGAAGCGACCATGAAGGCGCTTGGGACAGGATGGAGCCGGGGCGTCCGATGGGTAGATATTGAAGTGGTGCGGGAGATGAGCGGGAAGCCGACGCTCGAGTTACGGGGCGAGGCAAAGAAAATCGCGGACAAGCTGGGCGTGAAGTATATTGCGGTGACGATTACGCATACGGCGAGTCAGGCGCTTGCGCAGGTGATCTTTGAAAGCGAGTGACCATCGAGCGAGAAAAGATAACTTAGAGACACAGAGTACGCTGAGCGGCGCGGAGGAAGAGTTAGGTCCCGAGATTACGGGGCAGCAAGGCGCGTGACTGCAAAACCGTGGGCTGCTACTTGACGAGGAGGAAGGGGCCGAGGGCGAGGGCGTCGATGCCGGCGCAGTAGAAAGAGCGGACGGCGGTGCGAGGGTCGGTGACGAGGGGTTCACCGAAGAGGTTGAAGCTGGTGTTGACAAGGATCGGGGCTGGGGCGGTCTCGCCAAATTTGTGAAGCAAGCGCCAGAAGCCGGGATTGGCTTGGCGGTCGACGGTGTGAACGCGGACGGTATCGCCGTGGAAGGCAAAGCGTTCGAGACCGGCGAAGGAATTTCTCAGGCTGCCAAGAGAAGCCATGAAGCGGCAATTGGGGCCACAGTCGAAGTATTCAGCGGCGCGTTCGGCGGGAACGGATAGCGCGAAGGGATGGAACTCTTCGCGGTGCTTGATGTACTGATTCACATTTTCCACGACATATTCCGAGAAAGGCGAAGCGAGGAGGCTACGATGGCCGAGGGCGCGGTGGCCGAATTCCGTACGGCCTTGGCACCAGGCGACGATTTTGCCGCGTTCGAGCTGCTTGCAGACTTCGTCGTGGAGCTGGTCGTCGCCGGACATATAGCGGTAAACAATCTTGCAGTTGTCGAGGACGGCTTTGATCTCTTGGGACGACGGCTCAGGGCCGAGCGCAAGAGAGGTCAGCGGAGCGCGGCCAGCGTGGCCGGTAAGCTTTTTGCGGGCTAGAAAGCCGGCGCCGAGAGCGGTGCCGGCATTGCCGGCGACGGGCTGAACATACACATTTTTGAAGCCGCTGCGAAGTTCGAGGGCGCGAACGAGAAGGACATTCAAGAAAACGCCACCGGCAAGACAAAGGGAATCTGCGGCGGATGCTTCGCGGAAATTGTCGGCGAGGGCGATGACAAATTCTTCCAGATGGTCCTGGGCGCTGCGAGCGATCTTGGCACGGAGCGCGGCCTGCAGATGTGTGCCCGGCTTGGGTAAGCCGGCCTCGCGAAAGAAGCGCGGCGAAAGAACACCACGGCGGTCGGGACCGGCGTTGAAGTAGCGGCGATTGAGAGCAGGCAAGCCTTTCGCGTCGAATGAAAATACGTTGCGGAAGGCTTGGAGAAACTCCGGCTCGCCATCCTTGCTGAGCCATTGGACTTTGTGCTCGTCACGATTGGGGCGGAGGCCAAGATACTGAGTGATGCGGGAATAGAACCAACCGATGGAATTCGGAAACGTAAAGTTGCGTAGTGTTTTGATGCGGTCGCCGTCGCCGAGCGAGATGGAACCGGAGCGCGCCATGGAACCTTCATCGAGCGTGAGGATCAGAGCGTGGTCGAAACCGGAGGTGTAGTAGGCGCTGGCAGCGTGGGAGAGGTGGTGATCGAAGCGAAGGATGTGGCGGCTGCCGGAGAGCAGCTGGCGAAGGTGGTTGAAAGAAGCGACCGCGAGAGAGTTTTTTTTGGTGTTGGAGGGTGGAAGGTCGGCAACCGCGATGGTGGCGAGATCCAAGGGCTTCAGGTGAAAGTGGTCGAGAAGGCGCGACATAGCTAGACGGGGAACGTAGCCGGCTTCCTGGAGGCGAGTGAGTTTCGCTTCTTCGAGTGCGGCCAGGATGGAATGGTCATCAAAAAGTGCGGCGGCAGAATCGCGACTTAGCTTGGAGAGAGCGAGGATGAGCATTACGCGAAGCTTATCACGCGGATGCGGTTGCGAGCTGCGAAGCCGAAAGAATTTCGGCGTGCAAGAAATTATCTTCTGCGCTAACTGCACGGACATCGAGGAAGCGGTTAGCAGAAAGAATTTCCGGAATGTGGAACTGGAGATAGTTGGAGGATAGAGCGGGCGTCCATAGCGCGTGTTGCACTCTCTCCGGACGGTTCAACGTAAGAACGCGGTGAATGCGGCCGAACTGCGACTTACGGAAGGCGGCGGATTTCGATTCACCAAGGGCGCGCAGATCGCCGGCGCGACGGTGTCTGACATCAGCTGGAACAGGCGAACCCAGAGCTGCGGCTTTCGTGCCCGGGCGGGAGGAGTACGAGAAAACGTGGAGGTAGGTGAACGGCAGTGAATCGATGAAGCGGAGCGTGGCTTCATGGTCCGTTTCAGTTTCTCCTGGGAAGCCGGCGATGACATCGGCGCCGATGGCGGCGTCCGGAAGGTATTCGTGGATCAGTTTTGCGCGGCGGGCGTAATGCTCGGTGCGATACCAACGGTGCATGGCGGAAAGAATGTTGTCCGAGCCCGATTGTAGAGGCATGTGAAAGTGCAGGGCGACGCGGTCGGTGCTCGCGAAAAGAGCGATGAGGTCTTGCGTCACGTCGAGCGGTTCGATAGAGCTGATGCGGAGGCGAGCAAGAGGTGTTTCATCCAAGATACGGCGCAAAAGATCGAGAATATCCGCACGAGGGGAAAGATCGCGGCCCCACGAGCCGAGATTGATCCCGCTGAGAACGATTTCCTGAAAGCCGGAGTCACAAAGTCGATTGATTTCAGAAAGGACGGTTTCCGGCGCGAGGCTGCGGCTTTTTCCACGGACGAACGGAATGACACAGAAAGAGCAGCGGTTGTTGCAGCCGTCCTGAATCTTGAGAGTAGGACGAGTGTGATGCGCTTCTCCTCCGAGGACGGGAGCGACGAGGACATGATGGGAGGCAAAGATGTCGCCTGCAAGAATTGGCGCTGGGCCAACATAAGATTGAGCGGGAGAGAAATTCGCCGGAGGGGACGCCGGCTTTAGAAAGGAGACGGGGATGAAATCACTGTCGCGACTGGAAATGAGGTCGGGGATTTGTGGTTTATGGGAGTTACCTACGACGAAGGAGACGCCAGGGAGGAAGGCGAGTTCTTCGGGGGCACGCTGGGCGTAACATCCGGTGACCAGAATTTTTGCGGTTGGATTCTGGGCATGAATTTTGCGAATGGCGTCGCGCGCCTGAGCGTCGGCGGCGGAGGTGACCGTGCAGGTGTTGATGACGACGAGCTCGGCGCCGAAGGCTGAGGAGGATAGTGTGCAGCCGCGGTCGCGGAGCTGGCGCTCGATGGCAGCGCCATCTGCTTGGGTGGCGCGGCAGCCGAATTGTTCGATGTAGAAAGTGGACATAGACGCAAAAGGGCCAAAAGAAAGTTAACACAGAGAATGCGGAGGGCACAGGGCGCACCGAGAAGAGCAAGCAGATGAGGCGGGAGCGTCCTGCTCCGGGCAAGGTCTTCACTTGACACAGGAGGCAAAAGCGGCGTCAAGCCACAGCACCCTTGAAAAAAAACGGTGAGCTTGGAGAAAGGGCGAAGGGGCCGATACAATGCGAGACTCCCGCCGCGGCGGGCTAGTATGACAAGATACAGACGAAATCCGCAGGCGCTGGACGATCCAAAGCTTTCCGTGGTCATACCGGTTTACAACGAAAAAGACACATTGGCGGAAATTCTGCGGCGTGTGAGTGATGATCCGATGCGCAAAGAGATCATCCTGGTTGATGATTGCTCGAACGACGGTACGCGGGAAAAACTGCAAAAGATGGCGCAGTTGCAAAAGGACGGAGCGTTCGAGGCTTCCGCGGACGACGGCGGCCAAGGCGTTCCTCTCAAAGATCTTCGGATTTTCTTTCAAGAAAAGAATCAGGGAAAAGGTGCGGCTTTGCGACGCGGATTCGCCCAGGTTACCGGTGAGATCGTCCTGGTGCAGGACGCGGATTTGGAATATGACCCGCGGGACTACTCCAAGTTGCTGGAGCCCATTGTGGACGGCCGAGCGGATGTTGTGTATGGTTCGCGATTTTTGGGCGGCCCGCAGCGGGTGCACTACTTTTGGCATTACGTGGCGAACAAACTACTGACCCTGCTGAGTGATATTTTTACGAATCTGAAACTCACCGACATGGAGACCTGCTACAAGGTGTTTCGCGCTGAGGTGTTGAAAGGGATTCAGATCAAGTCGAACCGGTTCGGGTTTGAGCCGGAGATTACGGCGAAGATTGCAAAGAAGAACTGGCGCGTGTACGAGGTGCCGATCAGCTATGCCGGTCGGACCTACGAGGAAGGAAAGAAGATTACATGGAAGGACGGAGTAAAGGCGCTGTGGTGCATTGTGTGGTTTAGGCTGACCGACTAGCCGTGGGCCGGCGAATCTTCGTCACCAGCAGGCCGCCCAAAGAAATTAACAAGAGAATGACGCTCAAAAGCGCGGATCCCCATTTAGCGAGAGTGCAAACGTTGGCGACGCGAACGACGGCGTCGAGGTGAGAAGGATAATTCCCCAGCATTAGAAGAAAGCAACAGTTCTCCGCGAAATCGAATAGCGTCGTGCCAAATGGCAGAAGGGCTAGCTTCTGCAATCCAGGCTTTGTTGGAAATATTCGCGTGAATCCAAAAGTCGTGGCCATGGCAAAAAAGAAGCCGTAGATGAGAGGAAAAATAAAGTCTACACGCTCCAAGAACGCCTTGTATGCATAGCGGCCTTCGGTCCCGTAAGCGGCGAACAGGGCATAAGCATAGGAGGGAGAATAGTTGATAGTCGTATCAAGAATTCCTAATTCGCCAAATACGTGATCGCGAGGGACGCCGGGCACACCGTGAAAGTTAATCATCCAGAAAGCAGAAAGCGTGAGGACGCTGATGAACACTACACCGAACGGAGTGGAGATCTTCCGGAAGAAATTAAAAATCATCTGGAACTTCAGGCCTGGGGAGTAATGCGGCGCTGGAAGGTGAGAAGGATAAGATCCGCGCGGCGGCGAACACCAAATTTATTGAGCAAGTTCGATACGTGAAATTTGACGGTGCGTTCAGCGATGTTGAGCTTGCCCGCGATTTCCTTGTTGGACAGATTCTCCAAAAGAGAGTCCAGGACTTCCTGTTCGCGGCGGCTGAGATTGGCAACCGAATCGGTTTTGAGACGGCGCGTTTGATTGGTCAAGATCGAATCGACGAAGCCGGAGAGCACGGAACGCGGAACCCAGAAGCCTCCATTGGCGACAAGCGGCAAGGCGCGTGTCAGCTGCTCGCGAGCTTCTTCATAGGTAAGGATTCCCTTCACGCCGAGACGCAAAAGAGAAAAGCTGTTGGAGTCCTGATGCTGATCGCCGACGACGATGAGGCGGGCGTCTGTAAAACGCTCCAGAAGATTGGAGAGTAATGCGCCGGTCGCCTGGCGGGCGGCGTGAGCATCCACGATGTAAACCTGAGCCTTGGGCGGCTCGAGATTGCGGAGGTCGGGAGCGAGAGTCGATTCGAGCTGCTTGGAAATGACCTTGAATTGGGGCTTATTTAAAAGGCGTTCGAACTCGCTCAATACCAGCGGATGCGGGGAGAGCAAGCAGACGGACAGCTTTGAGTTGGTGCGTTTCGTGGCCACTGTACGACAGGGTAGTGAAAAACCTGCCCTTCCGGCAAGTGAGTCTAGGGGGTTTGTTCACGAATTGTTACTGACGCTTAGGGTGTATTCCGACCGGGCCAAAACAAGCGAAAAGAGGGTAAATGGGCCGGGCCGCTAGGCTTTTGGAAACGGCATTTGAATGAAGAAGCGAAAAACCGGATTCGATTCTTGAGGAAAAGGCGGGTAAAATAAGAGCACCTCTGAAGGCTCCTACCCGAAGTTCGGGAGGGGACCGGGCAGCGGGCGCTGCAAGGAGTCATCACCAACTTCCCATCCATGAGAAATCTGAAAGAATCACAAAAAGCTCTAAGGGAGCTGCTGGGGCAACGTGTACTTGTACTCGATGGAGCGATGGGAACGATGCTGCAGCAAAGGAACTTGACGGCTGCGGACTTCGGTGGAGCGGCGTTGGAGGGGTGTAACGAAGTTCTGGTGCGGACGCGGCCGGATGTGGTGCTGGATATTCACCGGAAGTACTTTGCGGCTGGGGCGGACATTGTTGAAACGGATACCTTTGGAAGCACGCCGCTGGTGCTCGGCGAGTATGGGCTTTCGGCGGATGCCTATGAGTTGAGCAAGCGAGCGGCGGAACTCGCGCGGCAAGCGGCGGACGAGTTCAGCAAACCGGGCAAGCCGAGGTTCGTGGGCGGATCGATGGGGCCGACGACGAAGGCGATTACCGTGACGGGAGGGGTAACATTCGCGGAGCTGCGCGAATCGTACTACGTGCAAGCGCAGGGACTCATCGACGGCGGGGCGGATTTACTGCTCGTGGAGACGAGCCAGGATACGAGGAATATCAAGACCGCGCTGCTAGCGATTAAGAGGCTTTCAGCAGAGATAGGAGCAGAAATACCGACGATTGTTTCGGTGACGATTGAGCCGATGGGCTCGATGCTTGCCGGGCAAAACATTGAGGCGGTGTGGGCTTCGCTGCGATATGTGAAACCGTTGGCGTTTGGAATGAATTGCGCGACGGGGCCCGAGTTCATGATGGACCACATTCGGACGCTCAGCGGGCTAACGAGCGAATTTGTTTCCTGCTACCCGAACGCGGGCTTGCCGGATGAAGAAGGAAAGTATCTGGAAACGCCGGAGTCGCTGGCGGGGCAGCTGGAGAAGTTTGTGGCCCATGGCTGGCTGAATTTGGTCGGCGGGTGCTGCGGGACGACGGAAAAGCACATTCGGGCGATTGCACAAATGGTCGAAGGTAAGAAGCCGCGGGTGCGGCCGGCTGAGTCGCATCGAGCGGTGTATTCGGGCATTGAGACGATCGAAGCAGAACAGAGCACACGCCCGCTGCTGGTTGGTGAGCGAACGAACGTGATTGGCTCGCGCTTGTTCAAAAACCTCGTAGCGGAAGAAAAATGGGAAGAAGCTACCGAGATTGCTCGGAGACAGGTAAAGGGCGGTGCGCAGGTGGTAGACGTTTGTCTGCAGAGCACGGAGCGCGAGGAAAAGAAAGATATTCCGCCATTCTACGAAAAGCTGATTCGAAAGATTAAAACGCCGTTGATGATTGACACCACCGATCCTTCGGCGATTGAAATGGCGCTGATGTATTGCCAGGGGAAGTCCATTATTAATTCAATTAATTTAGAAGACGGCGAAGAAAAATTCGAAAAGGTCGTGCCGATTGCGCACGACTACGGCGCGGCGCTGGTCGTGGGGTGCATCGACGAAGACCCCGTACAGGCGCAAGCGTTTACGAGAGAGAGAAAACTCGAGATCGCGCTGCGGTCGTACGAGCTGTTGACGAGAAAATACGACATTGCACCAGAGGATATCGTTTTTGACCCGCTTGTGTTTCCTTGCGCGACGGGCGATGAAAATTATATCGGCGGCGCCGTCGAAACGATGGAAGGAATCCGGTTGATCAAGAAAACGGTCCCGGATGTGCGGACGATTCTGGGAATTTCGAACGTGGCTTTCGGATTGCCGGCGGGCGCACGAGAAGTGGTGAACTCGGTCTTCCTTTATTACTGCACGAAAGCAGGGCTGGACTTAGCGATCGTGAATACGGAAAAACTGGAGCGGTTTGCCACGATTCCGAAGCACGAGCGGGAGCTTGCTGATAAATTGCTATTTCAACACCCACCGAA
>Ga0126376_10001442_pt1 | contig 12844 bp, 9 predicted proteins | sample PanSoiMetPlot_15_FD_92760 | JGI IMG/M metagenome (GOLD analysis project Ga0126376, IMG submission 92760) | Tropical forest soil microbial communities from Panama - MetaG Plot_15 | ecosystem: Environmental > Terrestrial > Soil > Tropical forest > Bulk soil | place: Panama | collected 2016-02-17
AATCAGAATCGTGAGATTAACAACTGCGAGCACCAACACTAAAGAAAACGTTAACTTCTTAAGTCGGATTGTTCGAGTCGGGTAGATGAAATCGATCGGGATGAAGTGAAGAGAACAAAACACTGCAATTATGACGACGTTCCAAATCGGGTCCAGCTCCAGGACGAAAATATAAAACACAACGAAGTTCCACATCGCAGGGAAGCCTCTGAAACGGAAATCATCGGTAATTGCCTTCAGGTTTGTGTAGTGGTAACACGACACCAGCAGCATCGCTCCACAGCAAATGAGACGAATCGACGAAGGCACCAGGCCGGCGGCGTACACTAATAGAGTCGGCACGATTACGTCGTTGGTAAAGTCGATTACATAATCAAGCATTCTCCCGTCGACATCGGGCAACACCTCTTTCACCCGAATCGTCCTGGCCAAAGCCCCGTCAACAGTGTCGATCAGTACGGCGACGAAGAGCCACAACAGTGCTCCGCGCCAGTTGCGATTGACAACTGCCACCAGGGCCAGTAATCCCATAACCACTCCGCTGGCAGTGAAAATATGTACTCCCCAGGCGAGCAGTTTTCGACCCGCGCCGAACGTCGGGTCAGAGTCAGTCGAGTCAGTTTTCATCTCTGTTAGACGATCTCGCTTTCCGCAAGAATCTGCCTGGCGCGATCCAGCGCGCTGAAAATGTCGTCACAGAAATTCTCAACACCGAGCGACGCAGCAAAACCGTCGCGCTGCATCAGTTCCTGCACCTCCGGTCTCACCGCCGAGATGATTAAGGCAATGTTGCCTCGCCGGTGGCTTCGAGCAGTTCGTTCAGCGAATGTAATCCACTCGCATCGATCGTCTGTACGTGGCGCAGGCGCAAGATCAAAACACGCGGGCGCTTCTTTACACTCCGCATCGCGTCTTTGAATCGCTCAATCGCGCCAAAGAACAACGAGCCGTAGATCTCAAACACCTCAACCCCTTTAGGTACCTCGAGTTTCGAGATGTCTCGTGCTTCGGTTTCGTCCTGGTCAACAACGTTTCTGTGACCTGCGTCACCTGAGTCGCATCAGACATACGCTTCATGAACAAGAACGTCGCCAGCACAACTCCAACCTGAATCGCCACCGTTAAATCAATGAACATAGTTAACAAAAACGTTGCAGGCCGTCGTATCCGTACTGGCGCACTATCCCGTAAATAATGACAACAAATGCGCCCGTCGGACCGCTGATCTGCGCGCGCGAACCTCCCAGCAACGAGATAATGAAACCCGCAACGATGGCAGTGAACAGACCTTGCTCCGGTTTGACACCAGACGCGATCGCAAACGCGATGGCGAGTGGCAAAGCGACAATTCCGACAGTCGTGCTCGCCACCAGGTCTGAATAGAATTGTTTGCGTGAATAACCCTCGCGCAGTACTGCGAGGATCTTGGGCTCAAGGGCCTTGTGCATTTAAGACTGATACTTGATCAACGAGCGCACGTCATACCCGGCCAGCTTCTCGCGGCCGGGCAGGAACTCGAGCTCGACGACAAACACGAGCCCCACAACTTTCCCACCAAGCTGCTCGACCAAGTCCACAACCGCACGCGCGGTGCCGCCAGTGGCGAGCAAGTCATCGGCGATGAGTACGCGATGTCCGTCGCCGACAGCATCGCGATGGATCTGTAACGTGTCCTGGCCATACTCGAGATCATACGAAAGTGAAGCACACTCGGCCGGCAACTTTCCCGGCTTGCGCACCGGCACGAATCCGGCGCCGAGGTGATATGCGAGCGCCGGCGCAAAGATGAAACCGCGCGCTTCGATTCCGATCACGGAATCGATCTTCTCACCTTCAAACTGCGAAGCGAGGGCGTCAACGGTGTCGCGCAGTCCCTCGGGGTGTTTCAATAAAGTCGTGATGTCATAAAAATTGATGCCGGGCTTGGGAAAGTCCGGCACTTCACGAATTAACGATTTTAGATGGTCCATCTTCCTCTTTATCTCTCAATCCGAAACGCAGAATATGAGCCCGTCGGCTCCAAAACTATCTCTTCCACTTGATCGACTACAGACCACTGCGGCCCTGTCACCAGATCGTGTTTGAAAGCCTCGACACTGTTCGCCGGTCCTTCGGCGAGTGCTTCAACCGTGCCATCAGAACAGTTGCGCACGTAGCCTACAATCTGATGCCGCGCTGCCGCTCGTTGCGCAAAGAAGCGAAAACCAACCCCCTGCACATCACCTCGAACTAAAAACTTTCTCGCTACTTGCACTTGAAGAGTTCGCCTTCGTGTCCCTTCTCTAACGTAAACGTCTCCGCCTCCGCGTCGCCGACCTTCAGCGTGAGGGTCATCGTATTGCTTTCGATCGAGCCGGTGTAAGTCGCAGGCTGTCCTTGCGAGGTTTCATCTGCTCGAATAGGCCCGCCATGTTGCGCGTGGTGCGTGCCACGCAGGTTGAAGTGACCATCCGCATCAACCATTAACGGCCCATCAATCACGCCGTTGGCGCAATCGTATTCGATGGTCGCCGACTTCGCGCCGACCTTCATGCTGATGTGCTGTCCGCCCCACAATCCCGTGGAAATGTGTCGCATTTTTTGGATCCTTGCCGTTGCCGAAATCATCAGCAACATCAAGACAACTAAAACACCGATACAATTACGTCTCAACATAATTCCGCATTGTAGGCATCAGACAACTTTCACGCAAAGGCACAGAAACTTCTGTCAACTCACCGCGTAGTACGCTACACTACGGATGAGAACGACCTTTCATCCAACTCTGCGTAGCTCAATCTGATTTTTTGGGTAATTGATTCAGTCTCCTTTCTCTCAACGAGACCGGGCTTGATCGCGCGATCAAGCCCTGGTCTCTATTTATTCGCCAAAGTGAGGACTCCCAAAATGCGACGCTTACTCGTGACGAGCCTGACAGTGCTGATGCTGCTGGCCAACGTCTCCAATTTCTCAACCGCACACGCTAAACCACTCAACATTCCGGTGGTCTACTACAAACTTCCCAATGGACTAAAAGTCGTGATCTCCGAAGATCACATCGCACCGGTGGTCGCGGTCGCCGTCTATTACAACGTCGGCTTCCGGCTCGAGCCCAAAGGCCGCACCGGTTTCGCGCACCTGTTCGAACACATGATGTTCCAGGGGTCCGCGAACGTGAAGAAGTTTGACCACGTCAAATACGTCGAGGCAAACGGCGGCAACACAAATGGCCACACGGATTTTGATTACACAAACTACTACGAAACGCTGCCCAGCAATCGTGTCGAGCTCGGACTATGGCTCGAATCGGATCGCATGCGCTCGCTCGACATCAGCGAAGAGAACCTGAAGAACCAGCAGGCGGTAGTGAGTGAAGAGGTTCGCGTCAACGTGCTGAACCAGCCTTACCAGTTCTTCGAGTGGATCAGTCTCTGGGAGAACGCGTTCACCAACTGGAACAACTCACACAACGGTTACGGCGAGTTATAGGAGATCAACGCCGCCACAATCCAGGACGTGCGCAGTTTCTTCAAGACTTACTACGCGCCAAACAACGCGGTATTGACAGTCGTCGGCGACGTCGATGTTAACGAAGTCAAGAAGATGGTTGAGAAACACTTCGCCAACATTCCGTCACAGCCGGCTGCGCCTCGCGCCGATCTAACTGAGCCGACGCAGACGAAAGAAAAACGAGTTTCGCAGACTGACAAGCTCGCAAATCTTCCCGCGCTCGCGATTGGCTATCACATACCACCACAGAATTCGCCGGACTTTCCGGCGATGGCGCTGTTGGTCCAGATTCTCCAGGGCGGCGATAGCTCGCGCTGGTATCAGCGCCTGGTGAAAGAGAAAGAGTTGACACTCGATCTCAGTGGTGGACTCAACTACTTCGGAAACGAGTTTGACTACACTGGTCCAATGATCATGACCACGCGGACCACGTACAAGCCGGGCCACACCGCCGACGAAGTCATCAAAGAGATGGACTCGGTAGTTGCCGAACTGAATTCCAAAGGCGTGACTGAAAAAGAACTGGCTGACGCGAAGGTCCAGTATCGTTCAAACTTCTACAGCCAGATCGAGTCGGGTTTCGGCAAGGCACATCTCCTCTCGGCGCTCGCACTCTTCCGCGACGATCCACAACAGATCAATTCGTTGCTAACACCCTTCGAGAACGTTACTGCCGCACAGGTCAAAGCCGCAGCCGCGAAGTATCTGGTAGCTACGAACCGCACCGCGATCGATCGCGTTCCCGAAGCCAAACCGCAACCAAAGACGGGCCAGTAGGACCATGAAAGGGACCAGCATGAAAACACTACTTGCGATACTACTGTTAGCAACAACCACGTTCGCGCAGCAGAAGACTCCGCCCGCTCCCAGCGCAGCGAGGCCTCTGAATCTACCCAAAGTCACGGAAAAGAAACTCGCCAACGGACTGACTGTAGTCATGGCGCCACTGCCAAACGTTCCCAAGATCTCCGCGATACTTACTTTCCGTTCGGCAACTACGGCGAGCGATCGTGAGGCTCATCCCGGCATCGCGCAGATCGCCGCGACAGTCGCGAACGAAGGCACAGATACTCGCACCAGTAAACAGATCAAGGAAGAGTTGCGTTCGATCGGCGGCACGCTCGGGCTCGGCAGCGATGCCGATTCGACAACTATGAGCGCCTCTTCGCTCTCGGAGTTCTCATCACGGCTGTTTGAACTGATGAGCGACGTGGCCCAACATCCTTCATTCCCGGAAACAGAAGTGAAACTGGCGCAGGAAAACACGATCCAGCAGATTCGCGCCGGACGCGCCGACCCGGGCTTCCTCGTCAACGAACGTTTTCAGAAAGCAGTCTTCGGAAATCACCCGTACAGCTTTGTCGTTCCGGACGAGAAGTCGATCAGCGCATTGACGCGAGACGATCTGCGCGCGTTCGTGACGAAGTTTTACATTCCAAACGCAGCGCACCTGATCGTCGTCGGGGATATCGACGTTGACAAGACGTTCGCGGAGATCGACAAGGCTTTCGCCGGTTGGAAAAGTGGCACCGTGCCGCCGGATGAGAACCCGGCAGTGCCGACCAGGGATAAGCGCCAGATCTATTTCGTGAACCGGCCAGGCTCGATTCAGTCGGCCATCTACATCGGCAACGTCTGTATTCCCCGCAAAGACAAAGACTACTTTGCGATTCGCACCGCCAACACGATCTACGGCGGCTCGTTCTATTCACGATTGACGAAGAACATCCGCGAGACGAAGGGTTACACCTATTCACCCTTCAGTTCCGCAAACACACTCGCGAAGAGCGGATCGTTTGTAGCGGGCGCTTTCGTGCGCAACGAAGTGACTGGTCCAACTTTGCTCGAGATCTTTTACGAGCTGGATCGCATGCGCGTGCTGCCCGTGACGGACGAGGAATTGAATGCCGCGAAGGAATTCAGCACCGGCAACTTCTCTGTTGAATTGGCCAGCCAGTTCGGACTCGCGGGCCGCATCAACACGATCTACACTTACGATCTCGACAAGAACTTCATCAACGACTTTCGTCCGAAGATTGAAGGACTGACCATCGCAGACATTCAGCACGCGGCCGCGAAATACTTCGACACTTATCACGCTGCGATTGTGATTGTAGGCGACTGGGATAAGGTGAAAGACCAGGTCACACCGTTTGGCGATGTGACGATCTATGACGCGGAGGGAAATGTCGTAACTAAGTCATAACTAAACACTCATCCACAGATTACACAGATTCTTCCAAATGAATCTGTGTAATCTGTGGTTTCTACGACACGAGCCACGTCAGGTAATCACTAATCTGGCCAACCATCACTGCACTTTCCTTCAGCAGTCCCGATACGACCAGGAACAGCCGGTCGCCGAGTAGAAAAGGCGCGAAGGCCAGTGATACCGATCCCACCATCAGCAGGTTGGACGCAATCTCCGAGAACTCATTCTTCTTCATACTCAATCTCTCCAGGTTTGTTTGCTCAGAGGAGAGCGAGGGGGGCAGGCACAAAGGACAGCAATAAATATGCCGCCAGCGGCTGAAAACAGCGCCGCAACAGCAACTCATTTTCAGTGAGTTACTTACAGGATTTTGCGTTGTCCTCTGGTCAAACTCACAATCCGTCAAACTTCGGTCAGTCTGCGAACCCCCAAGCAAATTGATTTCTCTGCGGTCCTCTGCGGCCCCTCTGCGACCTCGGCGATGAACCGCAGCGGTCACAGAGAACCGCAGAGAATCAATCTGACTTTTCCGTAACCGAATTTGGCCCAACCTGATTAATCTTCAGTCAACTCAACTGAGCGCATTGTGCAGTTTTGTCCAGAGAACTTTTCTGGCACCACGCTTGCTCAACGGCCCAGCCGTGGTCCCTCAACTTGGACCATCAAAAACTGTGGTCGCCGGACGATTGTCTCGGGGATCCACGGACTTAGTCTCTCACCCCGCGCAAGTGGCCATTGAGAATGGCCACAAAAAGGCACAGAAGGTACAAGAAGTTTTTGTACCTTCTGTGCTCGTGGTTTACAGGAGTTGTTTCGATGCCGTGAGAAATTTATCCCGAAGGCTCTCGTCGTTAACGTTTGCAGCGATGAAGTTCACGATCTCTGTTGCGCGTGTGGACGATTCCTCTGCGCCGCTGGTATCGCCGAGTTGCGACTTGAGCCGGGCGCGTGCCGCGTTGACTTTCCACGTGACTAATGGCGCGGGATAGTTCGACAGTTCCGTCAGCGCCTCATCGAAATGTTTATCCGCTTCCGCTAACTCACCGTTTGCGATGGCCAGTTTTCCCATCAGTTGATGAGCAACGGCGATGTACTTGTGAACCTCGTGCTCAGTTGCCGTGGCATGTAACCGGTCAACGTACTCGCGCGCTTTAGTCAGCTCACCCTGGCTCAGCCAATGCTCCGCCATCGCCGCTTCGAAGCGGATGTTATAACGCCAGCGAAACCACGCATCGCGTTCGAAAATGTCTCGCACTTCGTGAAACGTCGCCGCGGTCTCCTGATGCTCGCCGGCATGAATGCAATCAATACCACGGTTGATTAACGAGTTGGCTTCCGCTTCGAGCACGTGATGCCGCCGCGAGACCTCGATTCCGTCTTCGTTGTACTTGTGCGCTGACTCGAAGTCGTAGAGCTCGCGATAAATCCAGCCGATACAATTCGGAAAGCGCGGATGCCAGAACAGATCGCCATTGCCACGCGCTTTACCGAGCGCTTCGTTCAACGTCGCGAGCGCTGCCGACATCTTGCCCTGGTTTCCCTGCGACAAACCGCGAAAGAAGAAACAGGTCAACAACAGAAATCCGTCGCGCAGCTCGGAAGCGAGTTGCATCGCTTCGTTTATCGCCGTTATTGCGAGCGCGTACTCCGTTTGGAAGAAGTGCAAACAAGCGCGCCACGTCAAACCAGCACACAAGCCTGGCTTGTGATTCAGTTTTCTCGACGTGGAAATCACTTCGTCCAACAACGTCTTCGCTTCTTTGAGCTCGCCGTAGCAAAGATGCTTGAGACCCATCAAGAACATCGTCTCGACTTTGAGCTTTTCGCTTCCGGCCTGCTCCGCGACTTCGAGCGCTTCGTTCGCGCGCGCCACCATCTCGTCGAGACGATGCGAGAAAAACAGCGACATCGTGAGCGCGTTGAGCGCAGTCGACTGAAGCTCGAGCGAATTCAACACGCGCGCCTGGTCCAACATGTCGGCAAAGTCTTTCGCCGCCTGGGTGAAATTGCTCAAGGCGTGATTCACAGTGCCGCGCTTGTGATAAAGCGTCACGAATTGTTGAGGCTGGTCCGCGTCCGGGAGCTTCTTGACCAAATTGAGCGCCTGTGTGTAGTGCTTCTCGGCTTCGGCGTAACCGTAGAGTTTCGCGGCATGATCGCCGGCGTGAATCAGGTATTCGATCGCGCGCGGAAAATCGCGTCCCTGCTCGAAATGCATGGCGAGCTGAGTCGCAATCTGTGGCGCGCGCTTGCCGTAGTGGCTGAGCAGTTGTTCGCCAGCCTGCTGATGCAGCATGACGCGGCGTTTGTTGACCAGATCGCTGTAGAGAAAGTTTTGATAGAGCGCGTGCGAGAATCGATAGCGCGTCGCCAACGTGCCGTCAGGCAACTCTTCTTCGCCTTGTTCGTCGATTAATCGATGACTCTTCGCGATGCGCGCGAGTGCCTCTTCAAGATCGATCTCGTCAACACCGAGCAGTTTGGCTGTCACACTCGAGAGAAACTCAGTGCCTTCAATGCTTGCATACTGCAAGGCGCGGCGCTCTTCCGGATCGAGTGCGTCCATCTTCTTACTGATCATCGCGCGCACGCTTTCCGGCGCGACGAGATCCATTTCCGACAGTGGCCTGACAAGCGACCAGCGACCATTCACCTTCGACAGATCGCCACGCTCGCCGAGGTACTGCAACAAGTTGGCCGCGAACAGCGGATGACCTTCGGTCTTTTCGTGAACCAGTGAAGTTAGTTCTTCAGGAAAATCGTTCGGCGAAAAGGTCGCATCGAGGTATTCGGCGATGTGCTCGCGATTCCACGAGCCCAGCGCCAGTTCGTCGCAAAGATTGTGCGCCTGCATCTCGGCTTTGTAATGCTTGAGTGGATGCGCGCTGCGTTCGACGTCTTCCGGACGATACGTGCCGGCAATCAGCAGCCGTTGCGTGCCCAGACGTTGCGAGAGATGGCGCAGCAAATCAACGCTCGAGGGATCGGCCCAGTGCAGATCCTCGAGTAGCAGAACCACCGGCGACGCAGCCGCGAGCATTCCGAGCGCATCTCCCATCTCGCGCATCATGCGTTCCTTGGTGGCGCCGATAGTCTCCTGTTGTAACTTCTCCAGTGATCCGCTCGACACGAACGCAGTGGGTAACTCCATGCACCACGTCGGCGCATAAGTGCGCATGACAGCGGCGATTCGTTCGCGTCCCGGCGCCTGAAGCAGTTCACCCATCGCGTCGAGAAACGGCAGGTAAGCCTCGCCGGTGCCGTACTGTTCGACACAACGGCCTCGCGAGATCAAGAGACCGAGCGGATGTTTACGCGCGCGACGCAGAAACTCATCCGAAAGCGAAGTCTTGCCGATGCCCGGCTCGCCTGTGATGAAAACAATTCGACCCGAACCTTCGATCGCCTGTTGCAACAGCGCGTCGAGTTTTCTCATCTCCGGTTCGCGGCCGACGAAAGAAGGCGCCGAACGATCGATCAAGTCAGGGTCGTAAACGATTGGGATTCCCGACCACGCGCCCGTGATCGAGGACCGCAGACTGCGCAACGCGTCCGCCATCTCTCTCGCGGATGGGTAACGACGGGTTTTGTCTTTGGCGAGCGCACGCTCGATGATGAGATCGAATTCACGCGGCAGTTCCGGTCTCAACCTGCTCGGCGGCGGCGGATCGACGGCGGCAATCGCGTGCATTATCGCGAGTACACTTGGTCCACTGAATGCGCGCGTTCTCGTGGCCGCTTCGTAAAGCAAGCTGCCGAGTGAAAAGATTTCCGAACGCAGATCGAGAGTCTCGCCGCGCGTCTGTTCCGGCGACATGTACGCGGCGGTGCCGAGCACGATTCCGGGTCCGGTAAGGTTGGCCGCGAGTGTTAATGCTTCGCGGTCGATTTCATCCGTGCTCATACGGACCACCTTCGCGAGTCCGAAATCTGCGACCTTGGCGACGCCTTTTGGTGTGATCAAAATGTTCGCGGGTTTGATGTCGCGATGGATCAGCCCGACGGAGTGCGCTTCTTCGAGCGCGTCGGCGATCTGGATGCCGATATCAAACAGTGACGTCAGCGGCAGGGCGCCGTTTATCGCGAGATGCGAAGTCAACGTTTCGCCTTCGACAAACTCCATGACGATGAAGTCGACGCCGTCAACTTCTTCGATCGCATAAATCGTGACGATGTTCGGATGATTTAAGACTGAGGCTGACTGTGCTTCAGCCAGCAGCCTGCGTTTGGCGGTTTGATCGGCGGTCGCGTCGGGCGCGAGCAGCTTGAGGGCAACGTAGCGTCCGAGCTTCGTGTCTTCAGCGCGATAAACCTGGCCCATGCCGCCCTCACCAACTTTGTTGATGATGCGATAATGCAGGAGCATTTGTTCTGGTTCGACAGAACTCATCTGGAACTCCGCGGGAACGGCTCGGAATGATATGTGTTCCAAATGAAACGCGCAAAGCAAAAACGATTCAGGCCACCCTTTTTGCGGCTTATAATAGCGACACGGCACGTTTTGTAGGGGCGGCACTCCGTGGCCGCCCCCCACGCGCGTGAATCGTTCGATTGGGGCGGCCACGGAGTGCCGCCCCTACAAGAAATACCCGTGAGGATTCAAAGGTGAAAAGATTACTGCTGCTGTTGATTGTTTTGCTACAGGCCGCGAGTGCGGTCCGGCAGAACGGCGCGAAGCCGCTCGTCTTGAAAGACTGTGACGTCCAGGGCGTTCAGGGCAAAGCAAAGTGCGGCACGCTCGAAGTTTACGAAGATCGCGCCGCGCGCAAAGGCCGCAAGATCAATCTGAACATCGTCGTCCTGCCCACCACGAGCAGTCAGCGTGAACCAGATCCGCTCTTCTACTTCGCTGGTGGACCGGGCTCCTCGGCCACTGAAGACGCGTCCGGCATCGCGCAAGTCTTCGCGAAGATCCACGAGCATCGCGATCTGGTGTTCGTGGACCAACGCGGCACCGGCGGCTCGAATCCGCTCAACTGCGCTTTCTACAACGCCAACGATCTACAGTCGTATCTCGGCTACTTCTTCCCACTCGACGACGTTCGCAAGTGTCGCACGCAACTCGAACCAAAAGCCGATCTGAAACTCTACACCACCACGATCGCAATGGACGACATTGACGACGCTCGTGCAGCGCTCGGATATGACCGCATCAACATTGCCGGCGCCTCTTATGGAACGCGCGCGGCGCTGACGTACCTGAAACGCCACTCGCAACACGTTCGCACCGCAACCTTGCAAGGAGTCTCGCCCACAAACCATTTCATGCCGGGCGACTTCGCGCAGCAAACAGAACGCGCGCTGCAAGGCGTTCTATCCGAGTGCGTCGCGGATCGGGAGTGCAACAAAGCGTTCCCAAATATCAAAACCGAAGCACAGGCAGTCCTGGCGCAGCTGATCAAAGGACCAGTCGAGGTTGAAATTCAAAAGCCGCACGCGACCGATCGCGTCAAACTTAAACTCTCACGCGACCTGGCCGCGGAAGCGATTCGTTACATGCTTTACAATCCAGTCGCGGCGAGCCGTGTTCCGCTGATCATTCATCTCGCGGCGCAGGGCAATTTTGTTCCGTTGACCCACGCGGCGCTCGAATATCGCGAGAACCTTGTGGCCACTGGCAGCAATGGCATGTATCTTTCCGTCACGTGCGCGGAGGATCTGCCGTGGATCAAACCTGGTGAAGGCGAACGCATGGCTGCCAACACTTTTCTCGGTGACTATCGACTGCGGCAACAGCGCGAAGCATGCGCGCTCTGGCCGCGCGCAACGATCGAAGCTGACTACTCGCAACCGGTCCGCTCGGATGTTCCGGTTTTGATTCTGACTGGTGAATGGGATCCGGTTACTCCTCCGTCGAACGGAGACACCGCGGCAAAGACGCTGACGAACAGTCTTCATATCGTCGTACCGCACGGCGCGCATGGACTCGGCGGACTCGAAGGTATTGATTGTATCGATCGCATCGGCACCGCGTTTGTTGAGCGCGGAACAACCAAAGACATCGATACGAACTGCGTGAAGAACATCCGGCGCAAAGGTTTTGCGATGAAGTTTCAATGAGATGCGACAGTTGCCAGCACGAATTGGCCGGCGACGCGCAATTCTGCGCGCATTGCGGTCTGCCGACCGCACGCCATTCTCGCGATGCGTCCACTCAGATCGACGTGCAACAGGAAACAAACGCTGACCTACCGCGCTCCACAGACGAACGTCACAACGACTCGCGCATCGGTCTAATCCTCGACTCCAAGTACAAGCTGATCGAGAGTCTCGGCGAAGGCGGCATGGGTTCAGTCTTCCGTGCCGAGCGTCTGCACATCGGCGACGAAGTAGCAGTCAAGCTGCTGCATCACGATCTCGTGCGTGAGAAACAAGCGCTCGAACGCTTTCGACGCGAGGCTCGCACGGCGGCGATGATCAGGCACCCGAACGTCGTCAGCATTCACGATTTCAATGACGGCACCGGCAACGGAACTGAAGCATACATCGTGATGGAGCTGGTCCAGGGCGTGTCGCTCGGCAATCTGCTGCGACGCGAGGGACGCATGTCGCCACGGCGTGCCGTTCACCTGATGCACGACATCTGCACGGGCGTGGGCGTGGCCCATCGTCGCGGCTTGTTGCATCGCGATCTCAAGCCCGACAACGTAATCGTGGCGCCGCCGAGTCATGAAGGCGATGAAGAAACGGCGAAGGTCGTCGACTTCGGACTCGCAAAAGTGCGCGACGTCGGAGCGACCGCGCTGACGCAGACGGGCGTGGTGCTCGGCACGTTGTATTACATGTCGCCGGAACAGTGCAGTGGCGAAGAGCTGGATGCGCGTGCCGACGTGTACAGCCTGGGCGCGATGTTTTACGAGATGCTAACGGGTAATCCGCCGTTCCGCGCTAACAACATGGCCGGAATTATCTCGAAGCACCTGCACGAGGCGCCGCCGCCATTTCCACGATCGTTCGAGATCTCTCAGGCACTCGAATCGGTGTGCATGCGCGCCCTTGCAAAGGATCGCAATCAACGCCAGCCGGACGCGATCGCCTTCGGTCGCGATCTGCAAAAAGCATTAGCGGCGCCCGTGGTCCGCCGGGCGGCTCCGTCGTCGTCGCGACCATCGCCGTGGAAGTGCATCGTAGCCGCGTCGGGAA
>Ga0126376_10001443_pt1 | contig 12833 bp, 27 predicted proteins | sample PanSoiMetPlot_15_FD_92760 | JGI IMG/M metagenome (GOLD analysis project Ga0126376, IMG submission 92760) | Tropical forest soil microbial communities from Panama - MetaG Plot_15 | ecosystem: Environmental > Terrestrial > Soil > Tropical forest > Bulk soil | place: Panama | collected 2016-02-17
AAACCTGAATAGATCCGATAAGGGACCTCTGCGCCTGGCCGTGCGAATGTGAGGACACCAGCGTGGCCCGCTGGTAAGGGACCAAACGATGCCGCACAACCAGGGACCGGCGGGGCCATCAGCATCGACGGATGCTGTCCGCCGGTCCTTGGCCATTCAGCCCTTAGCCCACCGCGCTGTTTGAGTCGGCCCGGTATCAGCATTAGCCCAGTTGCTGCTGCCAGCATCCCGGCCGCGCCGCGACGCCCGCCGGTACAGCCACACCAGGTACACGTTCGTGATGATCACGCCGCCGAGAATCGAGTAGGTGGCCATCTTGCCGCGCGCGATGTAGGCAGCCATCCCGCCCGTGATCAGCGAGAACCCCACCGCGTGAGAGACGTACTCCTTGAGCGCGGCGGCGCGCCGGTCATCAGCGCCGAAGCTCTCAGCCGTCCACGGCGAGCTGTTCAGCGTCCCGTACGCCTGCATCGTCTCGTTGATCGCGCCGAGGAACAGGATCGCGGCGGCCTCGTTGCCTTTCAGCCCGGCCAGGTCAGCCATTGCGGTTCCCGTCATCGGCCATCATCATGCCAGACCGTGAGGGCTGCGGGCCGGCCGGGAAGGTCGCCGGCCCTCCGCCCCCTCCGCCGACCGGGTTATGCGGGTTGGGCTGCTTGTCCTTGTCGTCGCCGTCGTGATCCCGGTCCCTGCGGTGATGCTTCTTATTGCGGGCCGGAGGGTGCGGCGGTGTCGGCGGGACGACCGAGGTGTAGGTCTGGTTGACGAACTGCGGCACCTGACCGGCATCCTGAGCCGGTGCCGCGGTCGCTGCCTGGGTGCGGTTGCGCCACCATGCCCACGCGATGACGATGCCCGCGGCGATAGCCACCCATGCCCATGTGGGCAGCGGGCCGATCTTCCGCTTCAGCGGGTTGCCCGAGCCCGACTGCTCTGGCGGCATCTCGCTCACAGCGTGTCCTCACTCGGCGGGGCGGACAGCCACAACATGTCCGTGTCATTAGGCAGCGCCGCGGTAGACCAGCCTCCGTGCATCAGCGCGGTGATGTCCGACCCGCAGGCAGCCGGGTAGCGGTGAGGGGCGAGGACGTACCCGCCGACCAGCTGGTCGGGGCCGACGACCGGCCGCCCGGGCGGGGGGGTGAACGGTGCCCAGTCGGCGGACTGCGACACCGGCACCTTGAAAGATGATCCGGGGCTGAGCTTCGCGCCCGCGGCGAGGAGGCCGATGGCGACCGCGGCCAGGCCGCCGAGCGCGAACGCCTCGCCCCTGGTCATGCCCCGCCCCAGTTCCGGCCGCGGTGATGGACTGCGGCCTGCTCACCGGCCAGCACCGGTGACCTCGATGGCCCGCCCTGATGCTGCACCGTCTGAGAGTAGGACTGGCCGGCCTGCGGGGAGTTCGACGGCCGGTCGATCCTGACCGGGCGCATCTGCGGCCGGGCGCCGTACATCGCCAGGGTGTCAGCGCCGTCGGGGTAGGTCAGGGAGTGCATGCCGTGGGGCGGCCCGGCCCACACCGTCTCCCTGCCACCCTGTCCCGCGGTGGGGTCGATGATCGGGTAAGGGACTCCGCCGCGGGTGCCGTACGGCTGGTACAGGCCCGGCACTCCCCCGTAGACCGGGGAGTAGCCCGAACCCTGCTCTCCGAGCCAGGTGTAGGGGCGGGACAGGTCATCCTGGTTGCGGCTGGCGTCGGTGCCGATCTGGTAGCTGATCGTGCGGTTCAGCGCCCGCAGGTCCGCGCGGGGCGGCTCCTGCACCGGGTTGTTGTAGGTGTTCGGGTTCGCCGACGCGGGATTGAAGGTGATGCCGGTGCGCTGGTTGCCCTGATCCCAGTAGGCGTGCCGGTCCTTGACGGTGAGCTTGTCGTTGAAGCCCTGGATGCCGCCGCGCCACCAGGACTGGCGGCCGCCGCTGAGCGGGTCCTGCCCGTAGCCGAGACGGCCGGCCCAGTTCTCGCCCCACCCGGACGGGCCGACGTTCGTGTCAGCGCCCTGAGCGTACGGGAAAGGCGCACCCGTGGCGCCGTCCGATGACTGGCCCTCGATGACGGGGGCGACCACCCGCGGCGCGGGGGACATCATGGGGGCGCGCGGGTCCGCCCCCCACGACCCGTCGTTGCCTCCGCCCGCGGTGCCCGCGATCGCGTAGCCAGGCGAGGAGGGGGAAGGGCCTGGCTTGTCCGGCTCGCCGTACTTGGTGGACGGCCAGAGACCGGTGTCGGCGGGGAGCTGGTTGCCCTGGACAGGGTGAGTAGGCCGCGCGAACCCCTGCCCCGCAGGGATGCGCACGACTCCGCCGCGCCCGCCGAACGCCACCATGGGGCTAGCTCTTAGCCCAGGTGCCGCCGCCCGTGGCCTTGCCGATCAGCCCCTGAAGCCCGCCGCTGACCGTCCGGATCAGCGACGGCCCCTGGCTGCCTGGCCTGACCAGCACGAACAGGACCGCGATGATGATGATCCCGGCCAGGAACGACTGCGCGGTGCCCTTCACGCTGGCACCTCCTCCGGATGCTCGACCTGGTACAGCCGCATTCGCAGCGCCGACAGTTCCGACCTGACCGCCTTCGCCTTGTCTTCAGCATCAGCATGCAGCCGGCCGCCGGCGTAGCCAAACAGGATGCCGAGCAGCAGCAGGCAGATCACCTGCACCGCATCATCTGTCGCGCCCCGGCTCATCAGGCCCTGCCGACCGACGCCTTGACGCCCATCGCCCGGATGCTGAACTGCGGGAACACCACCAGGAACAGGTAGCCGGCGGCGAACCCGAGCCAGAACCGGCCGTCCTTGAGAGCACCCATCTGCGAACTCCTTACTTGAGTATCCGGCTGAGGATGTGGAACCCGATCATCTCGGCCACCACCAGCCCCAGCAGGAACGCCACCGATGGCTCCCACGCGCCAGCCATCTGCCCGATCGGCCCGAGCCCCTGCCCGAGGCTCGCCGTGCCCTGCGCCATGGTTCCCATCCCGCTTCCCGATCCGCCTGCCAGGTAGTCAGAGCCGCGCGCGTACCCCTGATCGCTGGCCGGGAAACCGGCCCGCCCTCGGAACACGCCGCATCCTCCTAGATGTCGGTCAGGCTCGCGTCAACCGGCCCGACCGGGTACACCTCGTCAGTGATCAGCTCCCACGTCGGGGTGGCGCCGATGCCGACAGCCGAGGTGGACTCGAAGATCTCCTTCGTGGAGTTGGCGGTGTACAGCCAGCCCTCTCCGAACAGGTTCCCCGGGTCGATGAACCTGGGGAAGATGTACACCCCGACCTCGCGCCAGAACGAGGTGAACGCGGTGGCGACGCCGCCGCCGTTCGCCTGCTGGGTGTAGAAGAAATTGCTGTAGAACTCCGCCGCGCGGACTCCCAGCATGTCGCCGCCGAGCGCGGAGGTGGCGGTGCCGGAGGTGAGGCGCGGGTTGGTCGAGTACTTGCCCATCGACCGGTTGTCGATCTGCCACAGGAACGGGTCAGTGAACGCCTCGGTCCGCAGCGCCGGAGAGGCGGCCCTGGTGAGCAGGATCTGGAGCCGCAGCGCGTTGCCGGTCAGCGCCGACTGGATGATGTTGTCCGACCCTGCCGCGTTCAGCTGGCCGATCTGGTGGCGCCGCTTGTTCTGCAAGTTCAGGCCCGGGGGTACCGGCTGGTTGGGGGTGCCCTGCAAGTCGGTCGCGTCGGGCTGAGCCCACGCATCGAGGTAGGGGGTGATGTTGACCACGGGGTGGACGGTGAACGCGGTACCGCCCTGGAGGTAGTTCGCCTCGGTGTCCACGGTGTAGTCGAACCGGTACTGGGAGCGGGTGTCGGTGTTGGCGAGCACCCCGGCTGACCACCGGATTTCCGGCTGAAGGGTCAGGGTGAACTGCGGCACCAGGATCGTGGAGACCGATGCGTCCTGGAAGGTGGCCGGGTCACCCAGCCACGGCCTGCCGTACTTCTGCATCAGGTAATGCACGTACCCGCCCATCGGGTACAGGATCTCCGAGCCGTCCACATTGACCAGGTCAACGCCGGTCAGGAAGTTCCACGGCGCGTCCGACGTGGCCGCCGCGGTCGCGACGGTGCCCGCGGTGGAGGTTCGGAAGATCAGCCGCACGTTGCGCATGTACTGGCCGGCGTTGACCGCGCCACCGCCAGGGGTCGAGCCGCCCGCCGACGTAGTCAGGGCGGTGGTCAGGCCCTGCTGGTTCTTCTCCGCGTACAGGTTGGTGGCGAGCTGGAAGGGGTTGCCGCCTCCGCCCGCGCTTGCCGTCGCGCCTCCGCCGGCCGCTGCACCCTGTGCCATCTCGTCTCCCTTAGAACTGAACCGACATGGCCTTGCCCAGGTGCTGAAGACTCGGGTTCGGGCTGGCCATCAGGTGGAACTGCGAGACGCGCCACAGGGTGCCGAAGATGAGCACGATGAGGAAGACGTGTGCTCCGACCTTGAGATCGATCACCAGAGCCTCCGGGGCGCTAGACCTTGCCCCAGACAGCACAGTCCCCAGACCGGTGCAGTCTGGGGACTTAGATCATGATGCTACTACGTCCGGGTGGCTGCGGCGAAGATGAGCCAGGATTCCGGCCAGCATGTCGGCCCCGGTCACCTGGTAAGGCTCGCCGCGGACGTCAGGTGACAGGCACAGCACCGAGGGCCGCGACAGGCAGGCCGCGCAGCACAGGTGAAGCTCGGTTACGGTCCCGTAGGTTTGCCGGGTGCCGAACAGGCTGGCCCGCCATACCCGGCCCTCGGTTTCCCGTGAAACAACCACCACCGGCCAGGTACTGGCCGCGTCAGTCCAGGCCACGGACGGGCCGATCGAGTAGTCACCCCGGACCACCGTGACCTTGCTGTCACTCGCTGGCGTCACGCCGCGCCGCCTCCTCATCGATCTTGCGGGCGCTGTTGAATGACTCACCAGCAGCCGCTGCCGCGAGCGCGGCCTGGAAGCTCACGACGAATGCGCGCCAGGCGGCCAGGCCCTTAGGCGACTTGACATGCTTGGACTCACCCATAGCGCTGTCTCATGCCTACGGGGAGGTTGCCGTGTGCCCGTCCTGTCCTGGCCAGTGATTCCAGGGCGTTGCGGCCCTTGGCGTTGACGAAGTAGGCCCTGTGGCGCTCGGAGCAGAACACATAGTTCAGGTGCGCTGTCTGCCCGCACCGCTGGATGCGCAGCCGGTCCTGTTCCTCGCAGTTCCACCGGACGTCATGCTCGCAGGAGACATGCTGGTAAATGGTCAGGCCGAGCCGGTCGCACTCATCCCAGCAGCAGACCAGCGGGCGGCCGACGCCAGAGTCCAGGTTGATGACCTTCTTGCTGACTCTCACCCGAGCCTCCCGTTGGCCACCAGCAGCGGCTTGCGGGTGACCTGCTCAGCCTGAGCGCTCAGGTGTTTCCAGCACGCCGGTACCGCGACCATGCCCATCGGGTTGGCGGCTGGCCAGAGCATCGGCGCGAAGGTCACCCCGAACTCGGGCATCGGCGCCGCATCGCCCATCGCCATGACGTCACCGAGGCATTGCAGGCACAGCCCTATGCCCATGTCACCCTTGGGGACGACTGGCCTGGCCAGCCCGGGTGAGTTACCCATGGATCGCTCCTACCTTGTCACGCCACCTGGACAGCGTATAGGCCAGCGAGTACGCCGGCTTCGGGTCACGCCCCGCCAGTTCCTCGCCCATCCCCGCGCGGCCCGCCCGGGATGCTCTCCCGCTTAGGAAACGGAACGTGCGCTGTCTCGCTTCCAGGGTCGCCATCTGCCTCTGCACCGGGGGCATGCTGTACCAGATCATCAGGCCCGTCGCCGCCGCTGACACCAGGATCAGGGTCAGTTCCGCCCACACCGGCCGCTTGTCCTTGTCCACCGTTCATCACCTGCCCGTACAACACGCCGAACCCGTCAACGATGGACCTGGCCTCCGCGACCTTGGCCATCAGGTCACGCTTGATCTGGTTATCGATCACCAGGACTATCAGGAGCACCAGCAGCGACATCAGGCACAGGCTCGCGCAGAACCTGGCCGCCTTGACCTGAGCCGATACATCTTCAGCCATGACCAGACACCTTTCCCAGCATGCCCAGGAGCTTAGCCGCCTTGCCGTTGCCCTGCTCCCTGGCCATGTCCATGCCCATCTTCAGCATCGACGCCGTGTTCAGCGGCTCCTGCTGCTCTCCGCATCCGCACGTCGCGCACGATTCGCAGATGCCCGTGGCCCGCGCGATCGACAGCCCGAACCGGTCAAGGTAGATCGCGTACCGGCCGCGCTCCACCGGGGCCGGTACCGGAACCTCGGTCACCTCGGGCTCGATTTCAGTGCTCATCTAGATTTTCCTCATCAGGAGTGGTCCACGATCAGCCACCCGACCTTGCAGGCATCGGTCAGGTTCAGGCTCGTGATCGTGAAGCCCGTTCCCACGGTGATAGACGACACCCACACCAGCGCCAGCGGCGCGATCGTCGGCTGGACGGTCAGGATGATCACGCTGCTCGCGGTGACGCTCGGAGCCGCCACGGTGACGGTGCCGAGCGCCAGCGTGGCAATGCCGCACCGGCCCGCGTCAGCGGTAGTGCCTGCTCGATCGCATCCGGCGACCATCAGCCTGGCTCATAGATCTCGTAGGCGAAGGTGCTGGTATCGGTGCCGCTGCTGGAGGTGACCGTGAACGACGTGCCCGCGGTTCGCGCGCTGACCCGCAGGAAACCCGGGGTGCCTCCATCTACCTGGGAGGTGATGAAGATCCGCGAGTTGGCGGTGACTGAGGTGTTGGCGACCGTGAGCGTACCGCCGACGAGGGTGCCCGTGCCCTGCTTGGCGTTGGCTCCCTCAGCGACCCGCAGCCCGCTGCCCGCGGACTGAACGTCGATGTTGCCGAGCGAGGCGTTGAGGAACCCGCCGGTCATGCCGCCGCCGGTCGTGGTGGTGAAGTTGACCCCGGCGCCGGTGTTGGCGATGCTCGCGCCGGAGTTGGCCTGGCCGGCCTGCGTGGTCAGCAGCCCGGTTACCGTCAGCGGGCCCGTGATGGTACCGCCTGCCGCTGACAGGCCAGGGAACGCCGACGGCATAGTGGCCACTACTCGACCACCATCCCTGACTTCTCAGCCGGGTACTCGTCCACGGCGCCGGTCACCTGGATCTGGCTGGTTGAGACGAACGTGAACCCGGATGGTGACTGGTAGCCCAGCGTCTCGCCCGGGTTGATCCACACCTCGCCGCGGCCCCAGGTCTGCGCGTACTGGTTGCCGTTCAGTTCCCAGATGATGACGCCGTTGCGGGTGATCTGGATACGGTCGGGAGTCGCTCCGGTGGCCAGGCCGGTGATCACGATGTGACGCAGCGCCCACCTGAATCCTTCCGGGCACTGCTGGATCTGGCCGGCCGGGGTTACCGTGTCGCCGCCCATGATGAACGGGTTCGCGCCGGTCTTCTGCATGAGCGGGAGCCGCAGGCCCGCCTTGACGCCGCGCAGCCGTTCCATTTCCCGGGCGCGCTCTATCCGGGCCTGTTCCGCGATGTCCCGGGTCTGCCTCGCGTAGTCGGCCATCTGCCGCAGGTAGTCTTCTACTGCGATGGTGACGCACCTCCCTGAGCAGCTGCTGCCTGGACCGCCGGCTTAGCGAGCCCGAACACGTTCAGCAGCTTAGCGAGCCTGGCCGCTTCCCCGAGTCCCACTGTCAGCAGGATCAGCCCGCCGAACCACGCCGACGCCCTGGCCGTGCCCTGGTTGGCACCGGAGATCAGGGCGAGGATCAGGTAGACCAGGGTGATCGCGATCAGCTGGAGCATGTCCGCCGCGGCGTAGGGTGACAGGCCGGGCTTGTCCCTCTTGGCGAACGGGGTAGCGGCCACCAGCAGGATCGCGGCGACGAACTCCCCCAGGATCACCACCTGATACGAGGTGTAGCCGTGCTTGCCCGCCGGACGGCTGGCTGACCGGGGCGCCGCCCGGCGGGACCGTTGCGGCGCCGGCCGCGAGACAGGGGCGGGGCGCACTGACCGGCCGCCCTGCGTGCCCTGCTGAGCCCGCCCGCCGGTCCGGGCCGGCGCGCGGGCGCCCTGCTGGGTGCGGCCTCCGGAGCGCGGCACTGCCGGGCGGGCCGGGACGGTTCGGCTGCGCGCCGCGGTGGCGGTGGTCCCGGCTTCGGTCGCGGCCTCAGCCGCCAGCACCGTCACGCCGCCGCCTTGGCTTGTGACTGGGACTGTTCCCGCAGGTACCCGGTCAGGGTGGATACGTTCGTCACCGATTCGGGCAGGTTGTGGAACGCCAGGAACAGCAGCACCCCGCCCGCGCCGACTTCAAGGATCCCGATGGGCAGCTGAGCGGGCATCGGGACGTGGCCGGCGACGGGTACGTCGATGCCGCCGACGTGGGTCAGGGAAGCCAGGCCGGCGAACAGCAGGACGCTGCCGCCGACGCCGCAGCCGATCCGCACCCAGTGACCAGGATTGACCAGCCAGTCAATCACTGTCGTGACACCTGAGATCGCGCCGGTCAGGTTGTCGATCGCGGTGGAGATCCCGCCGAGCCCTGCTATGTCCTTGCCCGCGCCGCCGATGCCCTTGATGATCCCCCAGTCAGTGTTCAGCAGCCTCTGGAGCCATCCGGGAGCCGAGGTGGCGCCTGACCCGCCGGTCTTCGGGCCGACCCCGCGGGGAGTGCCGGTCGCGGCCAGCAGGTTGGCGTAGGCGACACCTGCTGCGGTGGGGGTGCCGTCCGCGGTGTACTGCCCCAGGCTGCTGGCCAGGGTGTCTCCCTGGCCGCCTGGCGCGGCGAGCCCCGTCTCGATGCCGGTGGCGGAGGGGACCATGGTCCCGATGACGGTATCGGCGGTGACCCGCTGGCCGACTTTGACCTGCGGCTGTATGCCCTCAGCGACGTACACGAACCGGCCGGCCAGCGGTCCCGCGGTGATCCGCTCGCCGATCCACCCGCCTGGCGCGGCGCCGTGCGGCGGACCCCATCCCGGGTTCAGCCCGGAAGCGGTGATCACGCCGGGACCGAGGGCGTAGACAGGGCCGGTGCCGGCGTAGTCCACGCCCATGTCGATCCGCTCCGGCCGCAGGTTCTTCACGCCGCGGAACGGGTTCTTGTACGGGATGCCCGCCTGACCGCCCGTGTCACCGTGCGGCGGGACCGGGGCAACGCCCTTCTGAAGGAACTGCCGGTACTCTCCCGATGCCCAGGTGCCCCACGGCTTCCACCCGCCGGCCTGCCACTTCGCTACCGCGAGGCGGGCGTTTTCCAGCGGGTCAGCCCAGTTCGGGTTAGGAGGCGAGTGGGTGCCGTTGCTGATCTGCCACAGGCCGTAGCTGGATTGCTTCCCGCCGTTGTCGGTCGGGTTGACCTCGTTAGGCTTCCCTCTCGATTCGGCCAGGGCGATAGCAGCAGCGACAGGTGCGAGGCGGGGCGGGCCGCCGGCGGCGTTCCAGTAGCCCTCCAGCTGGCCGTAGCTGTAGGCGACAGTGCCGGTCGGGCTAGGCATGACCCTAGCCCCCGGCCTGCAAGGCCCGCATTTTCGCGAGCCTCTCACGGGAACGGTCGGTTGCGGGGAAGTGCCAGCGGCCCGCGCGGTTGCACACCAAGCCTCGTTCGGCAGGGTCATGGCAGATGACCGCTGGCCGGCCGCCGTACCGCGTCTCCTGGTGCCGGTCGAACGCGCCGAGCGTCGTGAACACCTCGCGGCAGCGCGCGCACTCGCACATTGCTTATCCCCTAGCTCACCCGTCGCCCGAATGCCCTGACCTCGCCGCCCTGCTGCCTGCCCGCTGGCTTCGGCTTGGGCTTAGCCTTGCCGTCGCCTTCATCGTCGGACTCGGCGTCAGGTGGCGGCGTGTCGTCCAGGTCGATGCCGAACGACTCCTTGAAGAAGTTGTTGATCTTCTTGCCGGCTCTGCTCTTGCTCGACACCCGGGCGTAGTTGTCGCCCCGCCCGATCTCGTACTCGAACTCGGGCTCGTCGTCGTCCTTGTCGAGCGCGTCGAGCTGGGCTTGCAGCTTCTTGCGCTCCTCGTCCTTACTCGCCATCGGCCAGGCTCGACTTCGGGGTGTCCTCGCTGGCGGCCTTGCGCTGAGCGGCCTGCCGGTCAAGGATCGCCTGAGCCGCGGCAGCCTCAGCGTCAGACACGGGGGCCTCGCCGTAGCCGGGGGTGACCTGCTTATGCAGCTTCTCCGCCTCGTGACGGGCCAGGTTCCTTGCGCCCGATGCCACGTCAAGCAGGATGTGCAGGACTTCCGCGAGAACTTCCATCGTGATTTCTCTCCCATATGAATGACGGCTGGCCCGGATAGCCGGGGTGTCCTAGCCGTATCGTAGTCCCATGACCGAGCCAACCAGGTGCCTGGCCGATTTTCTTGACGCCACGGTTGAGTGCGACCTGCCTGCCGGGCACGAGGGTGACCACGAGTGCACCTTCACGTGGGAGCAGTTCACGCAACTGCCCCTGCCAGCCAGCGGCGTTGCCAGTCCGGGCTATGCCAGCTTTTTGAAGGGGAAGTACGCGACATGACCATGACCACCGAGCGGCTGTGCCTGTGCGGCTGCAATGAGGCTCTGCTGCCGTCGAACAAGTCCGGCTACAAGCGAGGGCACAAGCTCCGCGACGCCATGAACCACCTGACCCCGCTGCCCGGTCCTGATGACGACCTGGACGGCGATGAGGACATCGACGCAGGAGACGCCATCCCAGACGACCCAGACCCGGAGCCTGAGGACGACCTGGACGTGCCGGGCTGGCTGAGCGATCCCAGCATTCCGGCGCCTGTGGACGAGCCCGAGGTTCCGGCCGACCGGCCGCCGGGCAGGCTGAGCGACAAGGGCAGGCCAGGTCCGGCACCCAAGCCGAAGGGTGCCAAGGTCACCGCAGCCACGCGCAAGGATGTCCTGGCCAAGATCCGGTTCGTCCTCAAACCGGCCGCCGAGTTGTGGGCCATCCGTGACCGGCTGTGCGGAGTGGTGGCGGTGGAGCAGGAGCCTGAGATCTCTGACTCCGTTGCCGAGATCGTGTGCGACTCTCCGGATCTGCTGGCATTCTTCACCGGTCCCACTGGCGGGTTCATGAAGTACTTCAGGCTGGGCATGGCGTTGCAGCCGGTCGTGTTCACCGCCTACGCCCACCACGTCATCCACCAGTCACACCAGGGCAGGCTGAGGGGTGAGCCGTGCGGAGTCTGCGGGGCAGGGCCCAGGGACCGGTGCAGGGAACTGGCCGGGCCAGCGCAGCCACCCCAGCGGCCCGCCTACGCGGCATGAACAGCCGCGAGAGCTGGATCTGTTACGTCCATGCCCGCAAGGGGCGCGGCCTGTCCGCCGAGCCCAACCAGCGACCGAGCTGGCCGGTTCGCAAGTGGATCGAGTTCCGGGCCTGGCTGGCGTCGTGACTGTTCAGCGTGAGGACACCGAGCCTGAGGCGCAGCGCGCTGTTACCTCGGACTGGCGCCGCGACCCCGGGTTCACCTGGCCCGAGCGGCGCCCGTGGTCTGAGCTTGGCCCTGACTTCATCGCCGCGTGGGGCCTGGCTGACCCGTCTGATCCTCAGCCTGAGCACATGGAGATCGTCGGGCAGAACGGGTCAGGCAAGTCCTACCTGATGTGCACGATGCTTCAGGAGCGGATGAAGCGCAGGAAGACAGGCGCGGTGATCATCTGCACGAAGCGGGCCGACCGGGTGTTCGAGAAGCTGGGATGGCCGGTGGTGGACTCCTGGGAAGAGGTCAGGCAGGAGCCTAACTGCCTTTTCTGGCCGCAGACCTCGCTGACTGGCTTGAGGCGGCGCGAGTACCACGAGATGAAGATCAATGATCTTCTCGGCAGATTGTGGAGGCCGGACGCCAACAGCATCGTGGCCTTCGACGAGATCGGCTACGTGGAGTCCCTGTCCGGTGAGACCAAGGCCAACGTCCAGATGTACTGGCGCGAGGGCCGGTCCCTGGGCATCACCGTGGTCGGGATGAAGCAGCGACCGCAGGGTGCCTTGCGGGACATGCATTCGGAAACCTACTGGACTGCGGCGTTCAAGCCGAAGGACCGCGCTGACCTTGAACGCTGGGCTGAGCTGTTCGGCGCCAAGAGGGACTGGATGCCGGTGTTCGACTCCCTGAACCGTCAGAGGCGCGAGTTCATCATCGCCAACCCGGTCCACGAGGAGGCGTACATCTCATGGGTGGACGTCCCGTTGCAGCCAGTCAAGCCTAAGAGGGATACGCCTAGATGGTGGAGGGCCGGTGGCTAGCAGGCTGCGTAGGTGGCGCGATATGGCGGCCGGGGCCGTGATCCTGGCTCTGATTTACCCTGAGATTCGGCGCCAGTGCAAGGCCAGGCAAGCGCGTGCCCGCCGCTCGTGACCCTCTATCGGTCACCTATGACACTGCTGTGCGGCGTGTCCTGCTGGCCGCGATCAAGGCCCACCAGATGGATCCTGACCGGCCGAGAGCAGCAAGGACGTTCGTCTACTCGCGGCCGCGTGATTTCAGGGACGGCCTGGACGCTGGCGGCCTGACTAAGGATGAGCGCGCCTTTACCCGGTCGGTCTACTACCAGACCGACAAGACCGGCGTCAAGGTGTGGTCGGCTCGGCTGGACTGGGGGAAGATCGAGCGCCGCGGCTCCAGGTGGGGCCGGCAGGTGCGGGTCAGGCTGTACGTGTACGGCTCCAGGAGCCTCGCTGCCGCGTCGAAGCGGGGAGCCTGGTCTATTGACGAGGGGAGCGGTTCTTTCGCCGCAGGGTCGCGCAGGAGCCTGCCAGGGGCGCGGGTAGACGACAGCCGGCGGGCGGGCTAGGACGGGTGCGATGAGCGATGATCTCGTCACCCGCCGCGAGTTCGACGCCCTGGCGTCGCGGGTGACCGCCATCGACGA
>Ga0126376_10001444_pt1 | contig 12829 bp, 9 predicted proteins | sample PanSoiMetPlot_15_FD_92760 | JGI IMG/M metagenome (GOLD analysis project Ga0126376, IMG submission 92760) | Tropical forest soil microbial communities from Panama - MetaG Plot_15 | ecosystem: Environmental > Terrestrial > Soil > Tropical forest > Bulk soil | place: Panama | collected 2016-02-17
CTCTCGGCGGAACGCACAGGCAACACCCACTTCTGCCTCCGGGCATGCGCTCCAAAAACTTGATTAAATGAAAAGGAGCAGATGTTGATTAAGGCGCGAGGACAGACCAGCTAGTGAGTCACGCCCGACTAGTTCGGGCGTATCGGTTGTCCTCTTGGTCGGCGCGCAGTGTAAGTGAAAATACACATAAATACAAGAGCGCATCTTCGTCAGGAGCCGTGGCCTGATGGGACGCTCGCGCCGAAACAAGCCTTTACTGTTGAGCCACAAGTTGTTGGCGATCAGGAAGCGTCTGCAAATGAGTCAGACGGAGATGGCGCGGGCGCTGGGATTGACGGTCCACTATTCGGCTGTTTCGAATTTCGAGTTGGGAACACGCGAACCGGATCTGCTGGTCGTGCTGCGCTACGCGCGCCTCGCCGGCGTGCCGATGGAGACGATTGTTGACGATAACATGAACCTGCCGGAGTGATTTTTCGGCGGCCCTCTGCGTTCTCTGTGTTGAAAGGCGCTGGCAAACGCAGAGATCGCAGAGTTGCGCAGAGGGCCGCAGAGATTATCCCTTAATGCACTCGGCAAACAGGTTTATGCCCTGGTCCTCGAACCGCATGTTCGTACAGTCGCTCGCAAAGGCGGAAGCGCGGAAGAGACGATTCATGTCGTCTTCGGTGCGATGAATCAGACGCCAGTCAAGCACGTGATCCATAATCGCCTTATCCGGGTTGCGCGGGTGGAAGTTCCCCAGAATGACCTTGCCGCCCGGCACGAGAGCGTTGTGAATGAAATCCAACAGCTTGATGACAAACTTGTCGCTGAAGTAATCGATTAAGCCGATACTGTAAATCAGATCCTGATTGCGAAGATCTATCTTCTCGCGCTGCTTCACGACATAGATGAGGTTCGCGTTAATCAATCGCATCTGGTGTTGCAGTCGCGCCTTGTCACGCTGCTCCGCCACAAACGCGAGCGCCTGTAAATCGATGTCGATCAGAGTGGTCGTCAGCTTCGTCCGATCGGCCAGCGTCTCGTAAACATCAAAAAGCTCCGCGGCCGGACCACACGCCAAACTCGTCACGTGCGCACCGGCGTCTCCCTTGGCGGCCACCACCTCTGTGATCTCTTCGGCCAGCAATGGTCTTCGATTCCTTACCGCCACTGCCGCAGGTAAATTCAAGAAGCATTGATCGAGCACCGCGCCGATGCGACCGCGCCCTTCCGGATGGTTTTGATAAATCTGATGAATGCTAAGAAAGTCTCCAGCGTAACCGCGCGGCTTTGAATACCAACGCTCTGCGGTGTTCGTGAGTAACAAGTAGGGCAACAGATCCGACTTTATTCGCGCACTGAGTTCATCGTTTCCCTTGGACAGCTCGCTCTCCATGGAATTCAGTTTGGCATTGCAGGAACGAAAGGCAACTTCCACGTCCGAAACGAGTCGCTGCGGTACGATGTTGTTGTTCTTCAATGCCTGGCGATCGGCGTAGACGAGCAGTCGTTTGAAATTCGCCAGAGCCGCATCAAGTTCGGTACGTGGCGTGGGATTGAGTGCAAGAATCTCCGTCCAGCGGAGTGGGATGTCGAGAGTTTCTTTAATCGTGGTCTGCATGATCCTGGCCTCCTTTAGTCATCGCTGCCTTGAAGTGGCCGCTAAGCCAGGAACATCACCAGGAAATTTCGTCAAAAAGCAAAAAATAAAAATGCCGCCTTTGGTGAACTTTTGGCGGCTCATTTTACGCGTTAATTCTGAAGCGGTTTCACGCAAAGGCGCAAAGTTTACGCAAAGACGCAAAGAAGAGAACCTGTTTTAACTTTGCGCCTTTGCGTAAACTTTGTGCCTTTGCGTGAAACCTTTCTTAGTCTTCAACTGGGGCACGCACGGGGCGGCCGGGATGAACGTTGGATTGCAGTTCGCCATCTTTCACGATCGCAATTCCATTCACAATCACAAATTTGATCCCGCCGGCATACTTGGCGGGTTCCTGAAAAGTCGATCGATCATTAACAGTTTGCGGGTCGAAGATCGTGAGATCCGCATCGGCGCCAACCCGAATCCGTCCCTTGTTTCTCATTGAAGGCACACGCCGCTCGAGTCGTTGCGCTGGCATCAACGTCATTTTGGTTAGCGCCTCCATTAACGTCAGCGTGCCCTGCTCACGAACGTAGTGCCCAAGGATGCGCGAATAAGTGCCGGCCGTGCGCGGGTGACCTTTGCCGTTTTCGAGAATGCCGTCGCTGGCGATCATCGTCAGCGGACTCTTGATCGCCGCAGTCACGATCTCTTCCGTCATTGAGAACACAGCGACCATGCCGCCGATCTTTCGATACCGATCGAAAGTCTCTTTTGTCAGCCGTTCGCCAGTCGCCGCCCATTGCAGGTCTTTGTAGTCGATGCCGAAAACTTCCTGCCAGCCCTCATCGAAGATCGCCGACTTGATTTCCGTCATGCCCGCGATGTACGGATAGCACTCCGTGGTCACGTCGAGTTTGCGCGACTTTGCTTCGGCGATCATTTGCAGCAACTTCGGCGTCGCTGGTCCACCAGTGCTGTGAATATGAGCGACGTGCAGCGGCGCGCCCGTGATCGCCGCCGCCGAGATCACTTCTTCGAGAGCCTGAATGCTGCTGCCGGGTTCTTTCATCCCCGCATTTCGCATGTGGACGTGACATGACGCACCATAGCGCGCGGCCACGCGAAACATCTCCAGGATCTCCCAACGCGAAGCATTAGGCGTGTATTGAATTCCGAATCCGACGGCGACCGCACCGCGTTTCAGACCTCGTTCGAGGCTCTGCTTCATGTCCTCGATCTCGGCATCGGTGGCCGCTCTGCGCGCTGCTTCGCCGGTCGGTAGAAACTTCATCGGCTCATGCATGGCAGCCATGCGCGCGGCGAGATGTCCGGCGCTCACGCCGTAGTTGATCAGTGCCTTCTGTTCGCGTTGCGCGTACCAGCCATCGACATCGCCCGTGCCGACTTCGAGTTCGAGAGCGGTCGTGACACCGTCCATCGCTTTGAAGCGGTAATTCTCTTCGTCCTGGCCGTGTTGGTGCAGATCGATAAAACCGGGCGCGACGACGAGACCACGGGCATCGATCACCGTGCGCCCGCGCAGCGTGTTGGAGGTGATGGTTTTGATGGAGCCGTTAGAGATGCCGAGATTGCGGACGGCATCGGTTCTTGATTCCGGATCGATGACACGGCCGTTGAGGATCACGAGATCGTAGACCGTTTGCGAGCTCGGAAACGCTGGAATCAGGAGCGCGCCGATAATCAGCAAAATAGGTCCTATTGGACCTCCAGGACCTATTTTCAAATCACCGCACCTTTCCACGCCCTTCGACGCGCCAGATCGTCTCCACCTGTTCACCTCTCACGCCGTACACCTCATCGTGCAGGTTCAAGGTCGTGCAGACGTGATTCGGAATGATGCTGAGTCGATCGCCGACGCGATAACGACGCTCCGAACGTGCGATGTTCAAATGCCCGTGCTCCTCGGAAAGTCGTTCGACCACCGCAGCGTGATCTTCCTTCACGAGTCCAAAGCCAATTCCATCTTCCGCCTGGTAACGATCAGAAGAAAACGTCTTGGATCCGCCGTCAACGATCGCGTGTTCTCGAACGGCAGTACTTACAACCGTGACGGCCACGGACAGCGCACAATCGTTAAGCGAGGCCGCCTGAATGCCAGCGGTAGTTCGATCGTTGAAGATGTACATGCCGGGTCGCACTTCGTTCACGCCGTGAAACAGACTGCTTTCATACGCCGTCGGTGACGATCCACCACTCACAATCGGCAGCGGCACCTCCGCGCGCGCGAATGTCTCGAGCGAACGATCAAGAAAATCATTCACGCCTGCGCGCAGCACGGCTCGTTGCTCTGGTCCAACGGTGAAATGCCCGGGAAAAAACATTAAACCTTTAAACTCAACCGCGGGCAGCTCTGCGATTGTCTGCGCCAACGCGAGCAAATCATTCTCATTCCCAAGCCCGCACCGACCGAACCCGACATCCATTTCAACTAGCACTCCGATCGTGCTTCCCTGCCTCGCAGCCGCAGCCGAGATCCCACGCGCCGCTTCTTCCGAATCGAGTGAAACCGTGATCTTCGCTTCTTGCGCGAGACGCGCTAAGCGTGTGGTCTTCTCCTCGCCGACAATCGGATAGGCGATGAGCATGTCAGTAATACCCGCCTTGAGCATCACTTCAGCTTCACCGACTTTGGCAACCGTAATTCCGGTGGCGCCGCTCGCGATTTGTCGTTGGGCCAACTCCGGGATCTTGTGCGACTTCGTGTGCGGCCGTAGCAACAACTTATGCTCGCGACAGTACGCGGCCATGCGCGCGAGGTTCTGTTCCACCACGTCGAGATCAATAATGACTGCCGGTGTTTCGAGTTCAGAGATGTGCATGAATGCTACGGTACGATGTCGAACGGCGCTTCCTGCTTCGACGACTTGCGCGTCACCATGTCTTTCACTTCGATCGTCGCCTGATAACGACCGGGCGCGAGATTCGTCAGCCGCAGGAATTCGGCAAACGTCAGGTGAGGCACGGGTCGATCCTGAATATCCGTCAGCACGAAATCGAAGAACTTCGTCGCCGGCTGTCCATCCTTTATCAAGCGCACCGTCACGCGCACCAGCGGCTTGCCTGTGTCAGGACTGTTCGCCGCATTGTAAACAGCCAGATACATGATCAGATTGTCAGTAGCCTTGAACTGCCGCGCCGCCGACGGACGGATCAGTTGCTTGCCATACACAAACACGTCAGGAACATCTGCCGGATTCGGCGGCAACTGACTCGCCTCTTCGACATAACGACTTAGCACCACCGGCGTCGCCGCAAACTCCGCTTCTGCTTCAGGCAGCACAAAGTGCTCGCGATGCGCCGCTACGTTGCCTGACTGCTTGTCTCTCACGATCAGATCGATAGTGTAGTCGCCTGGAGTAAGCTGTAGATCCTGCCGGTAGAAGATGTTGTTGCTGACAATCTTATCGTAGTCGTCGGCGTTCAGATTGACGTCGAAATTCCCACCAAGGCGCGAGATAATCCGTTCGGAACCTGCTTTCAGAACTCCGAGCACCTCTAGCTGCATCGATCGTTTATCACCCTTGCGCTCAAACTTCACTGCCGTTGGTGGCAACTCGATCGCAAGCGGAACCGTGTAGAGACCTTCACGCGTCCTGAACTGTGTCAACGATACAAACAACGGCAGCCCGGGACTCGTCTGCGCCTCGTTGAACCCTGCAAGCAGTTTTTTATCTGCCGGCGACAGCAGCACGATCTCTTCCGGCGGAATCGCGTAGTAGCCATTGCGCGACATTATCTGCACGTCCGGCCGGCGCACTTCGATCTTCACTTTGCGAAACGAGCCGTCGAAGTTTTGATTGGTGCTGCGATACGCGAGCGTGTAACGCGCCTGGATCTCTTCGTTGATCCGTTCGAGACCGAGCCCGATGTCGTTGTTGCCTTTGAGAAACTTCCCGCCCGTGTCGCCTGAGAGACGATAAAGAATGTCGTACTCGCGCGACTGTCCTTCCTGTCGCGCGTAGTCAAAAACAGTTTCGCCACCCACGGCACGAATGCGTTGCTCCTGACCCGTGGCGGCAGAAATACCGCTGAGCGGCGTCGCCGGAACATACGACCCCGACTCGGGCGCTGAGGCCCGGAGTCCGGCGGAGTCGATGATGTAGATCGCGACATTGGCGCGGTTGGCGATATCAATCGTGCTCTGCACTTGCCAGTCGAGCACCGCCGGCGTCACGAAACCCTGTGAAAACAAAACCACGGTTTTCTTACCCGGAATTGGTCGAAGTCCTTCCGCGAGTGCCGCGAGGGCAGCGAGGACAGGACGAGCCTGCTGCAAACTCAACGCGGTGCGAAGTTGTATGAATTGCGCCAACACGCGTTGCGCGATCATTACCCTGGCCATCTGCGATCCGGCAGCGGGACTCGTGATGCCGCTGGGCGGCGTCGAAGGAGCGCCGTTCAAAGAGTCGCGAAGATTGGAGATGTTCTCGCCAATATTTCGCGCTTCGAAGTTTTTTGAGTCGGCGGCAGTGCCGAGATTCTCGAGCGCGGCGATCAGACGCTCCTTGTCCTGAGTGAACGTCTGGACCATCTGCAAACCGTGCGTCACGGTTAACACAGCTACTGCGTCCGCGTCAGTCACCTGTTCGCGAACGTACTTGATCGCACCTTCGCGAACTGGTTTGAGATTTATGATGTCAGTGCTTTGAAAGTCGAGTACGAGCGAGACGTAGTTGCGCGGTGCGATCGGCGTTGCGGGCGTCGTAGGCGCCGAGGTTTCTACAGTCGTCGCTTCACCAGCTTTGCGCGTCTCGTTGCGCACGAGTGGTGCGTCGAAGAATTCGATCTTCTGCGGCTGGCCATTTTCGGTGACGACAAAATCTTCGGGCTTCAGATCCGAGATGTATTTGCCCTTCTTGTCTTTGACGATAACGTCGATGTTGACGAGGTTGGATTTAACTTTGACAACCTCATCCTCCTGCGCGCGTCCAAGGAGCGGCACCAGAAGGATAAGAAATACAATCCACGTAAATCTCTTCAAATCCGTGGCCATCTTAACCTCTTCCGACACCCAGCGCGTCCGCAACCCGATTGATGTAGTTAAACCACGAGGCGATGAGTGTTATTTGCAGAATCCCCTTATCATCAAAACCAACGGCGCGCAACCGCTGGTGGTCCGCGGGCGAGATACGCGTCGCATCCCGCGTGATCTGCACCACATAGTCGAGCATCACCTTCTCCTGCTCCGAGATCGGCGCCTTGCGGTAGTCGTCTTCGAGTGCGGCTACTAACTCCTGGTCCAACGTCACGCGACGCAGAAACTCTGCGTGAGATTCGATTCAATAATGACAGCGGTTGGTGACCGAAACGACCGTCGTGATCATCTCGTGCTGTCGTCTGTTGAGAGGCAGATCCGGCGACATCAACGATCCAAACGTCGCAAACGCATGATACAGCGCCTGAGGAATCAAACTGTGAGATGCAACGATACCCGCGGTCTCGCCGTCGGGAGTCGGATGAACCGGCGTTGCGTATTCAACCGGATACCACGCGCGTTGCGATTCAACCGCCTTGCGCACCTCGTCACTTTCGTCAACCGTAACCGTCTTGATCCACGTCATTGACTCGTCCTTCTTTCGACCAAACGCTTACTACGAAACAGAAACAGATAAACCGGAAAGCCCAGCGCCACTACAAGCACACCGCGAAACGCCGGTGTCGGATTCCCGGCAGCGAGCAGAAAAAGCGTCAACGCCATCATCACGAGAAACACGATCGGCGTGACCGGATAACCCGGCGTGAGGAAGCGAATGCCGTTCGCATCGTCGCGACGAAACTTAAACAGAGCAGCGACGCTCAGCGCAACAAACAACACCACCACAAACATGAAGTAAGTCATGATCTCCCTGAAATTTCCCGCCACCACGAGCACTGAAGCCAGCAGCGCCTGCAAGGCAATCGCGCGCGCAGGAGTCTCGTAACGTTTGTGCAAGGTGGCCACCGAGGGAATGAACAGCCCGTCGCGCGCCATCGCAAAGTAAACGCGCGGCGCAGACAGCACGATTGCGGTGATGCTGCCCAGCACCGAGATCACGACGATGAGCGAAAAAACCAGACCACCGGCGCGTCCGAACAAGACCTCACCCGCCTGGGCCGCAAACGTCTCGCCGGAAGTGACCTGGTCCAACGGAACGAGATAAAAGAACGCGAGGCTGGTCAACACGTAAACGATCGTGACGATCGTCACGCCGTACGCGAGTGCGCGCGGCAACGCGCGTCCGGGATTATTCACTTCGCCCGCCAGCTTTCCGAGGTCCCACCAACCCGCAAAGGAAAAGAAGGCGCCCATTATGCCGCCGGCAAGCGCACCGATCAGAGGTGTCGAATTCAACGGACGCGCGACGAACGGAGTAAAGTTGGACCAGTCGCCGAGTTGAAAGCCGACGCCCCAGAGAAACACAAACGCCAGCAGGCCAAGCTTGAGAAACGTGATCGTCCGTACGAATCCGGCGCCAAGTTTCACACCACGAATGTTGATTAGCGCAACGACGATGATCGTCGCGATCGCGACTACCTTAACGCCGAGCGCGGAAAGTTTGAGAATGTAACCCGCATAAGTCGCGAGGCCGACGGCAAGCAAAGCAGTCAGTCCCGGGTCCATCACGAGAAAAGCCATCCAGCCGTACATGAAGGCGACCGCTGGTCCATACGCCTCGCGCAGGTAAACATAACCTCCACCGGCCTCCGGATATCGGGCAGACAGTTCGCCATAACAGAGCGCGCCGCAGAGCGCCGTCCCACCCATCGTCAACCAAACCACCAGCAACCAAAACGGCGACGCGAGATCCTTCGCCATCCCCGCGGGCGTCAAAAAGATCCCGACGGCAATCACCTCACCGACGATCAACATCGCCGCCGTCCGCACACCGATTTGTCTTCTCAGTTCACTCAAAGTCACTCAGGAAACCTCTGCGTTCTCTGCGTACCTCCGCGGCCCTCTGCGTTAAAGTCTAATTTCAACGCAGAGAACCGCGGAGGTACGCAGAGAGCCGCGGAGGTGGTACTCAAAATGTCACTCTTGCCGCAAACTGAAACGCGCGTGGTCCACCCGATCCGAACACGCCACCCGCAGTCGTCACCGGCTGCCCAAAGCTCGACGACCTCGAGAATCCCGGACTACCCGGATTGTTACTATCCGGCACGAGAACATTGCTGAACCCCGAATAGTTGACATTCGAAACACCGAGCACATTCGTCACGTTGAAAAGATTGAACACCTCGGCAATCGGCTCGATGGTCCAGCGTTCCCCGACCTTGAACACTTTCGACACTCGCAGATCGAGAGACGAAAACGTGTCGCCAAACTTCAGATCGTCACGCACGAGCGGCAGGAGCACGCGCTGCTTGAATCCTGTCGCAGGATCAGGATTCGGACACAACGAACCACCCGCCGCATTGATCTGGCTCAACGCCGCATTCAACTCCGCGCCAGTGTGAAACTGCCGCGCGCCCGCGTTTCGTTGCAGCTCGCAGACCCGAGAACTGCCGTCGGGCAGCAGGATATCGATCGGCACTGAAGAAGCGAGCGTCAGAATCGGCGCCACGCGTATCTCGCCCGGAAGCTGAAACACGCCCGAGAATGAAAATCGATGACGTTGATCGTTCGGCGTTGGACCATACTCGCGGCGCAGGTCGTTCGAATCTATCGGTCCATTCGAAAACGGAATCTGATCGTCGTTCGCGTAATTAAACGAGCGCGAAAGCGTGTACGACGCTCGAAACTGAAAATGATCCGCAAAACGTCTTTCGAAACTCAGCAGTAAGCCATCGTACTTCGTTCGAACACTCGACTCCAGATTCTTCACGATGTCCGGCCCGCCGACGACCGGATTGAACGGCACGGTTCCGATGATGCGACCGATGATGAAGTGCGTGCCGATATTGCGCACGTAATCGGCGTGCAGGGCAAACTTGCTGCCAAATTCGCGCTGCACCCCGACGTTCATCTGTTGGACCATCGGATTCTGCAGATCGTTGTCGATGATGTTGATGCCACCGGCTCCGGCGCCGGGCAGCACAAATCCCGTGAACGGGTTCGCGAGTGTTGGCGCGCCCGGCGGAAACACGCCGTTGACCGGATCGAAAAGAAACGGCGGCGGAATGAAGAAAAGATTTCCGGCGCGGACCTCGACCGGCAGCGCGCGGCCGTCAAGCCCGCGTTCGAGTGTTTGAATCTCGAGAGTCACGCGGTCGTAGTAAATTCCGTAGCCGCCGTGAATGCTCGTGTGCGCGTTGCTGGTTGAATAGTTGAAACCGATGCGCGGCGCGAAATTGTTCTTGTCGCGGTGACGCTCACCTTTGAGAAACGGAAGGATCAGCGGGTTGAGCTCGTTAGTGCGGCTGACGTTCTTGACGTCGGTGTCGAGCTCGTAGCGCAGCCCGAGGTTCAGCGTGAACTGGCGATGCACCCGCCAGTCGTCCTGAATAAACGCGGCCAAATAACTGTTATCAGTGTCAGGCAACACCAGCGAGCGATCCGGAACCCCGCTACGAAGCGTGACCGCAAACAACAGATCGTTGTCATCGACGCGGCCGTCTCCATTGCGATCGAAATCGGGAAAGTCTTCGATCAGCTCGATGCGGCCCTGTTGAAAGACTTTCAGATCGAGATCCGATTCAACGCGCTGAACTTCACCACCGAGGTTGAACACGTGCTTACCACGCACCATCGTGAACGTGTCGCTGAACTGAAAGCGCCGCTGTTTCGTCTGTTGCGGCACGCGAAACGACGCGCCGTCCTGAATGCTCGGAAACGTGAGTTGTGGTCCAGGCGTGACTGGGAGCGTGTCATTGCGAAAAGTGCTGAAGCTGAAGTTGAACTCGTTGACGTTGTTGGCCGAGAAGAGATGACTGTAGTTGGCGAGCAGAGTATTTGACTTGTTCTCGCTCGACTGGCGCTGCGACGCGGAGCCGATTGATCGGACCAGGGTGCTTGCGGTGGTGCCATTTTCGCGCTCAAACGAATAACGAAAGTTGAAGTGGTCGAGCTGATTCGGACTCCAATCGAATCGTTCGGTGGTCATGAAGTCGTCGAGCGGCGAATCCGCGAAGCCGCGCTTAATCGAACGAGTCGCCAAATCGCGCCTGCCCACGAGCACCACGCCATCCTGGTTGCGATCCTCAAACGAACCGAAGAACCAGGCGCGATTCTTCTTGATTGGACCACCGAGCGCAAAAGCATACTGCTCGCGATCGAAGGGCGGTGACTGGCCCAGACTGCGATCGAACGTGGCCGGCAAACCCTGCAGACTACTGTCGCGAAAGTACAACGAACCTGAGCCGTGCAGCTCGTTCCCGCCGGATTTGGTCAGGACGTTGATGACCGACGATCCGGAGCGGCCGAGTTGTGCAGAGAATCGGTTGGTGGCGATCTGAAATTCCTTGATCGCCTCCTGGGAGATGTTTTGAATCGAGCCGCCGACAACGTCGTCGTTGGTGTCGACACCGTCGACGATTACGTTTCCGCCGCGTCCGAGTTGGCCGGCGGAAGAAATCACGACTGTGTTCGTCTTGGTGGGATCGAAGTTCGGCGCAGGAGCATTGCCGGGAACTAGAAACGCGAGCTCGAGAAAGTTGCGGCCATTGAGCGGGAGGCTCTCGACCTCGCGGGAGTCGATCACGCTGTTGATTAGTGAGTCGCTGTTATCGATCAGCGGCTGGTATAACACGAGATCGACGACGACACTTTCGTTTACGTCAATCTCGAGCGGCACGTTCATGGTAAGCGTTTGACCGACCTTGAGTGGAACTGGAGTCTTCGTGACTTTCGTACTGAAACCCCTGGCCTCAATGCGCAGCTCATAATCACCTGGCGACATGTTGGAGAAGACGTAGATGCCGTCGCTATTGGTGACGGTCTCGCGTTGGACGCCGGTGGCAGTATGCGTGGCAGTTATTTTGACACCCGGCACAAGCGCGCCATTCTGGTCCGTAATTGCTCCAGTGAGAGTGGCGTTTGCCGCCTGTTGAGCGAACGCTGAAACGTGCGCGAGAAAGATCAGTAAGCTCAGAAGTGCAAAACGCTTCATCGGAGGACCTTTCAGCGGAAAAATATAGGCTGTACTGGCCCTACTGGACCAATTTCACCGTCGACCTAACCATCTCGCGGGCTTGTGCTTCACTCCGGGCTTCGGCGACGATGCGCACGATCGGCTCCGTGTTCGAGCCTCTCACGAGCAACCACCCATCGGGCAGCACCACCTTCACACCGTCGCGCGTGTCCAATGGAAACTTCGCAAACTCGTGCCGCACCGTTCTGAGCACACGCGCGATTTGATCCGACGGACAAGCAATTTTCTCTTTCACGATGTGATAGCGAGGCACACTCTCCAGTAACTCGGTGACAGTCTTTCCGGATTCGGCGAGCAGGTGAAGTACCAGCGCGATACCGACGAGACTGTCGCGCGCGAAGTTGATGCGCGGGTAGATGACGCCACCGTTTCCTTCGCCACCGATCACGGCCTGTTGTTGCTGCATCGCGTCGGTCACATTCACCTCGCCGATCTTCGTGAGAAACATCGGGCAATCGAATTTCTTCGCCACGTCGGCGACGGCTGAAGTTGTCGAAAGGTTTGCGACTACCGGCCCTTTCTCGTGGTCGAGCACATAAAGCGACGCGAGCACGAGCGTGTAGTCTTCGCCGATCGGCTCGCCTTTTTCAGACACGATCGCCAGGCGGTCGGCGTCCATGTCCTGTGCGAATCCGATGTCGGCGTGATGTTTTTTCACCATGCGACATAGATCGCCGAGGTTCTCGGGCAGTGGCTCGGCTGGACGCGGGAAAGATCCGTCAGGCGTGACGTTTAGTGGGATTACTTCGGCGCCGAGAGCTTCGATCAATTTTGGCCCAACTAACGAACCGGCGCCGTTGCATGAGTCAAGGACGACGCGAAGTTTTTTCTGTCTCTGCGGCAATGGACCAAGCGCGTTGAGGATCGACTTGATGTGCAGATCTGTTGCGCCGTCGAGCTCTTCGACGGTTCTGAGCTCGGCACCGCCGACTTTCGTGTATTCACCCTGATGATAAATATCGAGCAGCTCGCGCGCCTGGGCGGCGTTCAGGAAGAGACCGCTCGGACCGATGAACTTCAGCGCGTTCCATTCGGCGGGGTTGTGACTGGCGGTGATCGCGATGCCGCCTTGCGCACGCCGGTGTCGTACCTGGAGTTGAACTGTGGGCACGGGGCAGACGCCGATGTCGAGGACGCGATTGCCGGTGGAGAGGATGCCGGCGACGAC
>Ga0126376_10001446_pt1 | contig 12824 bp, 5 predicted proteins | sample PanSoiMetPlot_15_FD_92760 | JGI IMG/M metagenome (GOLD analysis project Ga0126376, IMG submission 92760) | Tropical forest soil microbial communities from Panama - MetaG Plot_15 | ecosystem: Environmental > Terrestrial > Soil > Tropical forest > Bulk soil | place: Panama | collected 2016-02-17
CACGCTCTTGATCTTTGCTTGCGGTTACGACTACACCGTCGATAAGAACGGAAAGGTGGTCGCCGGCTCAAACAAGAACCTGCGAGAATGGAGCGAATACTGGACCTTTGTCCGTTACAGCAAGGCCAGGCCCGCCGCCGCTCGCGCTGATATGAATTGCCCTAACTGCGGGGCGCCTTTGAAAGTGAATGCGGTAGGTATCTGCGAATTCTGCGGCAGCAAGATTACGTCCGGCGAGTTTGATTGGGTCCTTTCCAAAATTGAACAGGATGAAAGCTACACAGGTTAGGTGACAGCATTGTCAGGGCAGCTTGCTGGTGGGTGGTGTCCTAATTTCATCAATTGCTTTTCTGTAGCCCAGGCGTTTACGCCTGGGTGCGATGGAAAGACATACTATCAAAGCCCCATTAATGGGGCTTTAGAAACGAATTATTCTCAATCATTCCCAGGCGTAAACGCCTGGGCTACACAAAAATCAAATTAGGGCACCACCCAATTCGTTGATCCGTTGACTTAACGCGAAGTCGCGATCTTCCGCCAAAAAGTTTTCAGGCTATCGTCGAGCCCAAACAAAGTGCTGAAGATCGTCGAATCCACGAACAGAATGTCGCCGGCGCGCGTTCCCTCCGGAGGCATCCAGAGAACGATATTGAATTCTGTATTTCCGGCCTCCGTAAAAGGATGCGGTCGGGACATGTCAATAGGCTGTTTGGCCAGCACATGAATGCTGCGGGAGTTCTCAGTAGTTACAGCATAATGGGGCATATGCATGTGGAAATTAAGAGTCGTAACTCCTTCCAGCCAACCCTTGGTGTCCAAATCCCTCGCGACCGACAAGGGCGCAAGTTGTTTCGTTGACGGATCGCGCAGCGGACGTAAACCATACCGATTCTCAACCGGGGTCCCCAGTCCTTTCATCAGAGAGCGCGTGTACAATCCAAAGCGTTGCTGGCGCGGCACCAGAGAGTCGCGATGGTGTTTGTATTCCATGTTGCGAACTTGGGGATCGTCGGAAATGCCGACCTCGTGGTGTGGGCCGAGAATCAGGCACGTGCCTTCGCGTGCAAGGAACTGGTCCACTGCTTCGATTTCCGCCAGGGTGGCTTCCTGCTCCGTGATGTTGTGGTCTAACCCGAAAACCAACAACGTGTCAGTGTCTGCTAAGACACGATCATCGAGCGGAAGTTTGAAACCGGCGTGATCGATGCGCTGAAATATCGGAACAGGGAATCCGGTGGCTTCCTCTGCAAACTCCTGAAACGGTGACCACGCTTGAAAAAACAGTTCCAGTGAACCTGAGATTCCCTGTTGAAACTGCGTTGGATCCGACCATTCTGGCGCCTCGTATGCCGGCCAGGTGGATCGCCTGACTTCGGTCATCGTCGAATAGCGATTGTCCAGTTCGCTAACATCTCTGCCGGCTTCGGCGGGATAGCTCCAACTAACATAAATACTCGCTCGCCGGTGATCCGGAGTGAATTTGCGTGAGACGTGGTTCTGGTTGTAGGTCCTAGCAATTTTCGATTCGCTCATAACTTTTTCTCACTGTCATTAAAAGTTTGTCACGCCTGCGCCTGTGCAATGCCCTTAGTCCACGCCCATGCCGCGATGCGCCATCCCTCGTTGAGCTTGCGAAGCGCCACGGTAAAGAACGCACCGGATTGCGTAATCTGCTTGCCCTGTAATTTGAATGTCATCGTTGCAGGAACGACGACATATGCGCTATCGCCAATGATGTTATTGTGTTTGGCGTCGCCCAATGTCACGAAATATTCGGTCGCGCCTACGTGCTCGCCCTCGATCATCACGTCGCGGTGCCAGTCTCCAGTGGCTGTAGGTCCGTGCCACACATGCGGCGCCATCCCGTCAAGTATAAACATCGGGTCAGCGCACATTGCCGCCATAGCCTTCGCGTCGCCCTTGTTGAAGCTCTCAATGTAATGCCGCACTGCCGCAATCGGCTCAGTCGTGTCCGGCAGCGACGTAGCTGCTGTACTCATACAAATCCCTTTCTCCGGAATGCGTCCGATCAGCGCATGATCGCTCGGCGTATCACTGCAATTGATCGAGCATCTCCGTGAACGCGCTCTTGAGCTGTAAGGCCTTCTTGATCTCGTCGGCGCTGAAGTAGGGATACTCGCCGTATTCCATGAAACTGGGACACTGATGCTCCCGGACAAATTTGATGAACGCGTCAGGATTTGTGCTCCAATCTTCGGGAAAACCTTCAAGATTTTCGAAAACTGTGTTTATACCCGCACCGCGGAAAATTGCGATCGCGTCTTCGGTGTACTTATCAAAGTTCGTGTCGAAGATTCCCTGATACATGAAGTACGTCTCACCGTTAATTGGGAAGAGTACCCAGCGGAGATAGTGCAATTTGAGTGAAGCGAGGACGTTGGGATCAGCGGCCACCGCCGCCTCGATTTTCTTTGCGTACTCATGAAAAGCTGCTTCGCGCCCCGGGATGATTTTCGCCATGACCGAGAAGCCATAACACGCCGGGGTCTTGGGATAGACCGGTCCGTACTTGCCCTGTTCAAAGCTACTCGCGTCTTGCGGTATTGCCATTGCCTGCGGCTTTATCTCCATAAAACAACGCTCCTTTTCGTGATATGTCGAAACACACTCCGGCAGATCTTCAACCATCGAGGCAAAGATACCTGAGACGTTTCGCCCGCTGATTTCCAGCTTTTGAACGATTAATTTGGGACGCAAAGACTCGAAACTGTCATTATTGACAGGTCGAAGCTAACCGCTAACGATTTGCCAGGAGCGAGGTGGTTACTTTGCTGTAACCGAGCCGGAAGGTGTAATAAACGGAACGGCGGTCGGCGGCTTCATGCGCCGACGATCGTGAAAAGTGTTGACGGTTGGCTTCGTAATGTTGCTATCACTCGCCGTGGCCTTCGATTGGCTTTGCGGAGTTGTGACTGATTTAGTTCGAATCTCGCCGTCCCGACCAAGATCGTTAGGGTTTTAGGCGCGCATAGGCGCAAAGTAAAATGAGCTGCGACCCGCGTAAATGTTGGTTAACGTCATTACAACGTAACAGGCGCGCTGTTACATTGCAGGTTTGGGGTGCGTGAGGTCGCCGGTTCGAATCCAATCCTCCCGAACAATAGAGAAGGGCCTTTTTGATTTCGAAATCGGAAAGCCTCTTTTGATTCTTGCCGATCTGATTCGGCCATTCCCGTCGACCTACACCGACTTTTCGACCGTCCGCTTTAGCAATGCCTGGATTTCTCCCCTAGGATTTAGTACCAACAAATTTACGACATGCTCTTGCCAAACTTTCGTGACATTTGTAATAATCGCGCGCGTTTCATTTATATTGAGTTCCGCGGCGAATAACTTTTTTGTAGATTAGGCACTCAAACTTGCTCGATCCCATTGGGGCTCACTCATCTACATCAGAGTCGGTTATTGAAAAGCTTGACTTGCTAATCGAGTGATCATTGGTGCGTCTTCAGGGAAAACGGCCACCAATTTCAGCATGTCTTTGTTTTTTCAACTCAATAAGTGATGAGACCTTCGTCGCCACACTAACAATCGGCAAGATTAATTGTGCGTAGAAGCCCCGATCTTCTAAAGCTTACTGTAGTTACTGCCGCCCTGATCGTCTGTGGCTCAGCCTGGCAGCGAGAGACTCGCGCCCAGGACACCGTCACGGGAGCCTTCGAAGGAAAAATCAGCGACAGTCAAAACGGCACAGCCCTCAAGGGCGCGCTGGTCGAAATAACCAATCAACAAACTGGAGTCGTCTTCAGTTTGCGAACGGATTACCGTGGTGAATTCTTTCAGGGTTTGTTGACTCCCGGTATTTATCGAATTCGAGTTTCGTTTGCGGGCTATCAAACGCGTGAGGTAATTCAGCGTTTGAAGATCACCTATACCGGTGAAGTCGTTCCCGTTCCGGTTGCCCTCGACCCGGCGCCGGCAGGAGCGCCGCCCACAACTACACCTGCCCCTCCGCTCGCTGATACTGACATTCGCGCCAGCATCGTCATGATCGACGCCCGGCGCAGTGGATCGTTCACTGAAGAAGAGGTGACAACTTTGCCGTTGGGCGGGACGACGATCGTGCGCACGTTTGACGAATTAGCTCTGTTGCTGCCTGGAGTTGCGCCGCCGCCACAAACGCTGGGCAGTGTTGCTGGGCCGGGTGTCGGTCCCGGAGTTGGTTCAGCGGGCCAATTTTCAGTTAACGGTATGCGGTCGCGCGGGAATAATTTCACCGTCGACGGTTCCGACAACAACGACGAAGACATTGGTGTGCGCCGACAGGGGTTTGTCGCTCTGATACCGCAGCCAATCGACTCAGTGCAGGAATATCAAGTAATCACCTTGCTGGCTCCGGCCCAGTTTGGACGTAATATCGGCGGGCAGGTGAACGCGGTCTCTAAGTCGGGTGGCAGCCGGACGCATGGAACTGTTTACGGGACCTTTAATTCAAGTCAATTAAATGCCAGAAGCTTCTTTGACACGACACTCGGTAACACGACGACCACGCTCCAGGCAAACAACCAGGACGTTTTGATCCAAACGCGGAACGCTGCGGGAGCTGTCACCAGCCAGCAAGCGATCACCGTTCGGAATGAAAGTGGCGGCGAAGACTCGTTCACGTACTGGCGAGCAGGTTTTGTTCTCGGTGGGCCCGTCAAAAAGGATCGGGTCTTCTACTTTGTTTCATTCGAAGGTTCAGTAACGAACGCGACCGAAGAGCACAGTTTTGCAGTTCCCACGATCGAGGAGCGCGGGGCCTTTCGTACGGGAACTACGGGCATCTTTTCGAATCCATTTACCGGACAAGCTACTGCGACCATTCCCGGCACGCAAACCGGTTCGGCAATGTTCAGCCTCTATCCATTTCCCAACAACCCCGGGGGAGTCTACGGCGCGAATACCTTGACGCAAGTTCTGCCGGCAAGCGGCCGCGGCATTGTTTGGTCAGGAAAGCTGGACGACAACTTCAAGATCAAGGGCCGCGAACAGTCTGTTACCGGCCGCTATAACTTCACCAATGACTGGCGTGAAATACCAGCTACGGGCGACGCGATCTTCTCAACTCTAAAACCGCGTGTTCGGACGCACAATTTTTCATTCTTTCTTAACAGCAAGCTGAGCAATCCCGCTTCCGATCGCCCGATATTCAATCAACTCAGACTTTCCTACGGACGAACGCGGCTCAGGTTCGAAGAGATTCGCGACACTCGTATTCTAATTCCCAGCAACTCGTTTCCTGGAGTCCCCTTTCTGCTTAATGCTCCTGATTTGCTGAATGTGACAACGCCGCCAGCACCCGGCGTCCCAAATACCGCCCAGGTAATTTATGTCCGCCAGCCCATTACGACTGAGCAGGAGGTAGGCCCGTTGGGACAGGTAATCATCGCCGGATTCAACCCGCTGGGCGTGGATGTTTATAACTTTCCGCAACAGCGCGTAAACAACACTTATCAGATCGCCGACAACCTGACTCTGCGCGTCAGGGAACACAGTTACACCTTCGGACTTGATTTCCGGCGAAGCGAGCTAAACAGTGTTCTCCCGCGAATCAACCGCCCTCTGGCGACTTTTAGTGGCGCGCCCAGGCTGGTCTTTGAAAACGGCGCGTTTCGTCTGCCGATTTCAAGTGACCTCAACCAGTTCATTCGCGGTGTCGATCTTGCCGCAATGGGCGCGGCCAGTAACGCGTACCTGACCATGATTACCGAGGGTGATGATGCGATCAGTTTACGTTACTACCAAATGAATGTTTTCGGCGGAGATGATTGGCACATTCACCCGCGGCTGTCGCTCTCCTGGGGTTTGCGTTACGAATACAACACGCCGGTGCGCGAGGTGAATCACCGCATCGAAGACACTTTCAACGATCCGGCGTTGGATCTTGCCCCCGCGTTGCGCCAATTCATTGGTGGTCGAACGAGTATCTATGATCCCGATCGAAATAACTTTGCGCCCAGGGTTGGCGCCGCGTATTTGGCAAACCGTTCCGGAAACCACCTGACCGTCTTGCGCGGAGGTTTTGGTGTCTTCTTCGACCAGATTTTGGGTGCCGTCGTCAGTCAGTCACGCAATGTCTATCCGACGTTCTTACCTCTGAATTTTGGTGGCCTGAACGCATCGACCGGCGAGGTGCCGCTGAACTTTTTTAATCCTGGCCGCACGATTGTCACAACCTCAACCGGTCAGTTCGTCACTCTGTCACAGCCCGGCACGCTCAACCGGCTCAATCCATTGCTGACGCTGGATCGTGTGTTCACAATCATCAATGGGTCTTTTCCGGATGCTCTGGGAGCAACGCTGCCGACTCGTGAGCTGCAAATGCCGAGAGCTCTCCATTACGACCTGGTGCTCGAGCAACAGCTCGGTCGCAATCTTGTGTTATCGGCTGCATATGTTGGAACTCAGGGCCGCCATCTCCTGCGCTTCACCACACCGAACCTTGGCCCTTCCTCTACGGTTGTGCCGACTACCTTTGGAGTTTTTCAGGATCAGTTTCCGAATCCGGCAATTCGCGGCAGAGTGTTTCCGCTCGTGCGGCCGGTCGATGGTCTGGGTTCGATTAGTCAATTCGAAACCACGGCGCGTTCAAGTTACAACTCGCTGCAAATCAGCGCTCGCGGAAGGCTCCGGAAATCGCTGCAATACCAGGCCGCCTTCACCTGGTCGAGCGCGATGGATGATGTTTCCGATGTTTTCGATCTGGCCGGGGCGCCCGCCTTGCCACAGAACAGCTTTACCTTATCCGGTGAGTGGGGCCCCGCAAATTTCGATACACGCAATCGTCTTACCTACGCTTTTATTTATGATCTGCCGGGACTTTCGCGGCAGTCGGCCCTCGTTCGGGCGCTGTTTGGACGGCTGCAAATTTCGGGGACTGGTCGTATGGGCACAGGCCAACCATTTACGGTCAACAGTATCTTCGACGTTAACCTGGACGGGAATCTAACTGATCGGTTGAATACCACCAACGGCCTCGTTTTTACCGGAAGCCGGCAGCAACCTTTGGTCCTGACGGTTGATCCGGCCACGCTGCTGGCGCCGGTAGGCACCGATGGGGCCATTACTCGAAACACTTTTCGCGCCGGGGGACTGGTGGAGTTGGATCTTGCCGCCAGCAAGCGGGTTCACCTCAAGGGTGCGCATACCTTGCTTTTTCGATGCGAGATATTTAATTTGACGAACCGCGCCAATTTCGGTGTACCCGTTCGCTATCTCGAAGCTCCGGCGTTTGGCCGTGCCACCAGAACCATAACTCCGGGACGGCGAGTGCAGGTCTCTTTGAAATACGAGTTTTGAAGACGTGTGCTATGTAGCGCTGAAGATACTTCAGGTTATGTAGCGGTTCGTCTTAATAATAATGGACTCATCAATTTCCCCCAAAGGCGCAAGACGCCTTCGACGTCATTGCCGGTCGGTCGTGTCCGCGCTTGGCCTATCGACCCTGATTTTCTTGGGGCTGGCGCAATGGCGCGGCCCGGTTCGCATGCTTGAGGCGGTGAAGCCGGTGACTGGTGGATCACTGCCGGCCGCCGTTGGTAGCAGAAATTTCAGTCCTGCCAGTTTCTCTCCAGCCAATCCCAATACCCGGGCGCAAATCGAAAAGAACTATGGCAAGCTGCCGATGCGTTTTGAGGCCAATGAGGGTCAGGTCGCGAGTCAGGTTAAATTTCTCGCGCGGGGCCCGGATTACGCGCTGTTTCTTACGGCGACCGAAGCTGTTCTGTCTTTAAAGAAGAGAGCTCAGGATCGCTCGCCTACAAGGCCATCACCAGAACTTCCGACTCGCGAAGAATTGTCGTCTGAAATTGTGCGAATGAAGATTGCCGGTGCGAAAGCGAGCCCAAAAATTGTCGGCCTGGAAGCCTTGCCCGGCAAGGCCAACTATTTCATCGGTAACGATCCCCGGAAGTGGCGCACTGATGTAAGCACGTATCAGAAGGTACATTATGAAGAGGTCTATCCCGGAATTGACCTGCTCTACTACGGCAACCAGCGGCAGTTGGAATATGACTTTGTTGTGTCGCCGCATGCCGATGCCGGCGTAATCCAGCTTCATTTTGATGGTGCGAGGAGCTTGCGCATCGACGAGCACGGCGATTTGGTATTCGAGACTGAGACAGGCGGAGAGCTTCGACAGACTAGACCGGCGATTTATCAGGATAGAGAAGGAACCCGACAAACCGTTTCCGGAAAATATATCTTGCTTGGTTCCAACGAAGTCGGATTTGAAGTGGGAAGTTACGATCGGTCAAGGCCACTAGTTATTGATCCAACGCTGGGATACGCTACCTATCTGGGAGGAACTGGCTCCGACACCGCAAACGGCATTGCGGTCGATTCTTCTGGTAACGCATATGTTGTGGGGTCCACAAGTTCGACCAACTTTCCCATCGTAAATCCCAAACAGTCTTTCTCGGGCGGCAACAGCGATGTGTTCGTCGCAAAGTTGAACTCGACCGGCAGTGCGCTCACATATTCGACCTATCTCGGCGGCAGCCAAAACGATTCGGCCACATCTGTGGCGATCAATTCCGCGGGCAATGCGTTCGTTACCGGCTATTCTGAGTCGAGCAACTTTCCGACTGCCAGTCCGAGACAGGCAAGCTTGCAGGGTTCACGTGACGCGATTGTTTTTGAGCTTGGCACAACGGGAAACACCCTGGTCTATTCAACCTATCATGGCGGGAGCGGGGACGAAGTGGGCGCCGGCATTGCGGTCGATTCTTCGGGAAACGCTTATGTGGTTGGTTCAACAACCTCGACTAACTTCCCCACGGCTAGTGCGTATCAATCGACTTACAAGTTTGTTTCGGATGCCTTCGTGACGAAGTTCAATTCCACCGGCAGCGCTATGACGTATTCCACTTACCTGGGCGGCACTGACTACGACGAAGGTGACGGCATCGCAGTTGACTCAAGTGGCAATGCATATGTCACGGGCACAACAAGTTCAACCAACTTCCCGACAGTGAGTCCAAGACAAGCAAGCTCAGGTGGGTTTCAGGACGTGTTTGTGACGAAGTTAAACGCTGCCGGCAGCGCGCCGGTGTTTTCAACCTACCACGGGGGCAATGGTTACGATGTTGCTCGCGGCATCGCGCTGGACGCATCGAATAACATTTACATCACTGGGATGACCGGCTCAACCAACTTCCCGACGGCCGGTCCGATCCAGGCGAACAATGCCGGAAGCAATGATGCGTTCGTATCCAAGCTGAACTCTGCCGGCAGCGGGCTGGTGTACTCGACTTATATCGGCGGGTCAGGTCTCGATTCCGCGCAGGGCATCGCCGTTGATTCCTCCGGAAATGCGGCGATCGCCGGGTGGTCGTATTCAACGCCGAACTTCCCGGCGGTGAATCCGCTGCAGTCTATCCCGAGTGAAAACTCCGGCGGCTATGAATCGTTTGTAGCCAAAATCAATTCTGCAGGCAATGGGTTTCTTTATTCGACCTATCTTGGCGGTGTTGGTAGCGATTCGGCCTTAGGCGTCGCGACCAATGCGACCGCCACGTACGTGGTGGGCTACGCCGACGGCTTTCCGGTTACCGCCGGCGCGTTTCAAACCACGAATGCAGGATCTGGAGATGCTTTCATCGCCAAAATAGTTGAAGGAACGAATCCGACGTATTACACCGTTGCCGGTCATCTTCAGTACGCATCGGGCACTCCGGTGGTAGGGGCAACAATACAGCTCAGCGGTTCACAGACGAAGACCACACAGACCAGTTCTAACGGCAACTATGTTTTCCAGTTGCTGACGGCGGGCAATTACACAGTAACACCGGCAAGCTCGTTGGTTACCGACCCAGCGCAACTAACGTTCGCGCCGCTCAATGACAACATCCCGTTCGCCGATTTCACCTCCAATCAGACGGTCACGATCGGCGGTCGCGTGACCAACGTAAATGGTCGGGGTTTGAGTGGGATCAGAATCCAAATCCTTGATGCTTTTGCTTCCGACCTTTGCACCGGATCTCCTCTTTGTGCGACCGATTCCACTGGTGCATTTTCTTTCGCTGTGCCTGCTGGTGGCTCTTACACTGTGGGGCCTAACGACTCGCGCGTGAGCACCTGGTCGCCACACAACACAATTACGCATGACAACCTGACCCAGAATGTTACCAATGACAACTTCACCGCCCAATTTCCTTCTTTCACCGTCGCCGGCACGATCAAAACTGCAGGCGGCGCCACCGTAAACAATCTCGCGAATGCTGTGACGCTGGGTGGGGGCGCCTCAGCAACCTATCCCACTGACTCGGTAGGAAAGTACACATCTGATCAGCTCAACGTTTTGGGTGACTATACCTTTACGCCGCAACCGTTCACCGTTGGCGGTATTACCTACAACACTTTCAACCCGCCCTACCTGAGTTTTATGACGATGACGACGTGCAACCCGCAGACCGTGCCACCAGGCGTACTGTGTTCCGGCTTCAATTACACTACCGTCGATTTCATCGCGATCCCTGCGCCGTCGGCGACGACATCCGGCGCGATTTCAACAGCTTCGACTGCCACGTTGAATGGCAACGCGAACCCAAACGGGGTGTCGACAAGTGCGTGGTTTGAGTGGGGGACGGATTCGACGTTGACTGTAAGTAATCCGACGAGTCCGTCGCAAGCTATTGGCTCGGGGACCACAAACCAGCCGATAAGCGCGAATCTTACAAACCTGACCGGCGGTACAACCTATTATTTCCGCGCCGTAGCTATGAGCAGTGGCGGCACTGTGCGAGGCGCCATTCTAAATTTCACCACCACGCCGACGCCGCGCACGTTGACTGTGGCTTCAACCAATCCGGCTAGCGGCGTCAGCGTCATCCTGAGTCCGAACGACATCAACGGTGCCGGCAATGGCACAACACAGTTCACACGAACTTACAACAATAATCAAGTGGTCAGTCTCACTGCTCCGGCCACCGCAAATGGCAACAGCTTCCAGAAGTGGCTGAAGGATGGAGCCGACTTTGCCAACAATACTGTCGTCAACGTGAATGTGACGATGGATGCGAATCACACGATGACTGCGGTGTATACCACGCCAATGACTGTGCAATTCGATTCAGCGAGTTATTCGGCGGCGGAAAACATAGGCAGCAAGGTGATTACTGTAACGCGTACCGGAGATGTTTCCGGGCCGGCAACAGTAGATTATGCGACCAGCGACACGGCAGGCAGCATTAATTGTAATGTGCTGAACACTGGGATTGCTTCATCACGCTGCGACTATGAAACGGAGCTGGGAACGTTGAAGTTCGGAGTGGGTGAGACTGCAAAGACGATTTTGGTCTCGATCGTCGACGACGCCTATGCTGACGGCAACGAAATTTTCACGATCACGCTGAGCAACCCGACCGGGGCTGCCCTGGGTTCGCCGAATAGCGCGCAGATAACCATCATCGACAACGAAACACAGAACGGGAACAACCCGATTAGCGACGCGCGCTATTTCGTGCGCCTGCACTATCTCGATTTCCTCAACCGCGAACCAGACGCCGGCGGCTGGGATTTCTGGACGAATCAAACAACCAGCTGCGGAAACCCGGACCTGCTGGTATGTAGGATCAATGTGTCCGCCTCGTTCTTTCTGTCGATCGAGTTTCAGCAGACGGGATACCTGGTGGAGCGAACTTATAAGGTTGCCTATGGCGATGCGGATGGGATGTCGACTTTTCCAACCCAGCACAGTTTGAAGGTACCGATTGTGCGCTTCAGGGAGTTTCTCGGCGACACTCAGCAAATCACCAAAGGGGTGATCGTCTTACAACCTGGGTGGGAGCAGCAGTTGGAAAACAATAAGGTGGCGTTCTTTGCGGACTTTGTGCAGCGCACACGATTTATCAATGCGTTTCCTACGATGATGACGCCGACGGAGTTTGTGGACAAGCTGAACATGAACGTCGGCAACGTGCTATCGGCGAGCGAACGGACGACGGCGATCAATTTGTTTGGGGGTGCGGGCAACACGACGAACACAACTGCGCGGGCGCAAGCTTTGCGGCAGGTGGCGGAGGATCAAGACCTGTTCAATGCTGAGTTCAATCGGGCCTTCGTGTTGATGCAGTACTTTGGCTACCTGCGGCGAAATCCGAACGACCCGCAGGATTCCGATTACACTGGCTATGATTTCTGGCTGACCAAGTTGATCCAGTTTGGGGGGAGCTACATCAACGCTGAGATGGTCAAAGCATTCATCACTTCGCCCGAATATATTGCCAGATTCGGACCGTAACAGAATCGATCCGACCGCCGGCAGACTTCCTGATACAAACCAATGGCGGACAGACGAGCCATCATAGAAGCAGATCAGACACGGTTGATGTCAGTCGCTACGCTGATCCTCGCGGTTGTTTTCTCCTGGTCACAAGGAGTGCCTGCACCACGCGTAGATCAAAGTGTCGCTAAACCAGAGCTGGTAATTCAGAGCGGTCACAGCTCGCGGGTCAATTGCGCCGTCTTTGGGCCCGATCATCGTTGGCTGGCGACCGGCGGCGCCGACAATTCGATCAGATTGTGGGATGTAGATTCCGGTCTCGAGCTGCGTGCGTTAACTGGTCATCAGAACTGGATTCGCTCACTGGCAGTCAACGGCAATGGCGATTTGCTGGTCTCAGGGAGCAATGATCGAACGGTTAAGGTCTGGAACGTTTCTTCCGGGCGCGAGACATTGACGTTGACTGGTAATGAAGGTGTCGTTGAAGCCGTGTTGTTAAGCCCCGACGGTCGCCGGATTATTTCCGGCAGCGCTGACCGCACCATCAGGGTTTGGGATGCCACCTCAGGAAGACCACTGCAAACTCTCAAGAACAACA
>Ga0126376_10001447_pt1 | contig 12819 bp, 17 predicted proteins | sample PanSoiMetPlot_15_FD_92760 | JGI IMG/M metagenome (GOLD analysis project Ga0126376, IMG submission 92760) | Tropical forest soil microbial communities from Panama - MetaG Plot_15 | ecosystem: Environmental > Terrestrial > Soil > Tropical forest > Bulk soil | place: Panama | collected 2016-02-17
CATATTGCTCGGCCAGCAGCCTGACACCGCCGACCCGGCCCGACGTCAGCACGCGATAGCCGTGCCGCGCAGCCGCGCGGAACATCGCCTGGGTATGGCCGGCCACGTAGATCGGCAGCGGGTTCTGCACCGGGCGGGCCGGGATGTGCGTGTCCGGCATCTGGTAGTGCTTGCCGTGATAGCTGAAGAAGTCGCGACTGAACGCCAGGTCGAGGATGTCGCAGAGCTCGTCCGTCATCTCGAGGTTCCGCGCGATGTCGACGCCGAATCGCTCGAACTCGTACGGCTGATAGCCGGCGCCGATGCCGAGCATCAGCCGTCCGTTCGACAGCGCGTCGGCGGTGGCGACCTCGGCGGCCAGCCGAGCCGGGTTGTAGAGGGGCAGGACCACCACGGCGGTGCCGAGCCGGATCCGCTGCGTGATCGAGGCGCAGTGCGCCACCATCATCAAGGGCGACGCGCACAGGCAGTAGTTCGAGAAGTGGTGCTCGGCGAACCAGGCGATCGTGTAGCCGAGCGTATCGGCCAGCTTCGTCTGCTCGACGACTTCGGTGAACACCTGCGCCGTCGGCTTGTCCGGCCGGCGCGCCCCCATCAGATTGAAGATCCCGAAATCCATCGCCTATCCTCCGCGTGGGCTCACGGCATCGAGTTGAGGTCACATCGAGCGGAGGCAACTTTAGCATCCTGCTCGCCCGACCGCGCGTGGCATCTACTCGGCATCTACTGGCGGAAAGCCCCGTGCGTTTGAGCGGTAGGGTCGGTCCCGCAGCGCGGCGAGCTCCGAGCGCCGAGGGCAAACTCGACGCTCGGAGCTTTTCAGCCGATCGACGCTCGGCGCCCTCAGCCGGCCTGATTGCGCCGTGCGGCGATGCGGTTAGTGCGGGTCCCGAGCCACGGCACGGCGACCACCGGTCGGCAGTGCTGGCCTTCCACGCCCTGCTCGTGGTTCTCAGTGCCAGGAAGCAAACGGTTGGCGAGACCGAGCGCGTCGGAGGTCAGTCCCGGAAAGAGTCCGTGGACCTTGTCGGCGACCTTCGCCGGCAGCGACAGGACGACGTGTGATCTCCCGGCTCGCACGGCGTTCAAGATCCGGCGCGCCGCGCGCTCCGCGTCCATCGAGAGCAACGGCAGGTTGTCGGCCAGGCTGAACCAGGTGTACTCGGCGTCGTGCCGCCCCTTGAATATCGCGTGCCGCGAGCTCCCGGTGCGCATCAATCCCGGGCAGACCGTCGTGACGAGAATGCCTGACGCGCGGAGCTCGGCCCGGAGTCCCTCGGAAAGTCCCACGAGGGCAAACTTGCTCGCGCTGTACGGCACAAGATGCGGGACACTCACCTTGCCGCCGATGGACGCGATGTTCACGATACGACCCTCCGCTCGAGACCGCATATGCGGCAGCACCGCCAGTATGACGTTGAGTGGCCCCCAGAAGTGAGTGGCCATCTCGCGTTCGAAGTCGGCGGCTGTCATGACGTCGACGGGCCCAACGTCGACCGTCCCGGCGTTGTTGATGAGCACATCGATGGGACCGAGCCCAGCTTGCACGGAGCGAATCAGCTCCGCCACCTGATGGCGATCGCTCACGTCGCAGGCCAGCGCCAGGACGGCCGTGCGTGTCCCGGAGATGAGGTTCTCGCGTGCGCGCGCCAGTGTGCCGGAGTCGCGGCCGCAGATCGCGATGCGAGCCCCGGCGAGGCCGGCTTGTCGCGCAAGCTCGAGCCCGAGTCCGCGCGTGCCACCGGTGATCAGGATCGTGCGGTCCCGGAGGTCGAAACGCCTGAGCCATTGGCCGAGCGCGCGACCGCCAGCGGTGGCGAGCGCTCCGGCGACTGCCCATAGTCTCGGGTCAGTCGCGATTTGCGTCAGAGGGGTCATCCTCCGTTGGCTACCCCACTTCGATCGAATGGAATTCATCGTCATCATGCCTCGGCTTTTCATACCTGCCTCCTCTTTAGCTGGGCGCTTCCCAAGCCCCAAGGCAGGCCTTGGGCCCGCGCTCCTTCGAAGCCCAACTCCCGAGTGAGCTGTGGTGAGCTAAAAGACGCCGCGACCGGAGAGACGGAAGGCGGGACAACGCTGACTGAGGCGCCCTATCGGCCGGCTCGCGCGATCGTCAGGAAACCGGCAGTTCAAGGTCCCCATAGTTTGCGTATGCAGACTGTCGCGAGCCAAAACAAGGGGAAAATTCCCCAAATTTCTCTGGAGTGAATACCTGCTCGGCCGCTTGGTGCGCCGCAAGTCCGCGAATCACGGAGCAAGTGTGGCATATACTCGCGGGCAGACAGCGATGGCCGACGCACTTGTCATGGACCGGATGTTCCAGCGCATCATGCGCGGGCTCGTCGACACCGGGCGCGCGCCGCACTACGCGGAGGTTGCGCGGGCGCTGGGCATCCCGGTCGAGGAGGGACGCCTGCTCCTCCACGACGTGATGCGCGCCTATCCGATCGGCTGGCTGCACCCGGAGACGGACTACATCGCGTCGTTCCCGCCGCTGAACAACCTGCCGACCCAGTACCGGGTCACCGTGCGCGGCGCGCAGCGCTGGTTCGCCCAGTGCGGGTTCGAGGCGACGTCGGTGACCTGGCTCTTTCCCGGCGAGACCGTGCGCGTCGACGCCCCGTGCCTCGACTGCGGCGATCCACTGAGCGTCGAGATGCGTGACGGCCGGATCGTCTTGGTCGATCCGCCCGGAGTCGTGGGGCACCTCAACTACGGCTTCGGCCCCTCCCGGGGCCGGCCGCCGTTCCTGTGAACGGGCATGAACCTCTTCCGGTCGGAAGAGCACGCGCGGCGCTGGCCGGCCTTCCAGGCGCGCTCGGAAGAGGGCTTCATCGGTCTCGCCGAGCTTGCCGGCTTCTTCGCCACGGAATCGCGCCACCACATGCTCGACGGCGACTACCTGTCGACCTGGTACCCCCGCCGCGGCGCGGAGCGCCTCGCCTATCTCGAGCGGATCGGCAAGACTAGCCCGTTCTGGCTGGGGACGCCGGATCCCGGCACCGCTCGATAGCGGCAATGATCACGGGCCCCATCATCGCCGAGATCGCGGCGCTGGTCGGAGACCCGACGCGAGCCACGATGCTGTCCGCACTTTTCGACGGCCGTGCCCTGACCGCAAGCGAGCTCGCCCTTGCGGCGCGCATCACGCCTCAAACCGCCAGCACGCATCTCGCGAAATTGACCGAGGCGGGCTTGCTCTCGGCGGCCCGTAACGGCCGGCATCGCCATTTCCGGCTTGCTTCGCCGCGGGTGGAGGACATGATCGACGGGATCGTCGCCGTCGCGCTCGAGAAGAGACCGCGACAGCGCCCGCTCTCCCCCGAAGCGCAGGCACTCGGGGCGGCCCGAATCTGCTATGACCACCTTGCGGGTCGCCTCAGCATCGATCTCACCGACGCGCTCGTCGCCCGCGGATACGTCGTGCTCGACGACGAAGCCGCCGAGATCACCCCGTCGGGCGTCCGCTTCTTCAAAGCGATCGGGATCGCGCTTCCCACGCAGCGCTCGACCCGTCGGCGCTTCTGCCGGCTCTGCCTCGACTGGACCGAGCGGCGCCCCCACATCGCCGGCGCGGTCGGGGCCGCGATCGCCAAGCGCTACTTCGATCTCGGCTGGCTGGCGAGAGTGCGGCGCAGCCAGGCCGTGCTCGTCACCGCGTCCGGACGGCGAGGCTTCCGCAAGACCTTCGGCGTCGACGCGTCCTCACCCGGCGAGGGCCGGGAAGGCTAGACGCTTCGATCACCGTCGAAGTGTGCACCGTCGCGCCCGGTCGTTTCGGATGTACGATCGCGGGCGTGAGGAGGAGGCCATGCTAGAGGGGAAAACGCGCATTCCGCCGATCGACGCCGCGACGCTCCCGGACGACCTGCGCGAGACGCTCGAGGAACAGGCGAAGCTCCGGGGCGCGCCGCTCTATCCGTATCTGTTCTACGCACGAAACCCGGCGTACTTCCGCGCCGCGAAGGCGATGTGGGCGGCCCTCCAGCAGGAGACGAAGCGCGTGCCGGCCGCGCTGAGGGCGCTGCTCAACCGCCGCGTTGCCTGGTGGAACGGCTGCGAGTTCTGACAGGACGTGAATGCTGCCGTGGGCAGCCGCAACGGAGTCTCGACAGAGAAGATCGAGGCGATCAACGACTACTTGAAGAGTCCACTGTTCACGGATGCCGAGAAGGTGGCGCTCGAATACGCTGACGCGATCACGGACACCGCGCAAGACGTCGACGACGAGCTGTTCTCGCGCATGCGGCAGCACTACGACGACGACACGATCGCGGAGCTGACGATGATCATCGCATGGGAGAACTCGTCCTCGCGGTTCAACCGGGCCTTCCGGGTCCCTTCGCAGGGATTCTGGAAGCCGTAGCGTCCGAGGGCAGCGCCGGGAACGGTCTCAGCGTCGGGACGCTGCGGAGCCTCGCTTGGGCCGGCGGACGGCCCGCACCTTCCCCGTCCCTCCCCCTCCGCAGAAGAACAGATCACCGCCATTGGACTCGAGCCCCGATACGTTCACGCCGGACGGCATCTCGAGAGTCTCCAGAACCTCTCCCGTTCGGGGATCGATCCGCCGCAATTCGCTCTCGTCACCTTCCCAGGTACCGTGCCACAGCTCCCCGTCGACCCAGGTGACGCCGGTGACGAAGCGATTGGACTCGATCGTGCGAAGAATCGCGCCGGACTCGGGATCGATCTGATAGATCCTTCGGTCCCGATACTGCCCCACCCAGAGCGCCCCTTCGGCCCAGGCGAGGCCCGAGTCACGGCCCCCGCCGGGCGCCGGGATGGTGGCGAGCACGCGACCGGTCTTGGGATCGATCTTCTGGATCCGGTCCTCCACGAGCTGAAACAGGTGCCGGCCGTCGAAGGCCGTTCCGGCGTGCGCGGCGACGTCGATCGAGCGCAGCAGCTTCCCGCTCGCAGGATCGAACGCGTTCAGCTTGTCTCCAGCGGCAAACCAGACGTGCTGGCCGTCGTAGGTGACCCCGTGCACGTGATCGACACCCGGGAAGCCATACTCGCGGACGACTTCGGCTGATTGCTTCATGCGCCCATCCTAGCCGGTCGGCAGCAGGGCGGGGAGTAACAAGACCGTCGTGAATCCCGGCACGGGCGAGCTCGTCCAGCGACGCGATCTCCCGCGACCGAGCGACTGCACCTTCCCGGCGGCCGCAAGCGAGTCGAGGGCGCGCTGCACGGTGCGCTGGCTGGCGCCGAGCGCCTGCGCCAGCGCCGAGCTCGACCACGACTCGCCATCGGCAAGGAAGGCCAGCACCGACGCCTGCTCGCCCTCGACGGGGGGCGCCAGCACGACCGCCTCGCGCGCGCGGCGCGGTGCCAGCGCAAACCCTTGCTTCGTCGCGCTCACGCCCGCGACCGCGCGCAGCATGCGGCGAAGACGCCCCACTTCCACTCGCAATCGCGCGCGATACGATTCGTCGGCGTGCTTGGCGCCGAACGCGCGGGCCACGAGCGCGCTGCGCGGCGCGTCTGCCGGCCACGCTTCGCCCAGCGCGCGAGCGAGCGCGAACAGTATCGGACGCCGTGCGAGGGAGACCACCGTGCGCGCGTCACGCACGACGCGGCGGCAGGCGTCCACCACGAGCGCCGGCGACGCCAGCAACCCTTCGACCTCCTCGAGCAGGAGGAGTCGCTCCCGGCCATTCGCGATCAGGCGGGCCGCGGGTGTGCTGAGGACGAGGGCTGCGCGTTCGACCTCTGCCGTCAGCGCCGGGATCCGTGCACCGCCCGCGGCGCGCTCGGCCCGAGCGAGCGCGGCGCGCGCCGCCTTCGTCTGCAGGCGCCGCATCGCGATTGCAGCGACCACGAGCTCGTGGGCCGTCCGGGACGCGGGCGGGAACGGCGAGGGGTCGAGCTCGGCGAGCACGTGCTCGGCCTCGTCGAGGTGTCCGATCAGGAGCAGGCGTCGGACCTCGAGGTACCGCGCATAGGCGGCGTTCACGCGGTCGCCGTGCTCTTCGAGCGTGGCCCGCGCGGCGTCCAGCGCTCTTGCCGGCCAGCCCAAGTCGCGCGAGACGAGCGCGATTTCGGCCTCGGCGACGACGCACCTGGCGCGGGCCACCGCCTCGTTCGGGCCGAAGGCCCGCGCAGCCCTTCGCAAGAGCGTCTTCGCGCGCACGAGATCGCCGAGCTGGGCCATCGCGATGCCGCGCAGCGCGAGCGCCGGCGCGTCGCCGCGCAGGGCCACCCGGTTCAGGGCGCCCAGGGGGTCACCCGCCGCGAGCGCGTGCGCCGCGGCCGTGATCAGCGAGTCCATCGGAATCCCGACACACTTGTCACTCCCATCGTCTCGAACGCCGTGGCTAAGTGTAGTCGCATCGAGGAACGAACCGACACCCGAAAGAAAGAAGGAGACACGAGCGATGACCAAGCACAAGACCGGAACACGCAGGGAATGGCTCGCCGCGCGGCTCGAGCTGCTCGCCGCGGAGAAAGAGCTCACCCGGCACAGCGACGAGCTCGCGCGGCGGCGCGGGGAGCTTCCGTGGGTGCGCATCGACAAGACGTACCGATTCGAGACCGACGAGGGGAGCGCGTCGCTGACCGACCTCTTCCGAGGCCGCTCGCAGATGCTCGTCTATCACTTCATGTTCGGGCCCGACTACAAAGCCGGCTGCCCGTCCTGCTCGGCAATCGCCGACGGCTTCAACGGCTTCGCCGTGCACCTGGCCAACCACGACGTGATGCTCTGGGCCGTCTCGCGGGCGCCGCTCGCGACGCTGCAGGGGTACAAGCGGCGGCTCGGCTGGACGTTTCCGTGGGCGTCCTCGTTCGGCGGCGACTTCAACGCCGACTTCGCCGTCGGGTTCACCGAGGCGCAGCAGCGCGAGGGGATCGAATACAACTTCCGGCGCGAGGACCCATGGCGACCGCAGCCCGGCGGCGAGGGAGCCGCCCCCTTCGCGGCTATGGCCGGAACCGACGAGGCCACATACTTGCGCGAGAGGCCCGGCGTGAGCGCATTTGCGCTGGAGGACGGCGCCGTCTACCACACCTACTCCGCCTACTCGCGCGGAGTGGACGGCCTCTGGGGGATGTACCAGTGGCTCGACCGCGCTCCCAAGGGACGCAACGAGACGAGCCCGGGTCCCTGGTGGCGCCGCCACGACGAATACGACACGCGCTGAGCCGGGGCGAGATCTCACCGATGGCTTCCGGGCGAGTCTTCCTCGGCGTCTCAGCGTTGCTCTTCGCCGCCAGCGCGGCGCTGACGATCCTCTGGTGCGTGTCCATGTCGACGAAGAGGCAGCCATCACCGCCGAGCGTCTCGCACCGTCCGGTGAGCGGGTCGCGCGAGTCATCGGAGCGGTCGTCAACGGAGCAGGGGTGTTCCTGATCGCGCGAGCGGTCGGGCTCGGGTGACGGGAGCTGGTCCTTCGCGCTGCTGATACATGCTGCCGGTCGACCGCCGAGGCGGGTGCCACGACGACCGCAGTGTCGAACGCCAACCGACCCATTCGACTAAGGACGAGAGGGCGAACTATCACGCAGGAGGGCGAGGAGTTCCTCGGCGTCTACCGAGAAACATGTACGGCAAGGGCGGGATGGCCGAAGGCACCGGTCGGTATCATCAGCCCGACTGCGGGTGTAGCGTTCATCAGCCGACGGCCGTGTAGGCCGTGTCGTAGGAGGTGTCCCAAAGCCCAGAATTCGTTCGCTCGAAGGGGGCGAGGCAGGGATCGGAGCGCGAATCATTCAGGGTATCGCGCGATTCGCGCTGGGCCGCTCCCTCAACCCGATGAAGGTTCAGGCGCATGCCCCACGCGTCATGCTCGCGTCATTCGTTTGCAATATCATTCTCGGCTCGGGACGGTGGGCGGCCGGCCGCGACCTCATCCAGCTGGTCCGAATTCGAGTCGCAGCCCTCAACGGTTGTCCCTTCTGAATGGACATCAATGCCGCCGTCGGCGGCAAGGCTGGGCTGTCGTCCGAGAAGATCGAGGCCGCGCTCGGCTCGACCGAATCCGACCACTTGTCGGACCGAGAGCGAGTCGCACTGGAGTATGCCGACCGGGTGAGCGCGACCCCCGTCGATGTGCCGGACGAGTTCTTCGAGAAGCTGCAGCGGCTGTTCTCGGAACGCGAGATCGTCGAGCTGACAGCGCACATCGCGCAGGAGAACTACAACGGCAAGTCGAACCGGCCTCTACATGTCGAGGCCAACAACTTCTGCGAGATCCCGCTTCACCGAGCCAAGGCGTAGCCAAAACGTAGTAGATCGTTTCGGAATTGGAACGGCGCCGATGCTGACGCCCTTTCTCGTACCAATCGGAATCTCGCTCTCGTCAGGCGGCATCCCAGGAAGGGAGGGCCTGGGAGGTGGCGCGTGGCGGTGGATCGAGTGAGCCCGGTGCTGGTTCTACCCGAAGGAGTGAGCGCCCGTGAGGCGATGCTCTTGCTCGACGTGTTTGCGCGCTTGAAGGAACACCGGTTCGGGCGGCTGACCATAGCGATGAACGACGGAAGGATCGTCGATGTCGAGGTCGTGGAGAAGGTCGACCACGACGTGTTGAGAAGACTGCCGATGTAGCGCAGTCCGGTCTTTGCAGACGCGCGGGCTGACCTGACGTGCAGGAGGCCGCTTCGGAGCTCGAGTGCTCCAAGCGGCCTTTTGTTTTTACAGGCGCTCGGCGTGGCGTCACATGTTCGCAAGCCATGAGAAGGAGATGGGTATGAGATACCACCGAGTCTTGACTGGCATCACCACCCTCGTGAGCGTGATCGCTCTGGGGTGCGCCGGCCCGACGACCGAAACGAGTAACCGTCTTGCGGATGCCACGGCTTCATCCTCGTCGTCGCCGGTGAGCAACCTGTGCGGGACGTGGAGCGGGTTCTACTGGAACGTCGCCGGGGACCATATGTCGCAAAGCGGCAACGCTCTGACACTTCAGATCGGTGGGGATTCCACCTACACCTTCAAGTGGGGGAATCGGTCACCGATCACCGGCAAGGTCGCCTTCGAGGGCAATCGCGTCATCCTCCAGGACGTGGCGGGATCGGACATCAGCCTCGCCCGGCGCTCCGGCGACGCGCTCTACGGGATGGCGAGGGACAATGCGAACGGGCGAGCGACCATGATGAGCCTGGAGAAGCAGGAGTCGGCCGTTGGCCCGTTCGCCGCGAGGGGCCCCGCCTGCTCCTGAGCCAGAGCGTCGCGGCCGCGCTCGATCACACCGGCTCGAGGGGGCGCATGTTAGGCGCGCCCCCTCGGGCGGCGCAATTTTTGGGCCTTATTCCGGCGCTGCTACTTGACCCGTTCGTATCGGCCGGTGCCCGTACGGTAGTTGGGGTCTTCCGGCGCCACGGTCAGGGTGGTCTTGCCTTTGTCTTCCGAGAGCTTCGCCGTCCCGTTCGTTCGCGACGAGCGATAGAGCAGCTTGCCGTCCTTCAGGTAGAACTGCCCCTCGGTTGTCGAGCCCCTGATGGTCGAGGCCTTGTAGTTTCCGTCCGCCGATACGGTCATCGAGGCGCGTTCGTCTCCCTGCTCCCCGGTGACCCAGCCCTGCCAGTTCCCGGCGAGCTCCTTGACATCCTTGACCTGCTTGTCGGCCGCCAAGCCCACGAGCGGGGACAGGGCGAACACAGCCGCCAGAAACAGCACGAGATACGTCCTCATCGCTGGTCTCCTTCTCTCTCTTTCCTCGCCTGTTGAGAGGGCCCAACTACGGTAGACGGTGCGCCGCAACCAAGCTGCGTCTGAAGTCACCACAATAAACTAGCTCGTTCGTGCCGTGGTTTCGCAGCTCAGGCCACGGCGAAGTTGAATACGCCAAAGATCATGTCGGGGCGCCACGGCGGCGACGTGCCGAGCCACATGCGTGTGGTGTAGCGATCCGCCACGATTCCGAGCCCGTTCAGGTATTTGATCGCGACCTCGTTCGCCTCGGGCAGGCCCAGCGAGCGGGGCGCTCGGCGGACAGTCCCCGCCACGCGGAGGAGTGCCAGACCCGCGGCCGCATCGCGCGCGACGGTCGGGCCGCCGCCCCATGGGCACGCGACGTGAAAGCCGACGACGTCGGCTCCGCACGTCGCCACCCAGCACGCCGAGGCGAGCGCCTCGATGAAGCCGCGACGATCCTCGCCGGTTGCCGCCGAGTCGAGCGCGTACACCGCGGGGAGGTCAGCGGCCTGCATGGGGCGTGTCGTCGCGCCCGCGGCTGGGGGCCCGGAGGCCGGAGAAATCGCCGGCCATGCAAACGAGCCGTAGCGCTGGCCGGCCACGAAGCCGAGGCGCTCGTACACCGGACGACCCGCCTCCGTCGCCAGCAGCAGCACCGCGCCGGCCGAGCGCCCTCGCAGCCAGGCGATCGCGGCCTCTGTCAGGCTTCGGCCGAGACCGGAGCGCTGCCGGCGTGGTCGGACGACGATGCCATGGACCCAACCGGTAGGCGGCGCGCCGGGGAAGATGGTGGCGCCGCCGGTCCCGACGATCTCGCCGTCCACCTCGGCGACGAACAGCGCGCAATCGTCGCGAGCGGCGTAGTAGTCGAATAGCACCCGACGGCCGGTCCATCCGACGGCGTCGTTGACCGCCAGGGCGCCGTCGAGATCCGCGGAGCGAAAACGGCGGACGACGAATGCGCGAGTCACGGATTGGACACTACGACCACGGAATCGTGTCCGCAAGAACGGTGTCGGGGATCGCGGGGCCGCAGGCGAGGCAAGCAGATCATTGACACGACGCCCGTGCTACTGATACGACGCAAGTGCCCGGAGGCACTATGCAAAGGTCTCTCGGTCGAGTTCCGCTCGCGCTCGTCGTACTGCTCATCTTTACGGCACCGCCGGCCCGTGCTGACGCGCCGGCGGGTCAACTCACGTGGGGCGTCTCGGTCGCACTGCCGCCGGCGTGGTTCGACCCAGCCGACGCCACCGGGATCCTCATTCCGTTCATGGTGTACTACGCGCTGCACGACGCGCTGGTGAAGCCGATGCCGGGCAACTCGATGGCGCCCTGCCTAGCCGAGTCCTGGAGCGTTTCGCCCGACGGGCTCGTCTACGAATTCGTGTTGCGGCGGGGCGTGAAATTCCACAATGGCGATCCGGTCACCGCGGACGACGTGAAGTTCAGCTTCGAGCGCTACCGCGGCGTGTCGGCGAAGATCCTGAAGGACAAGGTCCGGCAGGTCCAGGTGGTCGACCCGCAGCGGGTGCGCTTCCAGCTCCAGGAGCCGTGGCCGGATTTCCTCACCTTCTACGCGACGCCCGCCACGGGTGCGGCGTGGATCGTCCCACGCCGGTACGTCGAGAAGGTCGGCGACGAGGGCTTCAAAAAGGCGCCGGTCGGCGCGGGCCCGTACCGGTTCGTCTCGTTCACGCCGGGTGTGGAGCTGATCGCCGAGGCTAACGAGCAGTACTGGCGCAAGGTCCCGAGCGTCAAGCGGCTGGTGCTCAAGGCCGTGCCCGACGACGTCACGCGGGCGGCGATGCTCAAGCGGGGTGAGATCGATATCGCCTACGTCTTCCGCGGGGCGATCGCGGAGGAGATTCGGCGTACGGCAACCCTCACGCTGAAGCCCGTCAGCTTCTACGGCGAGCAGTGGCTCCTCTTCACCGAGCAGTGGGACGCGAAGTCGCCATGGGCCGATCGGCGCGTACGGCTGGCCGTCAATCACGCCATCGACCGCCAGGCGATCAACGAGTCGCTGTACCTTGGCTTCTCACGGCTGACGGGCAGCATCATCCCGCGCGATTTCGAGTATTCGTGGCCGGCCTCGCCGCACGCCTACGACCCTGCGAAGGCCCGCCAGCTCCTGGCAGAGGCGGGGCATCCGCGCGGACTCGAAGCCGAGCTGTGGACCGACACCGGATTCGCCGAGCAGACCGAAGCCATCGCGAACTATCTCGGCGCGGTTGGCATCCGTCCCCGTATGCGCATTCTCGAGCGCGCCGCCTATTTCACGCAGCTGCGGGAGAAGAAGCTACGCCCGTTGGTCTACGTGGCGAGCGCCGCGTACGGGAATGCGGCGACCCGCATCGACTCGTTCGTGTCGGCCGGCGGCCTCTACGCCTACGGTAGCTATCCCGACATCGAAGGGCTCATCCAGGAGCAGGCGACCGAGCGCGACCGCAAGCGCCGCGAGGCCACGCTGCATCGCATCCAGCAGATGATGCACGAACGCGTGATGTTCGCGCCGATCCTAGACTTCGCGAGCCTGCACGCGTATGGACCGCGCGTCGCCGAGCCCGGATTCGGGCTCATCGGCAGCTATCTGTGGAGCGGGCCCTACGAGGACGTCAAGCTGAGGCGGCCCTGAGCGCTCCCGGCTGACTAGCGGAGCGCTTCTCTGGCTGCCCGGTCGTCGGCAATCGTTTGCAGCGTGTTCCGTTCGAGCATCAGCACGTGCTTCGCGATCGCGCGATAGGTCCACTGGCCGGGGGCCGTCTCGCGGTTGAACTGCTCGTCGGTCAGGCCGACCAGTGTGCCGACGAAGCGCGCCCGCTCGGCCAGCCACTCGGCCAGGAGCCGATCCATCGGCGACGCGGTGATCCGGGACTCGTAGCGTCCTTCGAGAACCTGACCCGTGTGGATCTTTTCGTGATCGATGTCGTTCGTCAGCAGTGTCCAGACGTCTTTGCCCTGAGCACAGACGTGCGATGAGGACATCGGCAGCTCGCGATCGGTCGCCGCGAGCAAGGTCTCGATCGTCGTCATCGTCTGCTCGAGAAGCTCACGAATCGCGCCGCGAACCGTGGCTGCCATATCTCTAGCTCCTTCCATCGAATACGCTCGAGCCGGTGGGCACGTCGGAGTATCCCACGGATCGCAAACCCGGATCCCGGGATGGAGCCCTGTTC
>Ga0126376_10001448_pt1 | contig 12815 bp, 8 predicted proteins | sample PanSoiMetPlot_15_FD_92760 | JGI IMG/M metagenome (GOLD analysis project Ga0126376, IMG submission 92760) | Tropical forest soil microbial communities from Panama - MetaG Plot_15 | ecosystem: Environmental > Terrestrial > Soil > Tropical forest > Bulk soil | place: Panama | collected 2016-02-17
ATTCGGCATCCGGCATCATGGGCCGGGCTCGGCGCGCAGCCTGCTTGCGGCGCTCGATGCGCTTGATCCCGCGATGGTGCTGATCGAGGGGCCGCCGGACGCAGACGACATTATTCGCTTTGCTGCCCTCCCCGCGATGAAACTGCCCGTCGCGATGCTGGTGCACGGTCAAGACAATCCGGCGCTTTCGAGCTTCTATCCCTTCGCGATTTACTCCCCCGAATGGCAGGTGATGCAGTGGGCATCCGCACGTGAGCGCCCCCTGCGCTTCATCGATCTGCCGGCGGCGAACCGTTTGGCCTTGCGCGCTGCCGAGGAAGCAAAAGCGCCCATGGGCGCGGATGGAGCGAACGGGCCTCCGGACGATGACGCGCCAGAGAGCGGCTCTTCCGTGGAAGCGGCCACCGCTCCCCGTGAGCTCGATATTACGGATGTTCCCCGCGATCCCCTCGCCTACCTCGCGACCATTGCCGGTTATGACGACAGCGAAGCCTGGTGGAACGTGCTGATCGAACAGGGCGCCAACGCGCCCACGATCTTTGCCGCTATTGAGGCGGCGATGATGGAGTTGCGCGCGCATGTGGATGCGCATCCCATGCGCGCGCTGGCGGAGCAATTGATTGAAAAACAGCGCGAGGCGCACATGCGGCTCGCAATCGCTTCTGCACTTGCGGTGAACGATGGAACGATTGCCGTAGTGTGCGGCGCATGGCATGTGCCGGCTTTGCGCCGCAAGGTGAGCCCCAGTGAGGACCGCGCGATCCTGAAGGGGCTGCCGAAGATCAAGGTGACCGCCACCTGGGTGCCGTGGACCGACACGCGGCTCGCCAGCGCCAGTGGATACGGTGCGGGCGTGGCGTCGCCTGGCTGGTACGCCCACGTTTGGGCCGAGCTCGAGCACGCTGGCGCCGACCTCAATCCACGAATGTTCACGGCACGCTGGCAGGCCCGCGTCGCCAGGCTGTTGCGTTCACGCGGCCGCGCGACGTCGACGGCGTCGGTTATCGAGGCGGCACGGCTCGCCGAATCGCTCGCCTCGCTGCGCGATCTCGCGATGCCAGGCCTCGAGGAGATGCGCGAAGCAAGCCTCGCCACCCTCTGTCACGGCGAATCCGTGCCATTGCGGCTGATCGAGGCCGAGCTCGTCATTGGCGGCGCAGTGGGGGAGATTCCGGACGACGTGCCGCAAATGCCCTTGCAAGCGGATCTGACGCGCTGGCAGAAGAAACTCAAGCTCAAACCCGAGGCCTTGGAGCGTGACGCCGCCCTCGATTTGCGCTCGGAGTCGGGACTGGCCAAATCTTTGTTGCTGCATCGCCTCAACATCATCAACGTGCCCTGGGGTCGCCTGTTCGAGGCGGGGTCGAGTCGCGGCACCTTTCGTGAAAACTGGAAGCTGCGCTGGGATCCCGAATTCTCGGTCAGACTCGCTGAAGCGTTGGTGCACGGAACGACCGTTGAGCAGGCCGCCGGCAATGCAGCGATCGCCGTCGCGCGTACGGCCCGCAGCTTCGCCGAAATCTCGGCGGCAGTGAAGAATTGCCTCCTCGCTGGCCTCCAAGGCCCCGCACGCGTGACCATCGGGATTTTGCAAGGCGCGGCGGCCGCCAGCAGCGATATCGGAGCGCTTGCCGGTGCGATCCCACCCCTCGTCTCGGTGCTGCGCTATGGCACCGCCCGCGAGATGCCGATCGAGGAGCTGACCCTCTTGGTCACAAGCCTAGCTGAGGCCGTGTGCTCGGGCCTCGTCTATGCCTGCAGAAATCTCCAAGCTGATGCTGCGGAGGCCTTGCGGATGACGCTTGCCGAGCTTGATCGAAGCTTGATCGTGCTCGACAACGAGCACTTGACGACCGACTGGCGCCGCGCACTGCAGAGGCTTGCTGACGATAGCGCCGACCACCCGATGCTGCGCGGCCTCGCAGTGCGTGCGCTGCACGAACAGAGCGTGATCCCCCCGGACCAGACAAGCGGATATCTCACCCGGGCGCTCTCGCGCGCGGTGCCGCCGCTGGAAGCGGGTCTCTGGCTCGACGGCTTTCTCGGCCGATCCGGCCACGTTCTCCTCTACGATGCGGTTCTCGCCGGGCTTATCGATTCCTGGATTGGCGAGATCGGCGAGGACGATTTCACCGCGCTGCTGCCGATGCTGCGCCGGGCATTCTCCGAGATCGATCGGCTCGAGCGCAGGCGGCTCCTCGACCTCCTGGGCAAGCCGCCGAAGGCAGCTAGCTCCGGCGCAGCTACGCAACACAGCACGAGCGCACCCGCATTCGAGGCCGCATTGCCGCTGCTGCTGTCGATCCTGGGCATCGAGCAGAAAGAGCTGCAGCCATGACCAACACGAGCGCAAGCAAAACCGAGCGAATGCGCCGATGGAAGCTCGCGCTCGGCACCGATATTGGGGATCTTTCCGAACGCGATCAGCGGATGGCACAGGCGCTGGCGCAGCTTTATGACACTGACGGCGAGCAACGCAAATCGCGGCACAATGTGGGCCATGGCGCATCAGCGCCACGCGTCGCACGCTGGCTCGGCGACATTCGCAAGTTCTTCCCGTCGACTGTCGTTCAAGTGATTCAAAAAGACGCGTTCGAGCGGCTTGGCCTCAAGCAGATGCTACTCGAGCCCGAATTTCTCGCCGCGGTCGAGGCCGACGTTCACTTGATCGCCGACCTCATCGCGCTGCGCTCCGCGATGCCCGAGAAAACCAAAGACACCGCCCGCCAAGTCGTTGCCAAAGTCGTCAAAGAGCTGATGGAAAAGCTGGAGAACAAGACCATCGACGCGGTGCGTGGCGCACTCAACAGGCAGAAGCGCACCAGCCGTCCGCGCTTCTCTGACATCGACTGGCCCCGCACCATTCGTCGCAACCTGCAGCACTGGCAGGAGGAGCAGAAGACCATCGTACCTGAGCGCCTCGTCGGTTACGGCCGCCACGCCCGCCGCTCGAACCTAGAGGAGGTCATTCTCTGCGTCGATCAATCGGGCTCGATGGCGACGTCAGTGGTTTATTCCTCGATCTTCGCCGCCGTGCTCGCCTCAATCCCGGCGCTCACCACGAGGCTGGTGGTCTACGATACCGCGGTCGTCGACTTGACCGACGATCTCAAGGACCCCGTGGATGTCTTGTTCGGGGTCCAGCTTGGCGGCGGCAATGATACGCCGCTCGCACTCGCCTATTGCGAGACTATCATCACTGAGCCGGCGCGCACCCATTTCATCTTGGTGTCGGACCTCTACGAGGGTGCGCTGTCGGAGCAGATGCTCATCCGGCTACAGGCCTTCGTGAACAGCGGCATCCACGTGATCGTGCTGCTGGCGCTGAGCGATCAGGGCAGGCCGTCGTACGACGCGCAAAACGCGGCCGCCGTCGCCGCGATGGGCTGCCCGGTATTTGCCTGCACCCCCGATCAATTCCCGGATCTGATGGCAACGGCGCTTAAGGGCGGCGACGTGTCCACCTGGGCGGCGGCGCAGGACATCGCGCTGGTGCGTGCGGGTGCGTGAGCCTGTCGGCGATCGATTTAGGCCAGTGCCTCAGCCGCGCTCCGGATTGGCAATCTGAACGGCGGTCGAGCTAGGCTCCGCATATCTGAAAATCAGAAACAGGTGATGCCTGCCGGTGTGGCTTGGGCCCAAATCAGGGTCTTTGTGGTTGTCACAGCTTGCACCTGTCCGTGGCGGTCGAGGGCAATCCAGCCGAATTGCGCTCGACTTTGCCTCACTTGGGTGAGGACCCGATGGGTGGCCGCCTTAAGCGAAAGGCCGGACTCCAAGAAGGCGCAAATGCGAGCGGCCACAGCGTGCTCCACGATTTCCTCGCCAACTCCCGTGGCTGAAACCGCGCCCAAGCGATTGGCAAAGCTTGCGGCGACCGTCGGCGTGTCTGAGACACGGTGGGGATATTCGAAACCTCTTCCGCCAGTCGAAGTTGCGGCCGCCAGGTGGTGCTTTCGATCGAGAGCCACGGCGCCTACCGTGCCTGATTTTCCCTGCCGTCGGCGTTTAAAATCGGCACGGGCACGCAGAGTGAAGGGCGAAGCAAACGGGAGTCCGGCTTCGCGAGCAAATTGGCGGGCTCCGGCTTCGGCCAGCACGCGGTCACCACGCGTCTGAAGGAGTTTGGCTAGCCGAATGGGATTCTTCACTCCCTCCACGTTGACGCAACCAGAAAAACGGCGGCGGCGGCCGTCCATCAACGAAGCGCTCATGCGGATCTTGCCGTCGCTCTGGATCTTGGATCCCAAACCTGCGTTGTACAGGGGATCGTTTTCCAACAGTTCGACCGCTCGTACCACGGCGGTGACGGCGCTTCCGCCTCGACCCAATAGCGGATAGGTCTGCTCAAGAATCCGTTTGAGGGATTCGACATAGGCTCGGTGACGTTCCTCATCCATCGCTTTGGCTCCAGCGCCGCCGTGAATGAGGAGTAATGGAGCGGGCATAAGTCAAACCTCCTTAGTCACAATCTGCGAGCACTGGGCATCTGAGCGTGACCACCATGTGGCACAGAAGCCCCTGCGTCTGCTAATGGAATGGTCAAATGAGGTAGGGTGCGCCGGCGGCGTCCTGTGCCACGGGCCGGCGACGCCGAGAGCAGTCAGTCAAGTGCGCAGAACCAGAAAGTCACGGACGGGTGTCTTTCGACGTTTAGCCGTCACTGCCCCGCGAAATGGCCTGGCGCTGCGTCGGGCTTAGACCCATGGCCCGCGCCGGCCCCGGGCGGAGTGAATCCCGCCCATTTGGGCCGCCAGTTGCTCCAAGGCGGCAATCCGATTTTCGGTCGACGGATGGGTAGAAAACAGATTGTCCATGCGCTCGCCAGACAGGGGATTCACAATAAACAGATGCGCAGTTGCGGGATTCTGCTCAGCCGGAACATTCTCTATCTCATGGGCTGCAACGTCGAGCTTTGCCAGCGCGGAAGCAAGTGACTCAGGGTTTCCGCTAATGCGTGCACCCATGCTGTCGGCGGCATACTCGCGCGTGCGGCTGATGGCCATCTGCACAAGCATAGCGGCGAGCGGCGCCAGAATGATCATCACCAGCGTCCCAATCACACCCATTCCGCTATTGCTGTCGCGGTGGCCGCCGCCGAAAAACATTGCGAACTGTGCCAACATCGAGATGGCGCCGGCAATGGTAGCGGTGACTGTCATGACGAGCGTGTCGTGATTTTTAATGTGGGCGAGCTCGTGGGAGATGACCCCCGCCATCTCTTCGCGCGAGAGCATGTTCAAGAGGCCCGTCGTTGCCGCGACGGCGGCATGATCCGGATTACGCCCGGTCGCAAACGCGTTCGGCTGGGGGTTATCCATGAGATAGACGCGTGGCTTCGGCAGCCCCGCACGATTGGCCAATTCAGCGACGATATGAACGAACTCTGGCGCGGTGCGCTCGTCCGCCTCCTGGGCCCCGTGCATCGACAGCACGAGCCGATCAGCGTTCCAGTATGCAAAGAAATTCGTCGCCGCAGCGATTAAGAATGCGATCAAGGCGCCGCCCGATCCGCCGAGCAGATAGCCGACCCCCATGAACAGAGCTGTGAGTCCAGCAAGCAGAATTGCCGTACGCAAATAGCCCATCGCTATTACCCACCCTTTAGTGGGGTTGAATATCGTTCACCGACGTGGGGAGTTCATGAAAGCGTACAAGGACGCCGCGTCGCAATACCGCACGGAGATGTTTCGTGGCCAAGCATTTGGCTCACCGAGGCGCCTATTCTGGCGCATTTTTATCTAAAGCTATTATGGCTAAAAACTCTTGCGTCAAAAAACGCCTGCACCCGTTTCGCCGGGCCATGGCGCCGCTCTGGCCGGCTCGAAGAGTTATCGAGCACTGAGGTGGAGATGGTTCGTCGTCAATGACGAAGATGCCGTAACACTCGGCCGTTTTGCAGGGCGGCATGATCGGTTTTGTCGCTTTAATTTCGTACTGGCGGTCATCCGAGCTCGCGGGATGGACGTCGCCCTTGTAGGGGGCATCTTCGGTGTGCACCCGCACTATTCGGCCGGCGACCCGACCTGCCTCGGAATTCCAGCTCACACGACCGCCCACATTGAATAGCCTCGTCATTGGGGATCTTGCTCGGAAGTATGATCAGAGCCTTGCGGATATCTGGTAGAAGGCGAAGATGAACGAGATGGAACCCGGAGCTTTGATGGTCATGGCCGAACCCGATCCGGATCGTGATGGACAGGAATTGATGTCACCTGATTGGCGCGGCGATCTGGAGTTCGAACGGGAACGTCCACGAAAGATAATTCACATTGATATGGACGCGTTCTACGCGTCCGTCGAGCAGCGCGACAATCCGACCCTTAGGGGAAAGCCTGTCGCTGTGGGTGGGTCACGGGAGCGGGGTGTCGTAGCCGCCGCCAGCTATGAGGCACGCAAGTTCGGTGTTCGCTCCGCGATGCCGTCGGTTACAGCGCGTCAAAAATGTCCCGACCTGATCTTCGTGAAGCCGCGGTTTGATGCCTACAAAGAGGTGTCGCTACAAATCCGCGCGATCTTCGCGGAGCACACTGCAATTATCGAACCGTTGTCACTCGATGAAGCTTATCTCGATGTGACCGAAAATCTTCAAGGGATCGCGTCCGCGACGAAGATTGCCGAACGAATCAGAGCGAAGATCCGTGCCGAGACCCAGCTGACAGCGTCGGCGGGCGTCTCGTACAACAAGTTCCTCGCCAAGCTCGCCTCCGACCACCGCAAGCCTGACGGCCTCTTCGTTATCACGCCCGCGATGGGGCCGAGCTTCGTCGAATCGCTTGCGGTGGATCGCTTTCATGGCGTCGGACCGGCCACGGCCGCGAGGATGAAGGCGCTCGCGATCTTCACCGCGCTCGACTTGCGGGCAAAGGATGAAGCCTTCCTGTCGAAGCATTTCGGCAAGGCAGGACGGCATTTCTACTGCATCTGCCGCGGCATCGATCACCGGCCGGTTCTCCCAAATCGCGTGCGCAAATCGGTTGGAGCAGAGACCACGTTCTCGCGGGACCTGACCAGCCTCGATGATATGAGAGCTGAACTCGGTCCGCTGGTCGAGAAGGTCTGGCATTACTGCGCGAGCACCGGGATGCGCGGACGGACCGTGACGCTCAAAGTAAAGTTTGCGGATTTCCGGGTCATCACCCGAAGTCGATCGCGCCTTGCGCCGGTCCAGGACTGCTCGCTACTCGCAGCAATCAGCGACGAGTTGCTCGCGGCCCAGTTTCCGATGCGGAAAGGGGTTCGTCTGCTCGGCGTATCGCTCTCTTCGCTGTGCGCCGATGCGGCAGAGCCCAATACGCAAATGACCCTGGAACTGTGAACGGACCGGGCGCTGTCAAGTATCGCTCTGCGACGGTCTTATCATTCTCGAAGCGAGCAAGTTCCTTGAGGAGCATCAGAGAGACACTTTCTAAACTGCCTCCGGGGAGGCGCAGATATGAACACGCGACGCTGCACCGGAAACAGCACCACTCCGAAATGTTGTGAGAAATGTCCCCAGATCCCCTTCGGGGCGAACAGCATCGTTGCGATGGCAAGTGCGCCAAGCAAGATAAGATACCAGCTGCCCAAACTCGCAAGATAAGTTTGCATCAGGTACAAGATGAGGACGCCGACGATCGGGCCTTCGAGCGTCCCGATCCCGCCGATGACGACGATGAAGATCACATAGGCCGTCCAGTCGAGCACCGAGAAGGCGGCGTCGGGCGAGATGCGGGCTTTCTGCAAATAGATGAGCGCGCCGACCATGCCGGTGCCGGCCGCGGCGAACGCATAGATCCACAACTTGGCACGTAAAATGTCGACTCCGACGCTCTGCGCCGCGGTGGTTGCGTCGCGGATGGCGGCGAGCGCGAGCCCGCGCCGCGAGCGCAGGACGAGGTAGATCGCGAGCGCGCTCCCGCTTGCCAGCGCGAGCGCGATCCAATAGGTCAGCACGTCGCGCGCGGCGGGCGTGCGCAGGTCAAGCACGTGTCGGATCCAGTCGAGGCCGGCGATGGAATTGGTGACACTCGGCGGCAGCGACGTGCCGGTGCCGCCGCCAAGCTCCTTCACCTGCGCCACCACGAGACGATAGACCTCCGCCATCACCCAGGTGCCAATCGCGAAATAGGCGCCTTGCAGGCGAAACACCACAAGGGCGGTCGGCACCGCGAAGATCGCGGCGATGACCCCTGCGAGCAAGATCGCCAGGAGCGGATCAACCCCGGCCATGATCGTGAGTGCAAACAGCAGGTAGCCGCCTAGACCCACGAATGTCTGTTGGCCGACCGACACCAGGCCCGCATACCCGGCAAGCAGGTTCCAGAACTGCGCCAGGCTGAACATGTAAAAAATGAAGACGAGGTCCTGCATCAGGCTGCGGCTGGCGAAGGCCGGCAGCGCGATCAGCGTTACCAGGACGACAATGCCGGCAATTGCAAAGACGCGCGAGTGCACCGTGGCGATGGCAACCTTCGCGCCTCGATCGGGTCGAGCCTGAGGGGAGAGGAGGCTCGCCATCCTCAATCCACTAGACGCGGGAACAGGCCGCGCGGCCGCAGCATCAGCACGGCGAGGAAAGCGAGGTGCCCAGCAAGAATCTGCCACTCCGGATTGATGTTGGCGCCGATCGTCTGGGCGATCCCAATGATGATGCCGCCGGCGAGCGTCCCCCACAGGCTGCCGAGACCGCCGATGATCACGGCCTCGAACGCGTAAAGCAGGCGCGCCGGCCCGATGGTCGGATCGAAGGTCGCGCGCATGCCGAGGTAGAGGGCCGCGATAGTGACGACCACCATGGCAACCGCCATGGCGGTGGCGAATATGCGTCGCGTTTCGATGCCCATGAGCTGTGCGATCTCCGTGTCATCCGAAGTCGCCCGGAAGGCGCGCCCCAGCGCTGTGCGGTAGAACAGCGCATTGAGCAGGAGGATCAGGACTATCGCTGAGACGAACGTGAGGAACGGCATCATGCCGATAGCGAGCCCGCCGCCGAGCGGGATCGAGGCTGTCTCGATGGCACCCACCGCAAGGTGCTGGCTATCGGCGGAAAACGCTTCCAAAAGGCTGTTCTGGATGATGATCGAGAGCCCGAACGTGACCAGAAGCGGCGGCAGGATGTCCGGTCCAAGCGTGCGGTTGAGCAAGAGGAATTGCAATGCGTAGCCCGCCGCAAACATCAGCGGCAGCGCGAGCGCGGCCGCCGCGAAGGCATCGAGGCCGAACGCGTGCGCGACCGCCAGGATCACGAACGCCGCGAGCACGATGAGGTCACCATGTGCCAGATTGACGAGGCGCATGATCCCGAAGATGAGGGACAGCCCGGCTGCAAACAGCGCGTAAAGGCCGCCGAGCAGCACGCCCTGAATGATCGTATCGATCCACCCGAAGATCATGCCGCCCGCACTTCTCCCTCCGCCACTCGCGGGCACGGGTTGGACAGCGGGTTCTTGCCCCGAGCTCGCGTCGTGGAAGTCGCCCGCTCCTTAGCGCTGCCTGGCAAGCGCGGGAGGGGATAATAAATGGCGCGGTGATTCGTCATTTGCGCCTACAGGATCGCCTCTATCTTGGCTGCGACCGGAATTGCGGGTGCAGTCTTGTTGTCGGTGATGACGATCTCGTATTTGCCGCCATCCTTGATGCGCCACTGGCCGCCCACCAGCGGCGTCTTGGCGACGTTCTTGGTAGCAAATGGCGGTAGATTGGCGCCGTTCCACGCCACCTTCCCGACCACCGTCTCGAGGTTGGTAGCGGCGATCGCGGCAAGTGTCGCCTTGGCGTCGCCGACCTGCGCGGTGCGCTTCAGCACGTCGATTGCCACCTCGAACAGCGCGTGCACGAAACCGATCGGCTGTGTCCATTGCTTGCGCGTCGCGCTCTCATAGGCGCCGGCGAGCGCCTGCGCCGTCATACCGGTGAGCGATGACTTGAAAGGATGGCTCGGGGACCACCACACTTCGCATGAGAGGTTGTTACCGTCGCGGCCGAGAGCTTCGACCGCTACCGGGAACAGGATCGCTTTGCCGATCGAGGCGATCTTCGGCTTGAAGCCCTGCTGTAGTGCCTGCTTCCAGAACGTGGTGAAGTCGGGCGGCAGCACCACGCCGGTGATGATCTCACAATTGGCGCCCTTGAACGCGGCGATCTGGGCCGAGAAGTTGTCGGTCAGATTCTGATACCGTCCGGGATCGGTAAGCCGATAGCCCTGCTTTTCGAGGACCGGAGGGAAGCCGACCTGTTTGTCGCCCCAGGCATTGCCGTCGCCGTCATTGGGAAACAGTCCCCCCACCGACTTGTTGGTCTGCAGTTGGCCCCACATGTTGGTGAAGACCGCGATCACGTCTTCGAGGCCCCAGAAGAAATGATACGTGTAGCTAAATGGCTTCCACGCGGGCGGGCCACCGGCAGGATTTGCCTGTCGCCCGACGAACCAGGGCTGCCACGGCGCGACAGAGGAGATGCACGGCACCTCCTCGATCTCGCATTGGGTCGAGACCGGGTTCGTGGTTTCCGGCGTTGAAGCGACCAGCATGAGATCGATCTTGTCGCGGACGATCAGTTCCTTTGCGACCTCGGCGGCGCGATTCGGGTTTGACTGGCTGTCCCTGACTACAACATCGACGCGATAGGTCGCGTTGCCAATGCGTAGGCCCTCCTTGGTGGCTTCTTTGAAGTTGGCGATGATGAAATTGTCGGCCTCCGCAAAAGCGGCGAGCGGGCCCGTCTGCGGACTGACATAGCCGAGCTTGATCGTCTTGGCTTGTGCAATTGCCGGCGCGTAAACTCCGCCCGTGGCAACCGCGGCAGCGCTCGCAGCCGCATATTTGATGACCACCCGGCGGTCGATGGCCGGGCATTGATGTGCACTCATGTCGGTCCTCCCCCCACGGATTGGGCTCAAGAGAATTGGCCCAGGTCGTCGGTGCCTAGGCATCTGTCGGACGCTTGACCCGCGCTTTTGGTCTTGTTCGCTCATCGACGGTAAATCACGTTCCTTTGCGCAGCACGTGATAGCTGAGATTGCCCGGATCGCTGAGATCAGGGACATGCCAGCCGTCGAGTCCATATTCGGACATGCATTCCTCGGCGAAGCCCTTGAAGCGGTCCGCGTTGCCTGAGGCCTGGGCGCCGAACAGGCAGTACCGGCGAATTTCCTCGGTCGAGCCGCCGTAGTTGATTTCGTAGAGCTCGTGCCGGCCGCCGAATTCGCTCGCCATGCAGTCCCACAGGAGCTTGAGAAGCTTCACCCGCTCCTCGGCCTTGTAGCCATTGGAGCCGCGGAGGTATTGCTCGAGATAGGGCCTTATCTCCGGGTTCTTGAAGTCGCAAGCATGCGAGTTGAGATAGATGAGACCTGACGCGACAGTCTGCTCGATCAGGTATTTGATCCGCGTGTACGCCATGGTGGCGATGATCTGGTAGGCGTTGCCCGGGTCCATGTTGGGTAGGAGATAGTCGCCGATCCAGGGCCGTGGATCGCGCACCATGGCGTCGGATAAGCCCCAGAACAGATTGCGCCAGGCGATGACCTCACCGACGTTCGCCTGAACGCCTCGATAGTCCTTGGTGCCGGCCGCCTCGGCGGCCTTCAAGAGCAGGCCGCAGATAAAATCGAGCTTGACCGCGAGTCGCGTGCAGCCGTGCACCACGAAGCGCGGCAGGAACCCGGTGCGTGGGAAGAAGTTGTTGGCCTTCTCCACATCGCCATACACGAACACGTTTTCCCACGGCACCAGCACCTTGTCGAGAATGAACACGGCGTCGTTCTCGTCGAGACGGCTCGACAGCGGATAATCGAACGGGCTGCCCATGGCGGTCGCCGACATCTCGTACGAGGTGCGACAGATGAATTTGACGCCAGGTGTGTTGGTCGGGACCATGAACACCACGGCGAACTTCCTGTCCTGCACCGGGATCAAACCGTGGTGAGCGACGAAGGTGTAGTTCGTCAGCACCGATCCGGTCGCCACGACCTTTGCCCCCGACACCACGATCCCGGCATCGGTTTCCCGCTCCACCCGGCAGCACACGTCGCCCACTTCGTTGGGTGGACGGTCGCGGTCGATCGGCGGATGGATGATGGCGTGATTGATGAAAGGCACGCGTTCTTGGCTGAACTTGTACCAGCGGCGGGCATTGTCCTGATAAGGATCGTAGAAGTCCGCGTTGGCGCCAAGAGTGGCGAGGAACGCGGCCTTATAGTCGGGCGAGCGGCCCATCCACCCGTAAGTGATCCGCGCCCATTCCGCGATGGCGTCGCGGCCTGCGAGGAGTTCGGTCGCCGTTGTCGGCGCCTTGAAGAATGCGTGGGTCGTGCCGCCATTGCCTGTGTCGGTCGGCAGCAAGAGCTTGTCGCGGCGCTTGGGATCGTGGAGCGCATCATAGAGACGGGCGACCATGCGGGCCGTGTTGCGAAAGGCCGGATGCGTCGTCACGTCGGCGACGCGTTCGCCGTAGATGAAGACCTCGCGTCCATCCCGCAGAGAGGCGATGAACTCCCCGCCGGTCTGCGGCCTATCCGCGGATACCTTGCCGATGGTCTGCGGCTGCCTCGCGAATGCTTCCGGCGTTTCGAGCCGCGCTGCCAACTGCGCCATGATCCTCCCCTTTATTCCGAGCCTCCGGTTTGGCTTTCCTCGCTGTTCTTGCAGTTTCACGCGTCCTTGCTCGGCGCGATTACGTGGATTTCGCCGCGCTGATCGCCAGACGTTCCTCGCGATAGGGGTCGAGTTGGAGCCGCGGATCGTCATCGAGGACCATGACGGCGCGGCGCTCGGCCGCGTAAGGTTCCCACTTGAGGCCAGGAATGCTGGGATCGCCGGTGCGCGCGAAGGCCG
>Ga0126376_10001450_pt1 | contig 12801 bp, 15 predicted proteins | sample PanSoiMetPlot_15_FD_92760 | JGI IMG/M metagenome (GOLD analysis project Ga0126376, IMG submission 92760) | Tropical forest soil microbial communities from Panama - MetaG Plot_15 | ecosystem: Environmental > Terrestrial > Soil > Tropical forest > Bulk soil | place: Panama | collected 2016-02-17
CGACCGGGTATCTGGACGTCATCGACGCGCAGCGAACGCTGCTCGAGGTGCAGCTGATCGATGTCCGCATCCGCGGCGCACGCGCGGTGTCCACGGTGGCGCTCGTTCGCGCGCTCGGCGGCGGCTGGGGAACAGAGCAGGACTAGGCCGATGGGCGAGCTGATCGAGCTCCTGGAGCGGCACGGTTACCTGCTCGTCTTCGCTGCAGTGCTGATCGAGCAAGTCGGCGTCCCGCTCCCGGCGTTTCCGATCTTGATCGTCGCTGGCGCGCTCGTCGCGAAGGGAGCGCTCGCAGCGCCGATCGTGCTCGCCCTCGCTGTGTTCGCTGCACTTGCTGGCGACCTGCTCTGGTTCCAGTTCGGGCGGACGTTCGGCAGCCGCGTGCTCGGATGGATGTGCCGCGTCTCGCTCTCGCCGGACAAGTGCGTGAGCGACGCCGAGCGGGCGTTTGCACGGTTCGGGCTCAAGGCGCTGCTCGTCACCCGCTTTCTACCCGGACTCGCGGCCATTGCACCGTCCCTCGCGGGGCTTTCCGGCTACCGGCGCCGGGTCTTTGCGGTCTTCGACGGGCTCGGCGCGATGCTCTGGGCCGGGACGGCGCTTGCGGTCGGGTGGGTCTTCCACCGCGAAATCGAGCGGGTGCTCGCCGCACTCGAGCAGGCCGGTCCCAGTGCGCTGGCCCTGATCGCGATCCTCATCGCGCTCTTCATCGGCTGGAAGGCTTGGCAGCGCTATCGGCTTGGCGCCGCCGCCGACGTGCCGCGAGTGTCCGCCGACGAACTCCTGCGGATGCTCGAGTCGCCCGAGCCGCCGGTGGTGATGGACATCCGCAGCGCGCCGGTTCGGGCCGCGGAGCCGGCGCCGATCCCCGGCACGTTCGGGATCGACTACGAGCGCCTCGACGAATTCATCGCGGGTCTCTCCCGCGAGCGGTCCGTCATCGTGGTCTGCGCTTGTCCCGGCGAGGTGAGCGCGGCGAAGCTCGCGCTCCTGCTGCGCTCGCGCGGGATCGCGCGAGCCTATGCGCTCGCCGGCGGGTTCGGCGAGTGGCCGGGCGCTGCGGAGTCGCCCGAAAGCGCACCCGAAGTCGTACGCTGAGGCTCAGGCCGGCACTGGCCTCGCCACCCGCTCGCCCGGGAACGCGAGCGCGGCGACGAGCGTCAGCACCGCGATTGCGGCGAGGATCGCGAACAGCGGCTGGAAGTCGCCGTACGTCCGGTGCACCCACGCGATGAGCGGCACGGCGGTCGCGCTGGCAGCGAACGACACCACGTACCGGACCGAGTACGCGCGGGCCCGCCACTCCTCGGCGGTGTAGCGCGCGATCATCGCGTCGTTGATCGGGATCTGGCCGAACACGAAGAACATCATGGCGACCGCGACCACGAGCATGCCGTATCCGGCAAGCGATCCGGCCGCGAAGAGCAGCGGCACCTGGAGCGCTGCGACGGCGACGAACACCGCCTTGATCGATCGGCGATCGATCCACGAGCCGACGATGAGCTGCGCCATCGCCGCGATCAGGTAAGTCACGCACACGAGGAGCCCGATGCCGAAGGTGGTGTCGGTGAGCGCGCTCAGCCGCTCGTCGAACACCTTCGGCATCGACACCGTCGTCGCGTTGAAGATGACGCCGCCGCACGCGGTGGCGACCGCGACGACGAGGAAGATCCGCGCGAGCAGCGCGCGCGGCAGCCGCGCCTCGCCTTTCCTCGCCGCGCCCTTCCCGAGGGTGAGCCCGCGGCTCGCCCAGAGGAAGCCGAACCCCGCGGCGATGCAGAGCGCCCCGGGAACGAAGAATGCGGCGCGCCAGCCCGCGAAGTCGGCGAGCGCGCCGGTCAAGAGCGCCGCGAACGCCAGGCCGGCATTGCCCCAGACGCCGTTCACCCCGAGCGTCCGGCCGAGCTGCGGCTGGTTCGACACCAGCATCGCGATGCCGACCGGGTGGTAGATCGCGCCGAAGACGCCGATCGTGGTGAGCGCGACCGCGAGCTCCGTGGGCGTGCGCGCGAGGCCGGTCGCGATCGTGGCGGCGCCGATGCCGAAGAAGAACAGCACCATCATGCCGCGCCGGCTCCAGTGGTCGGCGAGCCAGCCGGCCGGCATCGAGCACGCGCCGAACGCGATGAAGCCGCCGAGCGCGAGCGGGAGCAGCTCGGAGTAGGGCCGCTGCCACGCCGCGCCGATCGCGAGCACCGCGGTCGGGAAGATCAGCATCGCCAGGTGGTCGAAGAAATGGCCGACGTTCAGGAAGAGATCGAGGCGCGGGGGATTTTGCATGGTGCGGATCCTAGCGTAGGTGGCCCCGTCCGGCACGCGAGAGTCCGACAAGATCTATCGCGGTTCGGCCAAGGTTCTTACGGCGAACCACACGACGAACGGGACGAGCGAGAGCTTCAGCGGGATCGGCATCGGCGGCGTTCGTGGAGGGCGAGTGATACCCTCGCGCGCCTATGCGCCGGCGAACGACGAATCCCGCCGACTACCAGCGCGTGCCACGCCCGATCGCGGCGATGGCGAAGGACTTCGCGCACGGGCACCGCATCCCGGTCGCGCGCCACGAGCGCGGGCAGCTCGTGTACGCGGTCTCCGGGGTGATGACCGTGACGACGCCGCACGGCACCTGGGTCGTGCCGCCGCAGCGCGCGGTGTGGGTCCCGCCGCGGACCGACCACGAGAGCCGGATGTCGGGGCGCGTGCAGATGCGCACGCTCTATCTCCGCCGCGACGCGGCGCGTGCGCTCCCGCGGCGTTGCGGGGTGATGAACGTGTCCCCGCTGCTGCGCGAGCTGATCCTCGCGGCGACCGAGATGCCGCTCACCTACGACGAGCGTGGCCGCGACGGGCGCGTGATGCGGCTGATCCTCGACGAGTTGCGCGCGGCCACCGACTTGCCGTTGCACCTGCCGCGGCCGAGCGACCGGCGCCTTGCACGCGTGTGCGACGCGATCCTGCGCGCGCCCGCGGATCCGCGCTCGCTTCCGGCGTGGGCGGCGGCCGTGGGGGCGAGCACGCGCACGCTCGCACGCCGCTTCCGGCAGGAGACCGGGATGAGCTTCGCGACGTGGCGCCAGCAGGCGCGCCTGCTCGAATCGCTGCGACGCCTCGCCGCCGGCGAGCCGGTCACGAAGGTGGCGCTCGACTGCGGCTACGCAAGTGCGAGCGCGTTCGGGGCGATGTTCAGGCGCGCGCTCGGCGTCTCGCCGACGGCGTACTTCGGGAATTGACTCCCCTTCCTCGCGCGAAGGGGAGGGGTCGCGCTACTTGACGCTCGCGAGCAGCGCGGCAAATTCCGCGCGATCGAGCTTGCCGTCCTTGTTGACGTCGAACTGGGCGAACCGCTGCGCGATCGCAGGCATGCTCGACACGTCGGTGCGCGTGAGATAACCCTTGTTGTCCTTGTCGAGGCTCTGGAACTGGACATCGGGAGGGGGCGTCGTCGTGCCTTGCGCGTACGCCCCTCCGGTCACGATGCCGAGCGCTGCGATCGATGCGGCGAGGAAGTTCGGGCTGAGCATGGGTTCGCTCCTTTCATTGGTGAATCGGGAAGCGCCGGATGGGGCGACGCCGCGGGCTCTTTGCAGAGAACGTGCCCGGCGCGTTTTTTCTCCGCGCATCAATGCCTTATGGCGCCGCGCGCGGCGCGCGCGCAGGCTGCGCGGCGCCGAACCGTCGCCCGGCGCCGACGCGATCGCGGCGCAGGCGCGAAAGCGTCGTGATTTCAGCGATCTGAGATGTCGGCCGCGGCAGACACGGCGAGCGCTTCCCGCAAGTGAGCGAGCGAAGTGTTGCCGCCGCTGAGGACGAGTCCGACCTTCTTGCCGCGGAGCGTGGCGCGCACGCGATGCGCGCACGCGAGGACCGCCCCGGCCGCGGACTCCGCGAGCGAGTGGCAGCGCTGGATCCACCAGACCATGCCGCGCCGGATCTCGTCCTCCCCGACGAGGTGGAACTCGTCCAGGTGCTCGCGCAATACCGCGAGCGTCAACTCCGCGGCGCGGCCGGTCGCCAGGCCTTCGGCGAAGGTCTCGTCCGGCCGCGTCTCGATGTGCCCGCTCCGCCACGAGTCGTGGACCGCGGGCGACGCGGCGGCCTGCACGGCGATGATCCGAACGCGAGCGTTCAAGCTCTTCGCCGCGATGCACACGCCCGACGCGCCGCTCCCGAGACCGATGGGCACGACGATCGCCTCGAGACCGGGCTCGTCCTCCAGCATCTCGACCGCGTAGGTCCCGACGCCGGCGATGAGATGCGGCTCGTTCGCCGAGTGCACGAAACGCATGCCCGCGCGCTCGGCGATTGCCTGCGCGTTCGCCACGGCGTCGTCGAACCGCGCGCCGGCCTCCGCGATCTCCGCGCCGAACCCCCGGATCGCCGCGACCTTGCCCGGGTTCGCGCCGACCGGCACGCAGATCACGGCTCTCACGCCGAACGCCCGCGCCGCCCATGCGATCGACTGGCCGTGGTTGCCGGTGCTCGCGGTGACGACCCCGCACCGCTTCTCGTCGGCGCTCAAGCTCGCAACCAGGTTCACGGCGCCGCGCACCTTGAAGACGCCGTTCGGCTGATAGTTCTCGTGCTTCACGTATGCCTGGCAACCGAGCAGCTCGTCGAGCGCCGGGTAGCGGTGGAGCGGCGTCCGAGCGAGATGCGGGGCGATCCGCTCGCGCGCAGCGAGGATGTCGGCGAAGGTGGGCGAGAGCATGGGCTAACCGTCCGCCAGCCGTGCAACGATCGTGCGTTTGAAGCACGCGTTCGCGGCGCGACGGCGCGCGCGGTGCATGCCGAGCTGCGTGCGCAGCACCGCGAGCTTCACGAGGGCCCGCTTCCGCTCCGCCGCGTCCACCATCTGGTCGAGCACGGCCTCGAGCGTCGCGATCTCCCGCCGCGCGAGCACTTCGGGCGGCGCGAGGCCGGCGTTCTTCAGGATGCGGAACGCGATCCGGAGCTCGGGCGGCACGAGGCGATCGTCGTCCAGGTCGAGCGGCCGGCCTGCGCCCGGCAGGTGATCGAAGTCGCCTCGGCGCATCGCTTCCTGGATGCGCTCCTCTACGACGGCGTCTAGCGCAAGCAAAGGAGGGAGCCGGCTCACGCGGTGAGGATAACAGCCCGGCGGACGCCGGCAAGCGCCGGGGCGCTGGCATTCGATGCATCTTCGGACGACAATGGAACAAGTCCGCAGGCGAGGGGTGTTCTCTTTCCTCGGAGGTGCGTCCTATGAACCCGCGCGAGGTCGTCCTTATCGTCCTGTCCAGCCTCCTCGCTTGCGCGTCGCCCGTCGCCGCGCAGCAGCCGCGGGACAAGTCCGCCGCGCCGGACGAAGCCGCCGCCAAGGAGGCCGAGACCGATCGCCGGATCGCGGAGACGCTGGGCGCGGTCGTCCAGATCCGGATGAGGGCGCTGGAGGACGCCCGCTCCAACGCCACGCTCGGTCAGGCGCGGGAAGGGAGCGGCGTCGTCATCGATCCCGCGTACGTGCTCACCATCGGCTATCTCGTGATCGAGGCCGACGCGATCGAGGTCACGACTGCCGCCAGCAAGACGCTGCCGGCCACGCTCGCCGGGTACGACCATGCCACGGGATTCGGGTTGCTCAAGGTCCAGGGCGAGCTCGGCGTGAAGCCGCTCGCGCTCGGCGATTCGCGCTCGCTCGGGGTCCGCGAGCCGGTGATCATCATTCCGGCCGGCGGGCGCGACAGCGCGAGCCTCGCCTACGTGATGTCGAAGCGCCAGTTCACCGGCAGCTGGGAGTATCTGCTCGACACCGCGATCTTCACCGCGCCGCCGAGCTACAGCTGGGCGGGCGCGGCGCTCGTCAACCGGGAGCTGAAGCTCGTCGGCGTCGGCTCGCTCCTCGTGCGCGACACCGCCGATAGCGGACAGCCGATGCCCGGGAATATGTTCGTGCCGATCGATCTTCTGACGCCGATCCTCGGCGAGCTGAAGACGAGCGGCCGCAGCAGCGCGGCACCGCGCCCGTGGCTCGGGCTCTCGACCGAGGAGGTGCAAGGACGCCTCCTCGTCACCCGCGTGTCGCCCGAAGGCCCCGCCGACCGGGCCGGCGTCAGGCGCGGCGACGTCGTGGTGGGCGTCGCGAGCGAGCCGGTGAAGACGCACGCCGAGTTCTACCGCAAGGTCTGGGCGCTCGGCGCGGCCGGCGTCGACGTGCCGCTCAAGGTGCTGCAAGATGGCGACCTGCGCGACGTGCGCGTGAAGTCGATCGACCGGTTCGAGTACTTCAAGTCGAAGCCCGCGACCTGAGCGAAGAGGCGAGAATGAAACGCTTGCGCGTTCCGACGCCGAGGATCGGCGATACCGACGGGCTCGCGGCGGCCCGGGCCGTGCGCCGGCGGCTGCTCGCGGCTTCGCTCGCCGGCGCGGCGCTTGCCGGCGTACCGTGGCGGGCGGGCGCGCAATCGCGCGTCCCCACGCCCCGACAGACCGCAGGGCCGTTCTATCCGGTGGAGTTCCCGGCGGACAGCGACAACGATCTCGTCGTCGTGAAAGGCCAGAGCGGGATCGCCAAGGGCGAGATCCTGCTGCTCGGCGGAACCGTGATGGATCTCTCCGGGCGTCCGCTGACCGACACCAAGGTCGAGATCTGGCAATGCAACGCGTTCGGCCGCTATCACCACTCGCGCGATTCGTCTCCCGCCCCGATCGATCCGGCCTTCCAGGGCTGGGGTCAGTCGGTGACCGGCGACGACGGCGAGTACCGGTTCCGCACGATCAAGCCGGTGCCGTACCCGGGCCGAACGCCGCACATCCACTTCCTGGTGACGCCCCCGAAGCGCTCGCAGCTCGTGACGCAGATGTATCTCCCGGGCGAGCCGGGGAACGCGAGCGACGGCGTGTTCCTGTCGCTCGAGACGAGCCAGCGCGCGGCGGTGCTCGTGCGTCTCGACAAAGCGCCCGACGGCAAGGCGCTCGCGGGGCGGTTCGATATCGTGCTCGCCGCCGGCGCCTGACTTCTTTCGCCGGCGCGTCGATGAGCGAAGGATTCGTCGGCACGAGCGCGGTGCAGGAGCGGCATCGCTTCGATGTCGCCCGGCTCGAGGCCTTTCTCGCCGCGCGGATCGCCGGCTTCGCCGGGCCGCTCGAGGTGGCGCAGTTCAAGGGCGGCCAGTCGAACCCGACTTTCCTGCTGACGACGCCGCACGCGCAGTACGTCATGCGGTCGAAGCCGGCGCCTGCCGCGAAACTCCTGCCGTCGGCCCACGCCGTCGACCGTGAGCATCGCGTCATCACGGCGCTCGGGGAGGTCGGCGTGCCGGTGCCGCGGACCTTCTGCCTCTGCGAGGACGAGAGCGTGATCGGCCGCGCCTTCTACGTCATGGACCACGTCGCTGGCCGTGTGCTCTGGGACCAATCGCTTCCCGGGATGACACCGGGCGAGCGCGCCGCGATCTACGACGAGATGAATCGCGTCATCGCGCAGCTGCACCGCGTGGACTACCGCGACGCCGGTCTCGTCGATTTCGGCAAGCCGGGCAATTACCTCGCGCGCCAGATCGATCGCTGGACGAAGCAGTTCCGCGCCTCGGAAACCGAGCGCATGGCCGAGATGGATCGGCTGATCGAATGGCTGCCCGGCGCGATTCCGCCCGGCGACGAGACGTCCGTCGTGCACGGCGACTACCGGCTCGACAACCTCATCTTCCATCGCGCCAGGCCGCGGATCCTCGCGATCCTCGACTGGGAGCTCTCGACGCTCGGCCACCCGCTTGCCGACTTCTCGTACCACTGCATGAGCTGGCACATTCCGCCCGAGCGCTTCCGCGGGATCGCCGGGCTCGACCACGCGCACCTCGGCATCCCGACCGAGGCCGAGTACATCGCGGCGTACTGCCGGCGCACCGGCCGCGAGCGGATCGACCACTGGGACTTCTACCTCGCGTACAACATGTTCCGGCTCGCCGCGATCCTCCAGGGGATCATGAAGCGCGCGCTCGACGGCACCGCCGCGAGCCCGCAGGCGCTCGACGCCGGACAGCGCGCTCGGCCGATGGCCGAGCTCGGGCTGAAGTACGCGCAGCGCGCGGGCGCCTGAGTGCACCGAGCCGTGGAATCGCTCGCCGCGCTCGGCAACACGGTCGGCAATCTGCTCAAGGAGCGCCGGCAGACGCTCGCGATCGCCGAATCGTCCGCGGGTGGGCTGATCAACGCCGCGCTCGTGGCCGTGCCGGGCGCATCGGCCTACTATCTCGGCGGCGCAGTCATCTATACCGCCGCGGGCCGGTCCGCGCTGCTCGGCCTCACCGCCGCGGACATGGCGAACATCCGATCGGCGAGCGAGCCGTTCGCGAAGCTCCTCGCGCAGCGGGTGCGGGCGAACCTCGGCGCCACCTGGGGACTGAGCGAAACGGGCGCGAGCGGCCCGACCGGCAACCGCTATGGCGACGCCCCCGGCCACGCCTGCATTGCCGTTTCGGGCCCGGTCGAGGCCGTCATCACGGTGGAGACCGGAAGCGCGGATCGAGAGGCGAACATGCGGGAGTTCGCGCGGCGCGCGGTCGCGCTGCTCGAGTCCTGTCTCCGTCAGAGCCGGTAAGCAGCGCGTACACTCACTGCCGGCGCCGAGCGGGCGTTGTCCTGGACCTAGGAGGCATCATGATCACCGAGCTCGTCCTGTTCGATCTTCCGCAAGGCATGACCCGTGCGGAGGTCATTGCGGGCATGCGTCAAAGCGTTCCGGCGTGGCGAGGCAACGCCGAGCTGATCCGCAAGAACTATCTCTACGACGCCGAGAAAGGTCAGGCGGGCGGCGTCTATCTCTGGAAGACCAAGGCGGCCGCGCAACGCGGGCACGACGAGGCGTGGCGGAAACGCATCAAGGAGATGTACGGGAGCGTGCCCGTCATCCGGTACTTCGAGACGCCGCTCGTCGTGGACAACGCACTGCAGGAGACGATCGAGGAAGCCGCGTAGCGGCGACGAGCTTCGGCTAGGAGAAACGATGGCTGGCGACCTGCTCTCGGGTGATGCTGCGCTCGTCACGGGCGCGGCCTCCGGGATCGGCCGAGGGATCGCGCAGGCGATCGCGCGAGAGGGCGCGCGCGTCGCGCTTGCCGACATCGACGCCGAGCGCGGGCGCGCGGCTGCCGACGCGCTGCGCGACGAGGGACGCGACGCGCAGTTCCTCCCGTGCGACCTCGCGGCGGCCCGCGGCGCGGAGCAGCTCTTCGACGCGGGGCTGACTGCGCTCGGGCGAGTATCGATCCTCGTGCACAGCGCGAGCCCGCGCCGAGTCGAGAGCGACACCGTGTTCGGCGTGAGCGACGAGACCTGGGAGCGGATGCTCGCCGTGAACCTGCGCGCCGCGTTTCGTCTCGGCCGCGAAGCCGGGCGGCACATGAGGGAGCAGAAAATCCGCGGGCGGATTCTGATCGTCACGTCGCTTCACGCCGAGAGCCCGCGCAACCTGCCTCACTACAGCGCGTCGAAGGCGGGCATGACGATGGTGATGAAGGAACTCGCGCGCGTGCTCGGGCCGCATGGGATCCGCGTCAACGCCATCGCGCCCGGCGCGATCCCGGGCGGCGGCTTCAATGCCGCCGCGTCCGGGCTCGACCGGCTGACGGCATGCACTGCGCTCGGGCGCCTCGGCACCCCGGACGACGTCGCCGGCATGGCGCTCGCGCTGCTCTGCGACCGGTTCTCCGCTTACGTGACCGGAACGACCGTCGTCGTGGACGGCGGCATCGCGCTCCACAACTGGCTCGAGCCGCCCGCGGTTTGAACCAGGCGGCCGCCGCTCGCGGCGGGCGCCTCACAAGGGAGGCTGGAAATGCAAGGCCAAGCTACTGAACGCTATGTCGCCGAAGTGCTCACGCTGCAGGGAACGATGGCCGGTGAGGACGTCGCCAAGGCGATCGCGCCCGCGCTGTCGGCGCAGCTCGCCGCCGCAGCGGCCGCTTACGCGTCGCTCCAGCTCGAGGCCGAGCCGTCCGGCTTTTTCGCGGTCGTCGCGCGGGAGAAGGCGTGATGGCCGGCGAGCTCGCGACGCTGTCGCTCGTCGAAGTCGCGGCGAGGATCCGCTCGCGGGACGCCTCGTGCGCCGCGGTGCTCGACGCCGTGCTCGAGCGGGCGGCCGAAGTGCAGCCGAAGCTGAACGCGTTCCTCCGCATCGACGAGACCTTGGCGCGCGAGCAGGCGCGCCTCGCCGACGCGGAGCTTGCTCAGGGCCGCGTGCGCGGGCCACTGCACGGTGTGCCGATGGCGCACAAGGACATGTACTACCGCCAGGGCGTGCCCTCGTCGTGCGGCTCGAAGATCAAGGGCAGGGAGCCGGAGAAGACCACCGCGACTGCGCTGAAGCGCCTCGATGCCGCGGGTGCGATCCAGTTCGGCGTGCTGAACATGGCGGAGTTCGCCTACGGCCCGACCGGGCACAACTGGCATTTCGGCCACGTGCGCAACCCGTGGAATCCCGCGCACATCACCGGCGGCTCCTCGAGCGGCTCGGCCGCCGCGGTGGCGGCGCGCGCGACGTTCGCTGCGCTCGGGTCCGACACCGGGGCGTCGGTGCGCCTCCCCGCGGCGCTCTGCGGGGTCACCGGCCTGAAGGTGACCTACGGGCGCATCAGTCGTGCCGGCGCGATGCCGCTCTCCTTCTCAATGGACACGATCGGCCCGCTCGCGCGGACCGCCGCCGACTGCGCGCTGCTCCTCGGCGTGCTGGCCGGGCCCGATCCGGCCGATCCGACGGCGGCGCACGAAGCGGTGCCCGACTACGTGACCGGGTTGAACCGACCGGTGAATGGGCTGCGCATCGGCGTGGCGCTCAACTATTTCACCGAGGACGTCGAGCCGGGCGTCGGCGCGGCGCTGACGGAGAGCCTGAAGGCGATCGAGTCGCTCGGCTGCGAGATCGTCCCGGTGACGCTTCCCGACATGACCGCGATGGACATCGCCGGCACGCACATCATCGGCGCCGAGGCGGCGGCATACCACGGCGAATGGATGCGCACGCGCGCCCAGGACTACTCGGCGCAGGTGCGCGCGCGGCTCGAGCGCGGGCTCACGATCCCGGCCACGAAGTATCTCGATGCGCTGCGCTATCGCGGTCCGGCGCTCGAGGCGTTCGCCAGGGCGGTCTTCGCGAAGGTCGACGTGCTGCACGCGCCGTGCCTGCCGATTCCGACGCCGACGCTCGCCGAGACCGACGTCGGCAGCTCGCCGCACATGGACCGGACGCTCGCGCTGCTCACCAAGTTCATGCGGCCGTTCAATTATCTCGGGCTGCCGTCGCTCGCCGTGCCGTGCGGTTTCCTCGCGAGCGGCCTGCCGGTCGGCATGCAGCTCGTCGGCCGGCCCTTCGCGGAGGACCTGATCCTGCGGCTCGGCCACGCGTTCCAGCGCGCGACCGATTGGCACAAGCGCGTGCCGCAGCCGTGAGCCCCGCCTGATCGCCGGGCCGGTACCCTCGCGCCGCGATGCCGCGCCTCCTCGTCATCAACCCCAACACGACGACCTCGATCACGGGGCTCGTGGCGCGCCACGTGCGCGCCACAGTCGGCAAGGACATGGAGCTCGTGACGGCGACCGGCCGCTTCGGCTGCGCGTATGTCGCTTCCGAGGCCTGCTACGCGATCGCCGCTCACGCGGCGCTGGCGTGCTTCGCGGAGGGGAAGGAAGGCTGCGATGCCGTGTTGCTCGCGTGCTTCGGCGATCCCGGGCTCTTCGCGCTCCGCGAGGTGAGCCCGGTGCCGGTCGTTGGCCTCGCCGAGGCCTCGATGCAGGCGGCAGTCGAGCGCGGCGGGCGGTTCTCGATCGTCACCGGCGGCGAGCGCTGGAAGCCGATGCTCGCGCGACTCGCTGCCGCGCTTGGGTTCGGCGAGCGGCTCGCAAGCATCCGCACGATCGCGCTCACTGGCGGGCAGATCGCCGAGAACCCGGACGCCGCGCTCGCCACGCTCGCGAGCGCCTGCGCGGCGGCCGCCGACGAGGACGGCGCGGATGAAGTCATCCTCGGCGGCGCCGGGCTCGCGGGCCTGGCCGAGCGGATCGCGCCGCGCGTCTGGGTGCCGGTGCTGGACAGCGTGCTCGTTGGTGCCCGGCGCGCCGCGGCGCTCGCCCGCACGCGCGGAGGGACGCAGTCGATCGGCTTGGGCGACCCGCACGCCCAGCTGCTTCGCTAGGCCGGCGACCGGCCGATCTGTTCAGAGCGGGCTGGTCGGGTTGCGGGTCGCGAGGATGTCGTGCATCCGCAGCTCGATCGCCCGGTTGATCTTGGGATGCGTCAGGACGTAGAAGCGCTCATCGCGCACCGCGGCGAAGACCGCCTCTGCGATATCTGCTGCAGTGAGCCGCCCCGAGTGCACTGCCTTGCGGAGGTTCGCCTCGAGCGCCGCCTCGGCTTCGGTCTTCGCGCGGCCGCTCGCGAGCTCCGCCGGGCGCCCGCGCTCGGAGTCGGCGATCCCCGATGGAAAGAACGCCGGGCACACGACCGAGCATCGGACCTGGTCGGTCTTGTTCGCGAGGTCGTGGTGGAGCGTCTCGCTGAGCGCGACGACCGCGTGCTTGGTGACGTTGTAGACGCCCATGCCGGGAGGCGAGATGAGGCCCGCCACGGAGGCGGTGTTCACGATGTGCCCCTCGTCGCCCTGCCGGAGCAGGATGGGCGTGAACACGCGCACGCCGTGGATCACGCCCCAGAGATTCACGCCGAGCGCCCAGCGCCAGTCGGCCTCGGTGTTCTCCCACACGGGCCCGAGCGGCGCCACGCCGGCGTTGTTGCAGACGATGTGCACTGCGCCGAACGCCTCGAGCGCCGCCGTCGCGAGGCGCTCGACCTCGTCG
>Ga0126376_10001451_pt1 | contig 12798 bp, 11 predicted proteins | sample PanSoiMetPlot_15_FD_92760 | JGI IMG/M metagenome (GOLD analysis project Ga0126376, IMG submission 92760) | Tropical forest soil microbial communities from Panama - MetaG Plot_15 | ecosystem: Environmental > Terrestrial > Soil > Tropical forest > Bulk soil | place: Panama | collected 2016-02-17
GGCGCCATCGCCGCGCGGCAGTACAACCGTCGCGGCCTGGACCAATGTGGACAATCCTCCTGCGATTGCGCTCGCCCCACAGGGAACTCCGGCTTGGAGTACCACATACACCAATTTCGCTCCCCGCATTGGTGTTGCCTGGACACCGACCGACAAACGCGATTTCGTGATTCGTGCGGGCGGGGGCATCTTCTATGACCTCGGAGTCGGTGCGGCGGCGAACCTTGCCTCCGGGTTTCCCAACAACGTGCAGAATATTCTGTTCGGTGCGCCGATCCCAATCGGTGATCCAACCCCGTTGTTTCCGGTCATCTCGGAGCAGCCACCGTACCCTGGGATCGTGAATGCGTTTTCTCCCGACTTGAAGCTTCCGCGGTCGTATCAGTGGAACGTCGCTGCCGAGAAGTCGTTCAACGGCAATCGAGCCCTGACGTTCACTTATGTGGGGCAAGTCGGGCGGCAGCTTCTTCGCACCGAGGGTCTGGGCGCGCCGAATCCCGATTTTACTGGCACATTCTTTCTGACGAACAACAGCGCGAGTTCCAACTACAACGCTCTGCAAGTGCAGTTCCGGCAGCCCATGGTCCACGGAGTTCAAGCGTTGTTGAATTACACTTTCTCCCATTCCATTGACAACGCCTCGAACGACACAGTGCAATACGTTTCGAGTGCAGTGATTTCTGCGGCGAACGACCGCGCGTCCTCCGACTTCGATGTAAGACAAAGCTTTTCCGGGGCTCTGTCCATCGCGATTCCGGCTCCCACTCATGCGAAAGGCGCGGCAGCTGTGCTGCGCAACTGGACAACCGATCTCGTGGTTTTCGCCAGAAGCGGATTTCCGTTCAACGGGTCGATCCCGGAACCTGTCAATGGTTCAGCTCCAAGGGCAGACCGAATTGCGGCACAGCCGGTTTGGCTTGCTAGTCCGCAGATGCCGGGAGGGAGGTCCCTCAATCCGAACGCCTTTGCGGTTCCGGCTTCCGGCAGACAGGGGACAGAGGCTCGCAACGACATTTCCGGTTTCGGTCTAACGCAAGTTGACTTGTCACTTGCGCGGCAGTTCTTCGTAACCGACCGGTGGAGATTGCTGTTCCGGACCGACGCTTTCAATCTGCTGAATCACCCCAACTTCACGAACCCGCTCGCGCTCATTGGTTCCAACCCGCGCTATCTCCAATCGCAGTCGATGTTGAATCAGGGGCTTGGCGGCCTAAATCCTCTCTTTCAAGAGGGCGGGCCGCGTTCTCTTCAGCTTTCTCTAAAACTCACTTTCTAAATTCACCGCCGAACGGCCAATTTTTTGGTCGCTCGGATGAGAAGGATACGTTTGTGCGAAAAGCGTTTGGCAGAATCTTCCGGTTGGCCCCGTTGGTCAGTTCCTTGATTTACGCCGTAGGACTCGATGCTCAGCAAGGCAGCAACAAGAGGAGCGTCACCGTCGCCGATACAATTCGGATGACAACCATTCCTCGGCCGCAATATGCCATAAAAGATCCTAACAGCCCGATCGCATGGTTCTCACCAGACAAGAAGCATTTCGCAATTATCGCGGAACACGGGATTCTCGAGACGAATGAACGCGAGTCTTCGCTGGTTGTATTCACGGCTGCGGAAGTATTCCAGTCGCCCAAGCCCAGGGCGCTCATTACACTCCGGTCGCGATCGAATCGTGATGCGATTCGAAATGTACGCTGGGTCGACGATGAGCACCTTGTATTTTTGGGAGAAGCAAAGCTGACCTCGCAGGTATTTCTCGTGGGCCTCAAGGATGGGCAAATCGAGCAGCTAACCGACCATCCCACGCCGCTCATCGATTTCGATTACGACGCGAAATCCGGCATTGTCGCCTATGCCGCTGAACGAGGCCTGTTGACGGAGGAAGAGGCTTATAAACGGTGTGCCCGAGGCTACGCCATCACAAACGAGGCACTCGACGACATTCCAAGAAGCCTGGAGGACTGTAAAGCGCCAAGCCTACTGCTTGGGCCGGAGGTCTACACTAGGCGGCCAGGTCAGACTGCTTCGCAAATTCCGTTTGCCGACTACTTCGAACCGTTGAAGCGGATCTCTCTCGGTCCAGGCGGAAGATATGTCCTCTTCGACGTATTGTTGCGAAAGGTTCCTAGAGAATGGCGGGGATATGAAGAACCGCTCATTCACGCGGAGGCGGTCGCATCCCGGAACCGCGGACCATTTTCCTGGCTCAGTCAATTTCTCGTTGCGGATACCGCCACAGGACAAGTGCATCCAGTGGTAAATGGAACCATCGATCTGACGATTGGTGCTTCGGCATGGTCGCCGGATGGAAATTCCGTCGCAGTCTCAGGCGCTTTTCTGCCATTGGATGTAAGCGATGCTGCTGAACTGCATGCGCGCAAGGCGCACTCCTTTGTAGTAGAGGTTAATCTCTCGAGCGGCGTCTTCACGAAGATATCCGACAAGCAACTGGTCGCAGCCAATTGGAATCCGGAGACGAACGAGCTGTCCCTCTGTCCACCGGAACGGAATCCGGAACGGGGCTTCGCGCTCTATCGCAAGAATGGAACAACCTGGACAGAAGAGCCGGCCAGAGAAGCACAAAAGTCGGCGGCATCTCTCGAAGTAGCTCTGGAACAAGAACTCAATTCTCCTCCTAAGATTTTTGTCCGCGATCCAGTGCACCATAGAAAACAGCTGTTGTGGGATTTGAATCCGCAATTCCAAGACTTGGAATTCGGGAAGGTGGAACGCGTCACCTGGCTGGCGAAAGACGGCCACGAAGTGGAAGGGGGCCTCTACTATCCACCGCATTACAGAGCTGGAACCCGTTACCCTGTCGTGCTGCAGACACATGGATTCTCGAAGGAAGAGTTCTGGATAAATGGGCCGTGGAACAGCGCATTCGCGGCGCAACCATTGGCGGCGCGTGACATCCTCGTTTTGCAGATCGGGCACGCCACGGAACAGGGGAGTGACGCGCGGGCGTGGCGCACGCCGGCCGAGGCGCCGCGCCAGATGGGGGTCTACGAGGGGGCGATCGACTATCTCGATGGACGCAAGTTGATTGACCGCAACCGTGTCGGGATCATCGGATTCAGTCGCACGGTATACAGCGTCGAATATACGCTGACCCACTCCTCCTATCACTTCGCTGCCGCGACTGCCGCGGATGGGTTCGATGGTGGCTACGTTCAGTACCTGGTGAATCCATACTCGAAACGCGATTGGATGACCGTAAATGGCGGAGATCCATTCGGAGCGACATTCAGCTTGTGGCTCGAGAGGTCCCCCTCGTTCACGGTAGACCGGGTAAAGACTCCAGTTCGGCTGGAAGGCTATGGCGACATCTCTTCGGTCATTGGAAGCTGGGAATGGTATGCAAAGCTGGTGATGTTAGATCGCGCGGTCGATTTGATTTACATCCCGGATGGGACCCACCTGCTTGTGAAACCCTGGGAGCGGATGACTTCGCAGCAGGGAAACGTCGACTGGTTTTGCTTCTGGCTGAAGAGCGAAGAAGACGGCGATCCCGGAAAGCGCGGGCAGTACGAGCGCTGGCGAAGCATGCGTGCGCAACTAGAGCAACTTCTTCACTCAGCCGCAGAATAAAATGGGCCGGGGCGGCCGTGGCCGGCGGCCGCCCCGGAGTCACTCACTCTTCCGCTGAAAATGCGGGCGGCAGGTTCGTGCCGTTCGAGTGGTCGGCTGCGATCACGTCCTTCTGCATCTGCTGAATGCTCTGGGCAGCATCATTCACGCAGACGATTTCTGGTTTCTCGTATTTCATGTGTTCCACCTCCTTTCCGGTTGAGTTTGCCCAGCTGGGGACATTCGTTCGGCGCTCGCGGCGGAGTTCCGCCGGACGATCTTCTGTGGCGATTGCTGCTCCTGCTTTCCAAAACACACACGGGCCTGAATGCGGGGATCGCGCAGCCAAGATTCGAGTTCGAGTGTGCGGCCGATGCGCCAAAGGTGAGCGTCCTCACCGCGAAAGGCCGCTGAGAGTGCTTGGCTGAATAGCTTGAGATCGATAAGGCCGATTTCGGAGGCCTTCATCTCTTCCGTCCAGGCAGTCAATTCCCTTGCCTGCGCCCGGATAGAGAGAACAGGAGCGCGCGCGACATACGCTTTGCGTTTTCGCTCAACTACGGCCTCCGGCACGATGTCGCGGAGTGCCCGCCGCATGAGAAATCTGCGTCTTCCCGGCTGAACCAGCTGTTCCCGAGGAACGGAGTAGAGAAATTCGATCAGGTCCCGATCGAGAAAAGGGTAGCGCCGCTCTCGCGCAGGATGGATTTCGAGCGGTAGATAGGCGATTTGGCGGCGGAGGTTTTCAAGTGTGTATAGATTCTCCTGGACGCTCGGCAGCCCCCCACGGAATGTCAGTTGAAGAGGTCGGCAGGCTAGATTGTCATGATGACGAGCTGCAAAGCGCTCGTTGATCCAAGGAACCTTTTTTCGAAGAAACGCCAGTCGGACAAACGACAGACGGACGAAGCCGCGGACGGCGTCTGCCGTGGTGTAGAAGAGCGGACGCCTCGTTTGGAGCGACCATAGAAGAGCTCGTCGGAAGAAAGTGCCGAAGCGCAACTGAAGCAAAAGATCCGCAAGTTCCGGGCTGCCGTCAGGCACACCGCCGGTGGTTTCATCGCCACCCATTCCCGAGAGGACCACGCGGATACGTTGCTCTTCGAGGAATCGGGAAACCTGTCGTTGCGGCAGGGACGGAACAGTGCCGATGGCGGGCGTGCACGGAAACATTTGCGGGTCGCGTTCCGGCAGGAAAGACAACGGCATATTCACGTCGACATGGAACCCCTGCCGGCCTCGTCTGGCCTCGACCTCACGAATAAAAGGCCGTTCCTTCCAATTCGGTTCCGAGTCATCCAGGTAAGACAAGGTATCGAGCCGCTCGGCAATACCCGGTTCATCGTTCAGAATGCGGTCCGCGACGCAAACGATCGATGACGAGTCCAAGCCTCCGCTCAGCTCCGAGAGAACCGGTCCGCACGCGCGCAGTCTACGGCGTACTGCGTGCGTGAAGTAATGGCGAAACTGTTCTTCGTATTCGCCGTCGCTATGCAATTTTGGGCGGTTGCGAAACTCGAACTGCCAATGCCGTCTGACCTTCGTTCCGCCCCGCGAGAATTCCACGCTGGCACCGGGAGGTACGGCCCTGATTTCTTCGTAAGGTGTGAGGTCCGCAGCAGGAAACCCAAAAAGCCAGCCGGCTGCGTATTCCTCGGAAAATGTAAACTTTCTGTCGGTGAGCAGAACGAGCGCTTCAAGAACGTTCGACCAAAGGACATAGTGCTCGGTTCGAAGATAGTAAAGCGGACGGGCACCCAAAAAATCGACCGCCAGGACCAGTTTCCGTTCGTAGTGATTTATCGCGCTCAACGACCAATCGCCCACAAGCCCGGCGAAGCAATCCGAGCCCTTCTGTTCGTAGAGTGAAGAAACAATTTGTGGATCGCTGGACTCCTGTGCGGCACTCGCCGGCAATTCCCCGAGGAGTTCATAACGATTGTCAAGACGCCCGGTCCAGGTGAGGTATGTCCCTGCGGGGGAGAGGACTGGGAGACGGTCGGTGCGGGATTCGCTGGTGGTGTGGAAAGCCCCGTGCACAATGCAGAATGCAGCTTTTTTGAAGACGGTGATGGAGTCTCGTGCGTAGGGGAGAAGAATTTTCTGCGCACGACGAATGTATTGGAGATCCACACTCGGCCCATCGAGGTTCCATCGACCAAACTGAACGCTCACATCGCCCTCCCGGGAACCCGTCTGCTAGCACCTGTCCATCGCCGTGTAGAGTTCGGAGATGTAGGGCTTGTCGTTAACGACCTTGCCCGCCACTTCGACCCAAGCGTGGGCGCGAAACGGGCACTGCTGGACGCCGATGACCATCTCGGCTGGAATTCCGTAACGGCGGAGCAAGTCCACGGTGGCCGCCGAACGCTGGAGGCAGAGGACCTGCTTGAAATACAGTGCGCACGCAAGGTCTACGGCGTGGCAAACGCGGTCGACGCTTGGACGACTCGCGCCATGAGATTTCACAGCCGCTTGCTTCACGGCCTGATGCAAAGAGGCGAATCCGCGCCGAGCAAGCCGCAAGTCCATCCGAATAAGAGCAAAAAACGCCCGCAGAAGGAGCCGAAGAGAGAAAGGTTCGTCATTAGAAAGGGGCTCGGAATGTCGGTCGTTTGCGTGTACGGTTTCGAGCATGTGTTCACTCCAAACGGGCGGAAGGCAAGGGAGCCTGCAGCAAACCGAGGCGGGAAAGCGTCGCGAGAAAATCCCCGATGTCGTTAGCGGCGCAATCTGGCGCAACGCGGCAGAGCTTGCTGAATTCCGAAACGAGTTCCGCCTGATCGAGTCCGCGAGCCAAAAGTTCGAGGATGACTGCACCGGTAGCGTTGCAACGGAAGATTTGGCCTCGATCTAGATCGAGGATGACACCGCCGTCGGCGTCGGTCACGGAGCGCAAATTTTCGGAGAGACGCAACATCGTGGGGATTCCCGCTCCGGCTGGTCGTGATGTAAGTAAAATGCCATCTGCATCTTGCGGAAGCTACTCGGTCCGGAAGATGTTTGCGTTTGTGAATGCTGGGGCGAATTGTTGCGCAGGAGCAGCGCACCGGCTTTCGCATGAACAGATCGCGAGTGTCAACTTGTTCGCGTTTCTGCCGTTACGAAGAGAATCACCGCAATTTTCGAAGGATCGCGACGACTCGGCCGACGACTTCGGCTTCCTCACGGTTGCGAAGCTGCACGAGCCTGCCGCGTCCTGACGTACGGCGACAAAGAATCAGCAGGCCGTTTTGTAACGTGCAAAATCCGCACAGATAGGTGCCGTCGCGTTCAAAAAGTACGTAGAGGGGTTGTTGCGAGGCCGGCGAGGACAACGAAGGGCGCGGAACCTTTTGTCTCCGGTCCACAGCGAGAAACAGAGCTCCTTCCAGTACCGAACGCTTGGGGGCATGAAGGCCTCCCGCCCAAAAGACATCCCGCGGAGAGAAGTCGGGCAGGCGGAGCAGGGCGGCGAGAGAACGGCTGAGAAAGAAAGGGGCCGCTCCAAAATGTTTCTCGATAGCCTGAAAAAACAGCGAGCTCTTCGAGAGTGTGTTCTCGCGGGCTATTTTGGGGAAAAACTCCCTTGGCATCGGAAGGTGTCCTGCCGTTTCAAACGGCACGCCGGCCACTTTCATCATTTCGGCGGGACTCGCGAAGTAGACGGCACAGATCGAGATGATCTTGTGGATTTGCCGCGGAAGGAACTTGCGGGTTTCAAAATCGGAAAGCGTTCCGGGTGCGCAGTAGTAGCGGGCATCGCGGAGTATGCGCGCAATCTGTTTTGTTCGCTGCGAGGCTTCGCGAAACGCCAGGCCGGAACGCATTCGTGCTCGCCGAATGAATCCTCCGACGTCCACTTCGGACCGGTCGTCCACCGGCGAGGGCGTCCAGAAACGGCCGAGCCGTGAAGGCACGACCGGCTTCTTCGTCGCTCCGAGCAGACGGAGTTCAAGATCGGCTTTTCCTCGAACGACAGCTTCCGTTCCCTGCTCGAGTTCCACAGGAGCAAAAGGCAGATGTCTTGAACACAGGACAAGCTTTCCGTTCGAGGACCGGCCGAGGCGGGTGCAAGCCAAGCCCTGGCTATGCTCAACCAGGAACAATCGGGTTCCGAATTTTCCAGTTTGCGAGAAATCTCGGGTTCCCGGACTTTGGCGAATCCGAACGATGCTTCCAGGCAGGAGTTCGGGAAATGCAAACGTGTCTTCCACTCCGATCTTCACGAAGCGATAAGACGCGTTGCCGCCCTTGCGCACCCTGAAAAGTGTGCGCGGAGCTGTGAGTCCCAGCCAGCGACTCAACGGCTGTAACTGGACCGCAAAATCGGGCCGGCGCAGTTCTTGAAACCAAGGCAAGGTGTAGTTCGTGTCGTAGATTCGCGCGTCGAGTTCTACAGTGCGGGCAGCCGGGAACAATAACTGGAAGCGGGCGACTTCATCAAAGGAGAATCCGAAAACGGCGAGCCAGTCGGCCGGACGGTAGCCGCTCAGTTTGCTGAGAGTCGCGACCTGGTACAGGCTCGGGCGGAACCGCGGCTCCAGCAGCGCGCGGTGAAGGTTGCGGGGAATCCGGTAAACGGATGAGTCATGCCCGGATGTACGTGAGGCCTGGTATATATCCCTAAAGCTGAGTCCGCGCGCCGTGAGGATCGACCGAACACGATCTCGGAGGAGCAGGGGCGCGTGACCGGGATGGAAAGGCATAGTTCTGCTAGTCGACAGCAGGCAGAAAGATTCATGGAGGAAAGGTTTTTGATGGCTGTTTTTCCAGACAACTTCCGTTGTCCGGAATCCCAGACGGATGAGCGATAGATGTTGGTAGGTGCGGCCAATGTGCTAGCTTATCTACACGTCTAGTAACGACTAGGGAAACTAGGTCGGCCCATGGAACCAGACGCGCAATCCGAGCGTGCAGGTGCTCGCTTGAAACGCACACGGGAGGGGCTCGGTCTGACCCTGCGCGAAGTCGAAAAACGGAGCCGGCGCCTGGCCGTGAGAAAGCGAAATCCCGACTACTTTATCTCGCGGGGATGGCTTAACAACATTGAGAACGGAACGAACACACCGAGCCTCTGCAAGTTGTACTCACTCGGGGCCATCTATGACGTCCACTGGTCGAACATGTTCTCGTTTTTCGGGTGTAACCTCGGCGACTTTGGCAGGGACCAAGCCATGTTTGTACCTGCCAAGACGAAACTCGCGGACCGGCCCGCCGTCTTGGACGACGCGATCGTGGTACCCACGGACTCGCGGCAACGACTCAGGCTCGACCGAACCAATCTTCTCAGAAGGCTCGGGAAGATCTGGGGTGAGATTCCCAACCGGCTGATTCAACATCTTGATCTCCGCGATGGCGTGTATGGATTTGTCGGAATGGCGGATCGCACGATGTACCCCATCATCCGGCCTGGGTCGATTGTGCAAATCGACCAGAATCAGCGGAAAGTCCAGGAGATGACGTGGGATGACGAACACGAAAGGCCGATCTACTTTGTCGAACTTCGCGGGGAGTACATCTGTAGCTGGTGCGAAGTGCGAGACGGGCATTTGTCGGTTGTGCCCCACCCGAAATCGAAATGCCAGGTGCGCCGCTTCGCCTTTCCGCGGGACGCGGATATTGTAGGCCGCGTGATCGGCGTCACGATGCGTTTGGTCGAAGCCGAATAATCACTCCTACAATATTAAGGCGCGGTTTTCAGGTATGGCCTGCCGTGGCTCTACTTTAACGTTCGGTTGCGGGGCAGAGGGTCGCCGATCGACAAAGTTCATTGGCGGCGCGACTTCAACCGATTTACGAAAGTGAGCAAGGCGGAAAGATTCGGGCAATGAGAAGTGCGGCTGGAGGGTCGCGCGATCTGCGCTAATGGCTCAGCTACGGCAGTACGTTGCGATGGGCTCCTGAAGCGCATAAATGGCGCACTGGAATTGTTAACTGACTTTAGATGAAGACAGTAATTCCGTTGACGCCGCTCGGGCAGAAAGCCGGACTACGGCCTATCGCTTCCGTCTTCTTCATTCCAAATCTTTCGAAACAAGTCGATCGTCGCTGGCGCAAAGCCCGCATAGTGGTTGTTCGCAAACAAAAAGAGGTGACGAAGCTTTCTGTCTTTTATGAGCGCACGCGACAGACTGACCCACTTTTCGATGTCTGGCGTGCGGTCCACGATCGTCCTGTTCCAGGTAGTCGTCATCGCTTCGATTCCCTTGCGGTCTCCAAGCCAACGGATATACGCGAAGTCTGCAGTAACCAGGTCCAGTGGTTCCTCGAGCTCCCACGGTCGAGGCACGAACGTCGTATCGGTAAGAGCCAGAGCGACGTTTCGTGTCCGGAGAAAATCGGTCAGCCGGGCATCGAGCCAGTTTTTGTTGCGAAGCTCGATTGCGAAGCGGAACACTGGACTAGTGACTCGTCGTAGAAAGGAATCGAAACGGGAAATGAATTCTTTCGAGTCCTTCAGCGTCCACTTATCGAACTTCGGGAATTGAAAGAGCATCGGACCGAGCTTATCGCCCAGCAGACCGATAGTTTCGATGAACTCATCAAATTCTTGTTCGCAACCTATTAGTATCTTCTCGTGCGTGATGATTTGCGGAATTTTCACCGCAAAGACGAAATCTGCCGGGGTTCTGCCCTTCCAGTTTTCTACCGTGGAAGGTTTCGGCGTCCCGTAGAACGTGCTGTCTACCTCGACGGTACGGAAACGCTTGGAGTAGAAACCTAGATAGTCGCGGGAATTCATGCCACGCGGATAAAAAGTGCCTTCCCATCCTCTGGCCGTGAACGAAGAGGTTCCTAGAAGCAGGCCGGGAATCTCGAGGTTCTCAACTTTTTGCCTCTCAGCGTGCTCGGGTTCGGCGCGGAGTTCGAACAGCGTCGGGGCGTTAATAGGCTCAACTTTCGTACGCTTTGCCACGCAGGGATTCTATCTCGGTCCGTGCGAGACTGAAGCGTGATCGCGCAAACCATTTCGCACTATCGCGCAACCGCCAAGCTTGGTGCGGGCGGCATGGGCGAGGTGTACCGCGCTGCGGACACGACACTGGGCGGTTTCTTCACTTTGGTAATGGGGCCGGCGTACCATCCGACCATTTGCCGACGGGAACAATAAACAAGCTGAATGGTTCTGGGGGGCCCTTCTGTCCAAGTATGACTGGAGAGTTGGCCACATCTGCGCCCCAATCCGCACGCTCCATGAGTGGGACGTAGAACATCAAGTGCGCCAAGTTGGCGCCGCCATCACCGAGACACGCTCCCTTCGACATCATGTAGGACATCGCGCCGGGTTCCAAAGCTGGTAGTTCCTTCTTGGCGTACGCTTCCTTCGTCCACTCCATGATTTGAGCTTTGGACTTTCCGGCCAACACAACCTCTGTCCTTTTGTAAGTAATAGGCAGGATGGAGCGCGCAGCCTGAGGGTTGAAACAAAGCGGCCCGCGAATTTTTGGGTTCCAGAACGCGGAGCTGTCAATAGCGCCGCTCGTTTGCAGCGGCGACATCCATGCTCGTTCTACAACGCACACGAAACCGTTCCTCCCTGCGACGGCAGTTTCATAACCATGCCGCCCGAGAACGAGAATCGTTGCATCGCCGGAAATAGAATCCGGTGCCGCGCTTCGCGCCAACGCGATCTCAGCATCGCGGTCCATGAGGTATTGCTCGAGTGGTGCCATCGTGGAATCGGACGACTTGCCGTCTTGCGCTTTTATCGGCATTGGCCCTAGAAAAGCAGTAGCGAATGCGAAAATTAGGCAACCAACCGTAGTGATTCGTTTTCGGCTCATCGCTTCCTCCAGAACTCAACACGTTTTCTACTTTAGCGTCACCCGCTTGTTTTACCGACTGCAAAGCCCCAGTCCTACGAAGAAGAGGGGCCAATCGACGTAATTCAGTTTTGAACATATGGATGTAGGTCTGTCGTCCGGTCACCGGATCATTGCCACGTTAAAGTCAGTCCTTGCTCGCGACCTTGCGCTGTCGAAGAGAACACACGCCTCTGGCCGAGGAAAAATGATTCATGGACGGTGCAATGAAGGAATCTGAAGCGCTTCGGCCGCAACGCCACCGAAAGCCAAAGTCTAGCGTGGAACGCTCTTTAGTTGATTTATCCATAGGCCCATGATTCCGGCACCCAGAAGCATTCCCGCGAGAATCAGACCGATGACGCAAAGAACGATCCAGAAGGGGAATTTGGGACGCCTGGAGACGGCAATGATTGGGGAGGCTGCTTCTGTCGCCTCCGCGGGCCTTTCCTCTTCGAAGGACTGCGGATTCTCAGACACGTTGGAAACTTCCGGCCGCACCAGGAGGCAGTAGCCTTTCTTGGGAATCGTCTCGATATACACGGGATTGTCTGAAGAATTGCCGAGCGCTCCCCGCAGTTTGTTGACCGTGGTGTTTACGTTCGCGTCGTAGTTCACGTGCGTGTCGTCCGGCCATAGACGCACGCGCAAGTCTTCGCGAGTTATGATTTCGCCGGGCCTTTCCAGCAGGGCGAGTAGAGCCTGATAGACTTTGCCTTGCAACTTGATACGAGTCCCGTCCCGGCTTAGTTCCTGCCTTTGTTGATCGATGTAGAACGGCCCAAGGGAAATATACCGCCCGGAAGAAAGGGGCCCTCTTTGGGGGCCAGGGGCTCGTTGCGGTTCTGCCCTCGGAATAATTGGGGTGCGGCAGTCGGCTTTGCTGTTACTTGCGATGTTTCTCGAATCCGCGGACAGAGGCCCGATATGAACTCGTGCGAACAAATTTGATCCATCCACGAATCGAATCCTTCCCTGAGAGGTTCAATGCGCCCGCGGGCCGGCTTTTGTCAAAAGATGGGTGAGCTTTCCATTTCTGTTATTCCCTCCTGACAAAGCTTTATTCGATCTGCGCGCAGATCCCTTCGGGCTCCCTGGAAAAGGCCTCCCGGGGAAAAGCCTCCAGGGAGAGACCCGGCAGCCGCGCTCGCATTGCCGGAGTCGATCGCTATTGCCGTTAAGGGAGCACGTTGGATGCCGGAGTGGCTATCAATCGGTGTCCTTATTTTGTAACGATTTACGTGAGATCCTTTTGAGTACCTTGTGAGTTTGCGGAGTCACTTTATTTACTTCGTACCGCATTCTTCGCAGACTGCTTCTCCTGCGTGTAATTTCATCACGGCAATTTGTTGAGACACACCGAATGGAAGCGCCTCAGTGCCAACTCCAAGATTTTGTAGACTCGTTTCACTAACCGCGGTGTCAAACGACACACCCTCCATCAACC
>Ga0126376_10001452_pt1 | contig 12796 bp, 9 predicted proteins | sample PanSoiMetPlot_15_FD_92760 | JGI IMG/M metagenome (GOLD analysis project Ga0126376, IMG submission 92760) | Tropical forest soil microbial communities from Panama - MetaG Plot_15 | ecosystem: Environmental > Terrestrial > Soil > Tropical forest > Bulk soil | place: Panama | collected 2016-02-17
AATAACAGTGCTTACTCTGTCGCTGCGCAACTATTTGAGGAAGCCGTTAAGGCCACACCTAACAATCAGACCTACCGTTTCCATCTGGCTCTGACGTATCAGAAGCTGAATGATGCCGCGCGGGCAAAAACAGAGTTCGAGAAAGTTATCGCTCTCAATCCCAATTCGCCACTCGCTGATCAGGCGCGTCGTTATCTCTGAGCTTTTGTCTGACCGAAGCGTTTCCGTATTTGTTTTCAGTCAGATCTTAGGTTAGGGCACTATTGCTTGAGCTTCGTTTGAAAATGCGCTTTCGGCGCCGGTATTGTCTACTGCGGTCGCCACGTAGAAGTAGGTTGTCCCGTTCTGAACCGTTGAGTCCGTATAGCTCGTCGTCGGCAAGAGGGAACCTGTTATCTTGACGTAGCCGCTGCCGCTCGTGGTGGTCCGATATACGTTGTAACCCGTAATGGTCGAGCCACTGTCACTCCACGTTAGGTTGACTGTGTGCGAAACCGCCTGCACTCCTGTTCCACTGAGTGCAATTGTGGCGGGCGAGCCATTCGCATTGCTGGTCACAGTGATCGTTCCGTTCAATGTCCCCGCACTGGCGGGATCGAAGATTACGCCGAAGGTCGAGGTCTGGCCCACACCCAATGTCACTGGGGCGCTGGCTCCGCTTAGCGAGTAGCCCGCTCCGCTTACGCTTATTTGGGAAATCGTTACGCTTGAATTACCCGTGTTGGTAATCGTTTCGTTTTTGGTTGAGGAAGTACCTGTGTTTAAACTTCCGAATGCAAGGCTGCTCGAGCTAAACGAAATGGTCTGGGTCGCGGTCACGCCTGTGCCGCTCAGGGCAACCGTCGTCGGTGAGTTGGGAGCATTACTCACGATATTCACTGTTCCCGTCAAACTACCTGCGGTCGTCGGCACGAATACAGCGTTGAACGTCGTGGTTCCCCCCGCAGCCACTGTGCTCGGCACGCTGAGTCCGTTCACTGTGTAGCCTGGAGCGCTGATGCTCAACTGCGAAATCGTCAATGAGGCCGTTCCGGAGTTCGTAATAGTAAAGCTCTGTGACTTCGATTGTCCGTCAATCACACTGCCAAAGTTGAAAGTCGCTGGATTCACAGCCAATCCTGGCTGTGCGCCGGTTCCACTTAGGGCAATCGTTGCGGGCGAGCCTGACGCATTGCTTGTCGCGCTTACGGTCCCGCTTGCGACTCCTGCTGCCGTGGGAGCAAACACCACGTTGAGTGTCAGACTTTGCGACGGGCTTAATGTTGCGGGCACGGTTGCACCACTCAGCGTATAACCCGTCCCGCTGATGGTGATTTGCGATATTTGAACGCTGGTGTTGCCCGTGTTCGTAATCGTTTCGCTCTTCGTCGAAGAGGTCCCCGTGTTCACGTTTCCAAACGCCAGGCTTGTAGCGCTAAAGGAAAGTGTCTGAGTTACCGCTACGCCGGTCCCTGTAAGTGCAATCGTTGCTGGCGAAGTGGGCGCGTTGCTTGCGATGCTGACGGAACCTGCCAAGCTTCCAGCGGTGGTCGGGGCAAACACGGCGCTAAAAGTCGCCGTACCACCAGGAGCCACACTCGTCGTACTCAGTCCGTTCACAGAGTATCCCGTTGCATTGATACTGACTTGTGAAAGGGTCAGTGTAGCTGTGCCCGTGTTCGTGATCGTGAACGTCTGCGATTTTGTTTGCCCGTCAATCACACTGCCAAAATTGAAGCTGGCCGGACTCACCGACAACCCGGCCTGAACGCCAGTTCCGCTTACCGGAATTGTCAAAGGCGATCCCGAACCGTTGCTGGTGATTGTCAGGTTCCCGGTAATTGCTCCCGTAGAAGTGGGAGCAAAGGTCACGGACAAGTTAGCCGTGGCGGAAGGGTTTAAAGTGGTCGGTACCGTCACTCCGCTCGCCGTAAAGCCGGTTCCTGTGATGGAAATGCCTGTAATCTGTACTGCCCCTGTTCCCGCATTTGTGAGCGTAATTTGCTTTACGGAACTCGTGCCCGTCCCCACATTTCCATAGCTGAGGCTGCTTTGATTCGCTTGCAGATTTCCCGCGGGTGCCGCCGTGCCCGTCCCGCTTAGAGTCACCGTAGTTGTCGGATTGACCGGATCGTTGCTTGAAATCGAGAGCGCTCCGGAAAGTGCTGTAACCGTCGTCGGGCTAAACGTGGCCGACAAAGCCGCGGACTGGCCGGCGCTGATGACCTTTGGTGTGGTGATTCCGGTCGCGCCGAAGCCCGTTCCACTCACTGATATAAGGGAGACCGTAAGATCGGCGTTTCCAGTGTTAGAAATTGTAAGATTTGTTGTTGCTTGCGTATTGACTGTGACGCTTCCGAAGTTGATTGCCGTGTTGCTTAGGGAGATTTGTGGGTTTGTGGTTACGCCCGTCGCCGTCATATTTACCACTACTGGTGCAGTACCGCTGTCCCCTTGAACCGAGAGTGTTCCGCTTACTGGGCCGCTGGCTGTCGGTGTCACACTTACTGTGGCGGTGCCAGACTGTCCGGCTGCAACTGTCATCGGCAGCGATATGCCGCTCAGTTTGAATTGTGAATTAGAAACGGTGGCCTGTGTAACTGTGGCTGAAGCAGTGCCGGAATTCAGAATTGTTACTGCTAGGCTGCTGGTTTTCCCTACTGTGACGTTTCCGAAATTCACTGCGGCAGGATTCAGTTGAATCGTTGCACTTCCGGATGTTGCAGTGACTACACCGGTGCATCCGTTTAGGATGCCGGTGGCAAGAATTACGGCGACCAGAAGGAAAGGCTTCCAGTATTCGCGCACCTCAATCGACCGGAAACTTCCTATCTCCTTTTTTTTCTTCTCCCCCAGTCGCATTCCCTCTTCCTCCGTGCGCTTTTTAATCAACACTTGTGAGGGTAAATGCTCGAAACGCTGTGAAACTACTGGCGTGAGGGACAGATATGGGACAGCTGAATCGCCTGTCCGGTGTGCAAATTGCTACCTGCTCTTTAGTTTGAAGGATAGTAGGATACTTCGGAGGCAGGAATTCTTAATCTATATCGCAATTACAAAATAATCTCTAAAAGATTGGGAAAAATCGTCTTCCGCAATTCGGGAATGTATCTTGGCGGGAGCTTAGTCTGCTGATGTGAGACTCTGGCTCTGGTGCAGGGTGGCTCGACGCGAAACTAGCCCAGCATCGCGAATTTTATAGATTAGGGCCCGATAACTGATTTTCAATGCTTGCGCTGTTTTTCTACGGTTCCATTGATTGGCGCGCAACGACTCCAGAATTAATTTCCTCTCCATTTCTTGGATGGCATCTTTGGCGATTCTCTTAAGGGTTACCTGCGGCCTCCCCGCCTCGGCGACCGCATAGCTTTGCTCTTTTCTTTTTACCGGCTCCTGATGTACCGACGCTTCTGGGCCTAGCAGGACATATCTGGCTATTCCGTTTGATAATTCTCTGATATTCCCCGCCCACGGCAAACTCTTCAAATAAACAAGCATCTCTGGCGGAAATGTGTCGGATTTTAGCCCGAATTGCTTCTCGAACTGCCGGCGGAAATATTCGGCAAGCGCAGGGATGTCATCAAGGCGCTCGCGCAAAGACGGCATCTTAAGACGAAATACCTGGATTCGATAGAGCAGGTCTTGCCGGAAACGGCCTTCTCGAGTTTCCTTTTCCAAATCCCGGTTCGTGGCACAAATCAAGCGACAGTCCACTCTCTTCTCGAACTGGTCTCCGATTCTCGAAAAAGTACCGTCCTGCAGAAAATGAAGGAGCTTGCATTGGAGATTCCAGTCCAAGTCCGCAATCTCGTCCAGGAATAAGGTCCCGCGATGCGCCCTTTCGACACGGCCGGGCTTCACCGCATTTGCTCCCGTGAAGGCACCCTTTTCGTAACCAAAAAGCTCACTTTCCAACAGGTTGGCTGGTATCGCGGCACAATTGACCTTAACAAACTCCCCTGCCGAATATTCCGATTTATCGTGTATCCAACGGGCCAGCGCTTCTTTGCCTGTTCCACCTTCTCCCGTCAGCATGACGGAAACATTGGTCCGGCAAATCTTTTCTGCGCGCAGTCGGACCTCTGACATCGAGGCGGCCCGTCCAAACAATATTTCGTCCGGCAAGGCCCCGGGTTGTGCTCTTAAAGTTGCTTTCTGAGTGCCGTATTCCGCAGGCATAAGATATGGTCAGGAAGCAAGGTGCACACGAGCCACCAAAAACCACGAAAGGGAGTAGGACTTGATATCTGAGCCTAATCGCGTAACTCGAAGAAAAAAAGCAGCTTAGCAACATAATAGTTATGGAAATACCAGTACCAGGGCTCCTTTTTTCTACCTTAGTTTCTCGCTCTTGGAAAACTTCGGCTCATTTCTGGGAAGTAATGTTCTCTCTGGCCGCGCGAGGAAGGGCAAGACAGGTAAGGAATCTCCAAAAGATCCTGACACGCACAGGGACAATCTCGAATCAAAGTGGTCTACTACCTAATTATATAAGCTGAAGCTTGAGGCTTTGGCCTTAGGCGCGGGCAGACTCCCCGCGAATAATATCGTAGCGTTCGATAACCGCCCCAACTCCCATCCTTAACTCGCCGTCTTCACCTCTTCGTTCGACGCGAACGACCTTGCCTGTGGCACGAACGAAAACTTCGGAGCTGTTTGTCACTGCCGCCGGCAGCGTTAGCGTGATGTCCAGGGCAGAGCCCGCTTCCAAGTCTTGATCAATAACAAAATATAGTCCGCGCGTCGAAATGTCTCGCGTCTTGCCGTTCTGCTTTCCGTTTGGGCGTTCTGTAGGGATTCTTATGACTATTGGCAAGGACAGATCGTATCTACGGGCGTTACGCCGTTCCGACATCAAACTCATCCGTCACCCTATCCGCCGGCCGCAGACGGTCTGGCCCGCATTCTTTTATCATTAAGCCAACGTTAACTCAAGCCGGAAATATGCCCACATCTTATTTCTACAAGGCTAGACGAGCGCAATCGTATTCCTTGAACCAAAGGAATGTCTTTTCGATTCGTGCTTGAATTAGGGTACAGGCCGAGGCAACTAGCCAGCCTTGCCTGCTGTCACCGGCGCCGTGTCCGTCACGCCAGCCGATCTCCGGCTCCTCGGTGTATCCAAATTGAATTGCCTCATTTTGTATAGCAATGCCTTGTAACTGATGCCAAGCATTTTCGCGGCATCCTTGCGGCACCAACGCGTCTTTTCCAGCGCGTCTGCAATAGCTTCCATTTCTGCTTCATCTTTTAATCCACGTACAAGTGCTTTCAATCCCTGCTCGCGAGGCGCAACAGTTTCTTCTCGTGGTGAAGTCCTCTGTCTGGATGCGGACATCTCCACCAATTCCCGCAAGCTGCCTTCATCGTCCTCAAGAATCACATACCGCTTTACAAAATTTTCCAACTCCCGCAGGTTGCCAGGCCATGGATAGTTCACTGCGGCATCGAGCAAATGCTTCGACGGATCGACTGCGGGTTTTCCGAATTTTTCCGCATATTTGGTGAGAAAGTGTCGGAAAAGCAAGGGAATTTCGGTCGTGCGTTCTCTAAGCGGCGGTACAAGGATCGACAAAACATTTAGCCGGTAATAAAGATCTTCCCTGAATCTCCCGGACTTCATCGCCTCCTGCACATCCACGTTTGTCGCTGCCAACACACGCACATCCGTGTCGATCATGTTTCGTCCGCCCAGGCGTGAATACTGATGATCTTGAAGGACATGCAGAAGTTTTGCCTGCAGATGCGGACTCATTTCCGCAATTTCATCAAGGAAAATCGTTCCTTTGTTGGCCAACTCGAATTTCCCCGGCTTGGAGCGCACCGCGCCGGTAAATGCGCCTTGTTCGAAACCGAACAATTCCGATTCAAGCAGTTCGCCCGGCAATGCGGCACAATTTACTTTCACAAACGGCTGCGTTCGCCGCTTGGATCGCAAATGGATCATCCGGGCCACAACTTCCTTGCCCACTCCGCTCTCGCCGCAGATGAAAACGGGCACGTCCACAGGCGCGATCTGAAGAATCTGCTGCCGAATTCTAACCATTTGCGGGCTGGCGGCAAGGAAACTCAAATCCTCGGTCACCTGGTCGCAATAATCCCTCAGCGCCTGATTTTCCGCGGTCAGCTGTTTTTTCTGCCGCGACTTCAGCATCGCGGCGTCTAGCTCCGACTTTTCGAATGGCTTTGTGAGGTAATCGTGCGCCCCCAGTCGAATCGCTTCAACAACCACTCCGACCTCGTTCGAGCATGAAAGCATAATGACGTTGAGGCTGCGATCTATTTGCAAGAGCTCCTGAAGAGTCTCGATGCCTCCCATCTCTGGCATCAATACGTCCAGAATGACGAAGTCGGGCCGGTCTCCTTTGGCGATCTTCGCAATCGCCTCCGGCCCGCTGCCGACGGCTTCAACCTCAAATCCTTCAACTTCCAAAAGGGTCTGCAAGTACTTTCGAATACTGGGTTCGTCATCAACGATCAGAATTTTTTCTTGTACGGCCATCTTTCTTTCCCTCCGGAGCCTTTTTGGACCGTTTCGAACTATTGTTCTATCGGCAGTAGAAAATGAAACGTGCTTCCTTTTTTCGCCTCACTCTCCACCCAAATCTTGCCTCTGTGCGCTTGGACCAGCCTCTTTGCGATCGCTAGGCCCAACCCCATGCCGGAAGTATTCCGGTCCACTCGCACAAAATCTTCAAAAATTTCTTGATGATGCTCTGGAGCAATGCCCGCACCTGAATCCGCTACGCTCACTTCCACGCTGTTCGGTCGGGGCAAGCGAAAACGCCGCCGTTCCTGTGCCGGCGCAACTTCAGCCACTCTTCTTTCCCAAAAATGCGGTTTGGCGTTCAATGTGACAGTTCCCCCGGCTGGTGTGTGTTTTAGGGAATTGTCGAGTAGATTTGCTGCCGCTTGCTGAACCTTTTGGTAGTCAAACTTAAAAGTTGGAATCGAGGGATCCAAATTCACATCAAGGCGCACGCCTTTTCGTTGAAAAGCTTCTGACCATCGCTTTGCCATTTCGTCCAGGCAATCACGAAGATCGTTCTCACGCAGCTGCAGGACAAGTTTTCCGCTTTCGAGCGCTGAATAGTTCAGAAACATCGAAACTAGCCGCACCAACCGTTCGCAGCTCTCTTTCGATTCCTCAAGAATATCCTTCTGTTTGTCTGTTAATCTTCCCAGCGATCCGGTCAGCAGCAAGTCGTAGTAACCCTTGATTACGGCCAACGGGGTTTTCAATTCGTGCGCAGCGGACGCAAGGAAAACCGTTTTCTGCCGATTTACTTCTTGCAGTTTTAGATAAGCGGCAAGCAGATTTCTAGATGTAATCTCTCGTTCCTGCAACAATTCCTGCACCGTAAGCTGCGTGGCCGCATCCGCAGTGGGACTTCCTGCGACCCGTTCAAACTGCAACAGCAACCATTCCTGTTCGGGAACTCTCTGGACCATCGCCAGGAACTTGCTTGGTCCCGATACAATTTCAAGCTGAACTTCGCGCGACCCGCTGTCGATTTTGTCCAGTAATGCATCCGAAGATGTTTTTAGGAGATCTCCAAGCAGGTTTGTCTCTCGGAAGTCAGCGTGGCCGAGAGAGGCCAAATATTCTCTCCCCTTTAGATTGGCTATTACAATGCGGCCATCTAATTCACACAGTAACAAACCCTGATCCAGGGAATCCAATAGAGCCTTCAGTCCGCTGAATGACAGCGCACCCTGATGGCTCGCCACGTCAGTGAACACCGGAGGGCTCTCCATCTCCATTAGTTAGGCTTCGCTCTAGAAAGTGGCAAAAATTTTCCCATTGTCCGGCCATGCTCTCAAAGGGGTATCACCCTGTCAATGGTAAATCCGTTCCACTTGCACATTTTGGGAAAAGGCGTATCCAAGAACGGCGACCGAAAGTGGAAATCCGTTGCGCTTTAGCGCATGGTGCAATTCAATTTGTTAGAAATAAAGCCACTTATGAGACATTCTGGTTTAGGGCCTCTGGCCCTACAGATGCATAACACCGTACTAGTTCTCCGGTACCAAGAAGGCCACCTGTGGAAACGCACTTTGCTAAGCTAAGGTCGATAGTGGATACGTCCAAACAGCGCCGGTTTCCCAGGATTCGCTTGCAGGTCCCTATCTTTCTGCGCGGACAGGATGCATCCGGTGTCGACTTTGTCGAACTCACAAAAACCCTGAATATTAGCGCCTCCGGGGCTTGCATCGCGTCAACTCATCTGCTTCGGCTGGATCAGTTGGTGCATATTACAATCCCGACTCCGTCGCCAGCCTCATCCGGCCTTGTCCCCAACGAAACGCCGCCTATAACCGCTCGAGTGCTGCGCCAACAAGCTGCGGGCGAGCTGCGGCTGTTTGGAATCGAATTCTCCAAGCCATTGGAATAAAATTCTCGTTTGGGGGTTCGCCTCATCCACTTGCATTGGCCCCTTGACACAACACCGCCTTTTTCAATACTTTACAGCACGATTAGGTTCCCCGGTTCGCATGTGGGAGCAACGTTCTAGGCCTATTTGGTATGCCGTTTGCTCCAACACTTGCATAAGTCGTTTTGTTCGCTGTCCCCAACCCCCGCGGGGACGGTTAGAGGTTAAACTCATATCTAACTTGCCCAACCCTGACGCACCGGTCGAGTCTCGTGTATCGGTCGCTGCAAGTTTTCTCGAAATCATCGTCGAGACTCTGCAGCCGCTTGACCCCTCCGCTCGCGCACAGTTTCTGCGAGCCTTTTTCCGGACTCTCACAAATCTGGATTTACCGGAGGCAAAGTGCGCTCAGCTTTGGGATGAAATTCTGATTCGCAGGCAATCTCTCTCCGCTTCCGCGGGCGAAACGATATCTTTTCAAACTGCTCTCGTAGATGTCTTCGCCTCTTCAGGCTTCTTTCGTTTTCCCGTTCTCATCGAGCGCGATGATCTGAGGAAAATTGAGCTCAGCGCGGTTACAGATCCGCTCACCGGTCTCCATAACCGTCGCCTGTTTCAGGAGACTCTTGAGAAGGAACTCAATCGCGCCAAGCGCTATTCATATCCGCTTAGTCTCGTGGCTCTAGATCTTCACCGCTTTAAAGAAGTTAACGATCAGTTGGGACATCCTCGCGGAGACGACGTCCTTCGGGCGGTAGCCTCCACTCTTAGAAAATCTTTGCGTACTTCAGACGCCGCGTTCCGCGTCGGCGGAGACGAATTCTCTTTGTTACTTCCCCAAACGGACGCGCCGCAGGCTTTCGCACTGAGCAAGCGTATTGGTGCGGTTTTTTCCGAGGTTCTCCAAACTCTCAAGATTTCGATTCCCGTCGGTCTGGATCATGGCATCGCCACTCTTTCTGTAGATGGAGACGCCGCTGAACAACTCATTCAAGTAGCTGATGACAGGCTCTATCAGCTCAAGCATGCTAGCCACGGGAGTCCGGCCGTTAGAGAGAGTCCATCGGCAGAGTCGCCAAAGGCACACCCTTCTCCTTCAATCACTCCGCTGCCCTTGCCTTCAAAATTCTCTCGGGCCAGCCAGGTTGCGCCGACTGCCAGTATCGATGAGGGCCCAGCGCCTGGCCTGCATGAGGTACCCACGCAAACATTGGACAGTTCCCTTGCGGCTGCCGTTTCCGCTGCTTCTCTTCAGTCGGCCGCTCCCTCCGTACCTATTCTCGAAAAGCGGCCGCCTTTTGCAATCCAACGAAGAGCAGAACGCGTCTCAATGGTCGGTACAAATGCCTATGCGGTTCTCGGCGAATCATCTTCGCGCCGAGCAAAGGTCCTGGACCTGGGCTTTGGCGGCGTAGCTCTCGAGTTCGAATCCAATCAAACCCTTGCCCAGAATTTTCTCGCTGTTCTACACGTGCCGATTCTGCCCCCCGTGCGCGTCAATCTTCGCCCTGTATGGTCGCGCCCTACTCCCGATGGCAATGTGCGTGTTGGCTGTTGTTTTGTTTCCTAAGCTCATTTTTCACAGGGTTTTCCACAGTTTTCGCTTATTCAACAAATTTTTATTCAATTTCAATCTTTAAGTCTGGTATCCCTGCCAGCCGGTACAGGTAAACATCCCTGTACCAAACCTGTACTCCGGTTGAATTGTGTCACGCCTTCTTCGACCGCTATCTTGGAGACATGTTGGAGAAGCTTCAGGGTGCTGGGGCCCCGGCAGTCCGCCTGAGGACTGCACCGCTGTGCTTTGCCCCGTTTGCACTTCTGTTCTCGGCTTTATTCTTTTCCGGTTGCGCGGGTGTTGCGCAGCAAACTAGCACACAACCCTCCGCACAGATTTCGGTCGTGCCCAGTTCGATCACGTTTAGTAACGTCGTTGTGGGCCAGCAGAGTTCGCAAACAGTTCAGATATCTAACACGGGTAATGCCAGTTTGAATGTCACGGGGATAACCCTGACCGGCTCAGGGTTCGCCCTTAGTTCAATCTCCGTCCCCTTTCAACTTGCCCCTGGAGCAAACAAAACTTTTACCATAACCTTTACAGCCTCCAGCGCGAGCACAGTTAACGCCACCCTCACGATTACAAGTGACTCCCCCAAGTCACCTCTAAGTGTCGCTGTACAGGGGACAGGGCAGGCTGCATCCGCATCGTGGCAGACGATCCCCGCGTCTCTTTCCTTTGCGACCGTCGTGCTCCAGTCCACTCAAACGCTTTCGGCGGCAATTAAAAACACTGGCAACGTCGCGGTCACCATAAGCTCGGTAAGCATTTCCAATCCAGAATGGTCAACTGCGGGTCTCTCCTCGGGCACGACGCTCTCACCCGGACAGCAGCTTTCTTTTAATGTGATCTTCAGCCCGACGGTTACAGGTAATGCTACGGGCACTCTCCAAGTCGCGGCTTCTTCCGCGGTTTCAGCCCTATCGATGAATTTGACAGGCTCGGGAACTAGCTCCCCCACTCAGCACACTGTGACTTTGACATGGAGCCCCAGCACGAGCGTTGTTTCGGGTTATCACGTCTATCGCGGCACCGTTTCCGGCGGACCCTATTCCCTTTTGAACTCGACCCTCGATGCCGGCACCTCTTACATTGACTTGAGTGTCGTCTCTGGCAGCCAATACTTCTATGTCACAACGGCTGTTGATGCCTCCGGCACTGAGAGTGCCTTTTCCAACGAGGCTTCCGCCACGATTCCCAATCCGTGATTTTGAATTAACGCGCTATAACAAATCGCGGTGCAACCCGCTCCCAAAATCCCTAATTTGGCAATCTTTGCTTTTTCCCTTAGAATAGAGGTTTGCCTTGCGACCTAGCGACGCGGCAGTAGTTGCCCGCTTTGGGTCACCGCGCAGACCGGCCGCACTAGAATGGAGAATCATGAAGCCTGGAATTCATCCCAATTATCACAACGTTACCGTGCATTGCGCCTGCGGTCATACTTTTGCGACCCGCTCAACAGTCAAGGGCGATATGCTGCGCGTTGAAATCTGCTCTAATTGCCATCCGTTTTTCACTGGCAAACAGAAGCTGATAGATACTGCAGGTCGCGTCGAGCGTTTTCAAAAGAAATACGCCAGCGCGCAATCGGCCGCAAAGAAGTAACTCGATTTTTCTGGATTAGGGGTGCCTCGTGCGCCCCTTTTCTTTTTCTTAGCCCTTCTTCTTCTCTGGGCGCTCTGTGTTAGATTCTTCTGCGTGGCCACTCAATCGCGCATGTTCGAGGGTGCTCGCCTCTCTGAATCAGTCGAAGCCGCACCGCCTCGCGTTACACTTCGCAATCACTTCAATCATCCGTTCGATTCTGCAATCGCTGCCGCCCGCACTTGTTACGCCGACCATCTCATAACTCCAGAAGAAATCACCGAAAAACAGCGCTTAAACATAGGTGCGGCCACTTTCAACAGCGGCCATCACACAGTCTTTCAGCACGCTACGTTCGAATTCGGCCTCGAAAACGTCAGCCGCCAGTTCGTCTGGTCTTTCCTCCACGCGCATCCTTTTTACAATTCGGAGCAACAAAGCCAACGCTACGTCCGCATGGACCGTGTCCAGGCCTATGTCCCGTCTGTCGATCTCTATTTCAACGAATCTGCAAGGGAGATTTACGAACAAGCTATCGTTCGGGCATGGCACTACTATCGCGAGCTTTCCGCTTTGCTCGTCAAAGACACGCGCGCCATTCTCGGTGACATCTGGAAACTTGGTCCTAGCTCCAATCCCAAGCACATTCAAAAAATCGAACGTTCAGCCGAAAAACGCGCCATCGAAATCGCCCGTTATGTTCTTCCCGTTGCTGCCTTCACTACGATGGTTCATACCATCTCCGGTATCGTTCTCCATCGCCTCTGGCGCATGGCCGCCGCTTCCGATACGCCAAGCGAAACGCGCACGATCGTCGGCGCTATGGTCGCTCAAATTAAGGAACATGACCCACAATTCTTTGAACGCTTCGGAACCGAGCCGCTTGAAGAACTTCCGGAGTGGAAAGAGGCCATATCAGTCGTTTCAGCTGGCAAAGACTTCGCTCGCGAATTCGACGCAAAGCTGGCCGGAAAAACTTCCAAACTGGTCGACTACTCGCCCAACGCCGCGCGTGTTATGGCCGAATCCTACCGTGCCGTCTTAGGTCTCACAGAATCGCAGTGTGGTGACTCGGCCGCGATTGATCGCATGCTGAATCCCGCAAAGAATCTCTATCGTCTCGAAACTCTCAACGTGGGCGTCCACGCGCCGCAAATGCGCGCCCTGCAACACGCCAACTATACGTTTGCCAAAAAGATCTCCCACACTGCCGATTCGCAAGACCAGCGCCACCGCATGGTTCCTGGTTCTCGCCCACTCCTAACGCTCGCCGACACCCGCGGACCCGACTACATAACGC
>Ga0126376_10001453_pt1 | contig 12786 bp, 16 predicted proteins | sample PanSoiMetPlot_15_FD_92760 | JGI IMG/M metagenome (GOLD analysis project Ga0126376, IMG submission 92760) | Tropical forest soil microbial communities from Panama - MetaG Plot_15 | ecosystem: Environmental > Terrestrial > Soil > Tropical forest > Bulk soil | place: Panama | collected 2016-02-17
CAATTCTAGGCGGTAAGCGATAACTGTTCAGATCAGGCAATTTCACTCATCGACGGTGAGATGGAACAACCCCAGTAATCACACAATCTCCGCGAGAAATTTCTCGTTTTTCGGATGTGGCCTGCTCCGACCTGATCGCAAATCAATCAGCGCTCTGCGGGATAACTTTCCCGCGCATTTTTCAATCAGAACTTTTAGCGGGATTTGTTTCAGTGCTGGCAATATTTTCTTCGTCCAGCGCAGCGAATCGATATATTCCGTGTAAACGCTTTCGGCTGAGTGAACGAGTCCAGATTCGACTTTCTCAAGAGCATTTGATTCTTTTCCGATGTATTTAATTGCGGCAACTTGAACATGCCGCCGCTGTAACAAACCAATCGTTTGCTTCGAACAAATATTTCCAGTCTGAATCCGCACACTTTGATTTGGGATGAAATTCGTATTCCCGCAGAATGTCCCCATAAGTTTTCACGTGTGCGATGTTTCGCGTCCTGAGTCGCTCATCCGTTACGATGCGGTACTCTTTCCCGGTGTATTGATCTATCCACTCCAATTTAGGCCATCGCTGTGAATTCGATTCATAAGGGGCATGCTACACCCAAGGCTGTTATAGAAAATTGCCTAAAATAAATGCTCTCGTGCAACCGGGGTTAGGAGTTAGCGGTCGCGAAAGTTGCACCCGCTCCCACCGGTGCAGGTTACTTTGCGAAGAGTTGGGAACATGCTTGATAATCAAGCTCGTGGCGAACCGCGCGATTGAAATCCATGACTCGGAGCTAGAGCGGATCACATTTGAGGGTGCTGACGCAGTCCTGCACTTTCCTCACGTTTATATTCACGTATCTGAAGGACGACCGGGGGTTGGATGCTGGCAGGGGATGGAGTCAGAAGGCACTACTTCGCGTAGGAGACGCTCATGTCGAAGGCGCGTTCTCCGAAGAGAGCCGCATAGCGTATGACGGTGTTTATTGCCTTTCGCACGGCGCACTTAGGGTCGGGGCGGATCATCTATCTGGCAACCTAATTCCAATTCCTCTGGACGTGAACGGTGACGTAGAGCTCATGCTCGAATGTTGGGGCAATGTCGTTCGTGTGTTTGGCAACTCAGCAAAACTTCAATTGCTCGGCGATCCAAAATATGTCGAGGAATTCCCGCGAGACGGCGACAATCTCGGATAAACCCGTCAACGCAGCGGACAGTTCTTTTGAGAAGCAAAAGGCTTCTTTCCACCTGATTCAGGATCGTCCTGCCCGAGTTGATTCGAGCAGGACCGAGGTGTTCAGAAGCCTTCGTCTTCCGGCATGAATGCCGGCTTTCCGCGCGGTGTAACGTCTTAGAACTTCATGCTGCCCGAGGCAGTAATGGCGTTGTACCAGCTACTGAGTGAACGGCTGCCGTACGCTGCCCCTTCTGTGCCTTCATCCAACGCAACGCAAAAGCGCAGAAGATCAGCGCTCCCATAGCTAGCGGATCAGGCACAAGCGCAACCTTCAGCGACGAGCGCACCGCACGCTCCGTCGCCTGCGGACCAAGCCGGTCGAAAGTTCGACGAGGATTTGCCGCAATCATGCGCGGCGCACGTCCACTTAATTGCACAGGAACATATCGCACAGTAGGCTGCGGGATATTCATTGCTGCGTCGATTGGCGTCGCTTTAACTGGTGTCATTGCGAAAATGGTAAAGAGAACCGTAGCCAACGCCGGTACTTTCCTGTGGGAACTCACATCAACCTTAGATGCCTTTGTGTGCCGCAGGTTGGACGAAATAGCACTCAATAAGCAGACATCACGGGGATGTGATTTGCGGTTCCGCAAAAGTCACTCAAAATGATGCAACTTCCGGAGTAGCGGCGATGAGCGTCTTGGTGTACTCGTGCTGTGGAGACAAGGTAATCTGCTCCGCATCACCTATTTCGACGAGCTCCCCTTTGCGCATGACAGCTATTCGCGTGGAGAGATAGCGCACAATTGGCATGGAGTGCGAAATAAACAGATATGTCAGTCCGAACTCACGCTGCAGCTTTGCCAATAGATTCACAATCTGGGCGCCGACGCTCACATCGAGTGCCGACACCGGTTCATCCAGTACGAGAAATCGAGGCTTCAGTGCAAGTGCCCGCGCGATGCCAATGCGCTGACGTTGTCCTCCCGAGAACTCGTGTGGATAGCGATTCAGCGCGCTTTCTTCGAGACCCACGGCATTCAGCAACTCAGTGGCTCGGCCGCGTTGGTCTCCGCCTCCGTTGACCTCGGCGCCAGAGTGAATGATCCAGGGCTCGCGCACGATATCGATCACGCGCATTCGCGGATTCAGTGACGCGAATGGATCCTGGAAGACAATCTGCATGTCGCGCCGTAAGCGGCGCAATTCTGCGCCTGAAGCTGTTAATACATCACGTCCATCGAAGCGAATACTCCCGGACGTTGGCTCGATCAGCCGCAGAAGCATTCGTCCCAGAGTTGTCTTGCCGCATCCGGACTCGCCGACCAGGCCCAACGTCTCGCCTGGGAAGATGTCCAACGAAACGCCATTGACTGCCCGCATCTCCTCGGCTCCGGAACGCGAAAACAATCCGCCACTGCGCGAGTAGATTTTCGTGAGTGCGCGGACCTCAACCAGCGGCGTTGCCATGCAGCGATGCTAGCAAATGAGAGTCGGCGGACTGCGTCTAAGCGTCTAAGTAAGTGAGGCGGTACAATTTCACGTCATGGGCGGCTCTCCCAGTCACGTGCCCTCCTTCGGTGCACCATCAGGCACCGAGGAGCAGTCGCGTCCACCGCTGGTTCCGATCGCCATCGGTGTCGTGCTGGTGCTCGCCGTGGTCGGCTTGTTCATCTTTTTCGGGCGTAGCGGGACGGATCATGCCGCAACTTCTGGCACGGCTGATCCATACGCTGCAAACCTGGCAATTTCTGACGTCGCGATGAGCACGGCTGCAAACTTCGCCGGGCAGGAAGTTACCTACATCGAAGGCAAGATTAAGAACAATGGGAACAAATCTGTCAGCAACGTCCTGCTACAGTTCGTCTTCCATGACTCGTTGGGGCAGGTAGCTCAACGTGAACCCGGACAACGCCTGAGGGTGATCACCACGCGCGAGCCGTATGTAGATACTGCGCCATTAACGAATGCGCCTTTACGGCCGGGGCAGACCAAAGAATTCAGGCAGACCTTCGAACACGTCAGCGCTGACTGGAATATGCACCTCCCAGACATCGCGATCGTCAGAGCTGTTACCGACTAGTTTCGCGCTGGCGCGGATCGGGCACGTGCGCATTCGCGTAATACATGTCTTCAATAGCCCGCTGAGTGGCAGCCGCAAGATCACCCATGTCACGAGTTGTGTAGTTCGCCGGCGAAATCGGTTCACCTATCAGCAGCAACGATTCTCTCGGCTGAATGTGATACGTGTTCATCGGCAATGTTTCGAACGTGCCGACGATCGCCATCGGAACCACGGGTACTTGCGCTTTGATCGATGCGTAGAACGCTCCGCTCATGAAGGGCATGATGTGCCCATCTGCGGCGCGTCCGCCTTCGGGAAAAATCACGAGCGGCATTCCTGATTTCAAACCTTCAATCGCCTTGCTCAAACTGCGAATTGAGGCACGCGCATTACTGTGATCGACGGGATACTGTCCTGAGCGCTTCAGATATCCGCCTACAAAGGGGTAGCGAAAGAGATGCTGCTTAGCGAGGATGCGGAACTGAAACGGCAAATTTGCAAAAAGCAGCGGAATATCGAGCGCAGAGATGTGATTTGCGGCGTAAACAGCAGGACGAGATGTGTCTACTCGATCCAGTCCCACGACGCGTACTGGACACATCGACGTAGCCAGGATCCATCGCGACCACGTCCGTGCGATTGCATGTTGCTTCGCGCCGTCATGATCCGCAAATGATGTAACAAATGAAGCACTTCCCAGCGCAATCGTGTAGGAGAAAATCAGGGGATCCAGTACGAAGTACGAGCGCAATCGGCTGAGCCAATGCGGCAGCCGGGCTGGCGTTGCCAGGGAAGTCGGCTGCTCTTCAACGTCGATCAGACTGGAATGATCGTCCACCTGGACATTGTAAAGAAGCTGTCCGTGGCGCGTTTGGCACACGATGCCATCCGTCACACGCTGGCGGGCCTCCACTGAAAACACAGAGCACTAAGAACCGAGAATCTCGATGGTTAATGGACCAGGATGTGTTTCGAATTGCGGATCTCCAACCACCAAGAAACACTGTTCCGATGCAGCTTTCAACCGTCATCAAGGACTGGGTACCGATTCTTGCCTTCATCCTGGGAGCATGGAGCGCTCTACAAGCGACTAGAACCTATCGGCTAAATACACGGCTCGAGCAGGCCCGCTGGACTGTGCGCATGTACGAAAAGTTCTACGAGCAGCCCGAGCTAAAGAAGACACGTGAAGCGCTGGACTGCCCTGCGAATTCTCAAAGTGTCGAAAGGCTGGTCCAGGATCCGTCGCCGGAATTGACTGATTACCTCAATTTCTTCGAGTTATTGGCGATTTTGCATAATGCAAAACAGATGAGGAAATCCAATCTGGAAGCAATGTTCGGCTATTATCTTGATTGCATCCAGAAGCAGGCCAGCTTGATGTCATACATTCGAAACAGCACTGAAAATGGGTTCGAGCAGCTCGATAAGTATCTGCGAACTCGTATTCCGCTCCGGAAGCAGTGATCTGATGCCATCTCCAAGATATCTCTTTGTTTACGGCACATTGCTGCGAGACCGCACTCCGTCGGAGATGGCTGGAGTTATGCGCAGTCTCGAATTTGTGAGCGAAGGTTCTGCCTCCGGCCGCGTCCTCGATCTAGGCAGTTATCCGGGAGCTCTGTTCGATCGAAAATCTACAAGCAACGTTCACGGTGAGATATACAAGCTGCCGGCGAACTCGGATGCCCTCCGTAAACTCGACGTCTATGAAGAGTTTCGGCCCAGATATCCCCGCCAGTCGCTGTTCATACGCGAATCCGTTCCGGTACAAACAACCGACGGCAAGAAATTGAACTGCTGGGCCTACCGGTTCAATACCGACCGATTGAAGAAGCGAGCACCACGAAAGCAGGCGGTTAGAGCCTCGCGGGCGACCAGCAGGCGCGCCACCCGGTAGGGCAGTTGTGGGGGACTAGCAAGAGTGCAAGTGTTCTAGAGCCGCCCCCACCAGATAGACAGAACCGGTAATGACAACAGGCCGATTGCCTTGGCGCGCAGTCTCGATACCCTGTGGCAGCGATTCGGCGCTGATGATCGGAGTTCCGACGTGCGCCGTCAGGTCGCGAATCTCGTCGGCAGAAGCAGCACGCGGACTGTTGACTCTCGTGGCAATCACCTCTTCCCCTAATGGGAAAAGAATCTCGCCAATCTCGGCGATAGCTTTGTCCCGCATGGCGCCGAAGATGATCGTGACTGGCCGGCCGTCGTAGCGCGAAGTAAGCGCCGAACGCAGCGCCCAGGCTCCATCCGGATTGTGCGCGACATCGAGCACGATCTCGGGCGATCCGGCGATCACCTGGAACCTGCCCGGCCAGCGTGTACTCGCGATGCCGGCAGCGATCTGCTCGGCAGAAATCTTGTATCCGAAGCTCTGCCTCAAATCAACCGCCGCAGCGATCGCCAGCGCGGTGTTACGCAACTGGTGTCGGCCGGCCAGACGCGAATCGATCATCACCTGCTCGCCCAAAATATCGAGAGGATAGCGATTGCGAGGCGCGCCTCCAGACTCGTCCTGGAACGCCTCCGATGCCGGCGTGATGGGGGGAACGTACGTGCTCGCATTCACTACGCGCGCGCTGAGCATGCGAACGGCTTCGCCGATCGTTTCGTTTACCTCGGGATGCTGCGGCAGAGTGATCAGCGTCCCTTTCGGACGAATGACCCCGGCCTTCTCGCGGGCGATCTCGGTAAGCGTGTTGCCCAACCACTCCGTGTGATCGAGCGAGATGTCGCTGATCACCGAGACCAGCGGATCGGCCACATTCGTCGCATCGAGCCGCCCGCCGATACCAACTTCGAGCACGCCGATATCGACAGCAGAACTCGCAAAATGCTCGAAGGCCATCGCCGTCAGCGTCTCAAAGAAGCTCGGATGCTGCTCCAGCTTGCCCGTCTGCATCAGGCTCTGCGAGATCTCCTCGATGCGTCCATGCATCTCGGCAAATTCAGGATCGCTGATCGGTTCACTGTTAATCGCGATGCGTTCATTCACGCGAACGAGATGTGGCGATGTGTAGAGGCCAGTGCGATAACCAGCCTGGCGAAGGATGCTGGCGAGCATCGCCGAAGTCGATCCCTTGCCGTTGGTACCCGCAACAATGATGCTGGGGAATCGCCGCTCGGGATGGCCAAGGGCCTCCGTGAGCACGCGCATGTGCTCCAGATCGAACTTTCTTCGAGGCGCCGGCCCCTGCTGAGTGCAAAGCTCCGGAGCAAGCGAGAGCAGACTTTCAACTGCAGATTGGTAGGAAGTGGCCAAAGCTGATTCTATTTTAGAATCGAATCAGGATTGTCGCCCGCAGGCCCGAGATGCCAGTAGTCGCGATTGCCGTCCGCTTCATATTCCCGGGTCAGGGAATTCAGCAGAGAATATTTTCCCGTGAGAAAAAATCCAATCGTAAAACCCGCATGGATACTGGGGATGCCAACAGCCGCAGGGAATGAGTAGGGAAGTAGCAGGGAACTGGTCTCCGCAACGCTTTCCGCCGCTTGCGGTTAGCCGCCTCCGTCACGGCGGTCATCCTCCTCTTGATTTGCTACGACACATTTGCGGGATGCGTCAATATTTTGCTGTCGATCACAGTCGAAACTTTGGGATGCCGTATTCCGCCTCCGATGATCCTGCTAAGCTGCTTCGCTGCGCTCTTACTTGCAAGCGTGAGTATCTACGGCGTGCTTTCGTGCCTGGTAGGCGGCCGGACACAAGAGATCGGAGTTCGCATGGCTCTTGGGGCGCAACGGGGTGGTGAAGGTGATTCTTGGCGAACGGCGCTCGCATGACGTTGCTGGACGTCGGGATCGCCGTCGTTGCAGCACTCGGGTTGACTCGTCTGATGTCGGGAATGCTGTTTTGGAGTTAAGTCAACCGACTCGCTCACCTTCGCTATCGTAGGTGTCCTGCCTTGGATCGCGCTCCGGGCGTGTTACGTTCCCTGCGCGAAAGGCCATGCGTGTGGATCCCACGGTGGCATTGAGATACGAATGACCTATGGTGCTCGGAGCACCACAAGCACACATGAAAATGTGTATGTTGATGGCGCCGGAGAGCGACGAGGCCGACTTATGCTGGCGCGTAAAAGCCCGTGTACGAATGTGGTCCGGGACGCAGTAGAGGTACAAGCACATGTCGCCTCCGCCGCAAGGTGGAGAGCACGAGAAGGAATTTCTCATTGTTGTGTGTCCCTCGCTCGCGGCAGAGGAGACCAACCATGGAGATAGTGTATCGCTGTTGCTGTGGCATCGATGTGCATAAAGAAAGCATAACGGCATGTGTGTTGTGGGCGGGAGAGGGCCAGCAACGACGGGAACAGAAGCGCAAGTTCAACACCTTCACACGCGATTGGTTGGCGATGGCCGACTGGCTGCGGGAGTGTTGATGTGACCCACGTGGCGATGGAATCGACAGGAGTGTACTGGAAGCCGGTGTGGCACATCTTGGAAGGACAGTTCCGCTACTGCTGGTGAATGCGCAACACGTAAAGGCGATTCCCGGGCGGAAGACGGATCGGCGTGACAGTGGGTGGCTGGCGCAGTTGCTCCAGCATGGTTTGGTGCCCGGCAGCTTCATACCCCCAGAACCGATTCGGGAACTGCGCGATCTGACGCGCTATCGCGTGACGTTGGCGCAAGACTGCAATCGCATTGCGAACCGCATTCAGAAGGTGTTGGAAGATGCGAATCTCAAGCTGGCGTCGGTAGCTACGGATGCGTTGCGGGCTTCCGGACGTGGCATGCTGAAGGCCATCATCGCGGGCGAGAGCGATGCAACCATACTGGCGGAGATGGCGCAAGGATTATTGCGCCGCAAAATTCCGCAGCTACAGTGGGCGCTGGAAGGCAAAGTTACGTTGCACCATCGCTTTCTTTTAGGGGAACTGATGGCTGATCTGGAGTTCGTCGAGTCAAGGATGACACGCATCGAAGCGGAAATTTGCCGGCGTCTGCAATCTTCTGCCGACACCGTGGAACGTTGGTGTACCGTTCCCGGCATTGATCGAATCAGCGCCTGGGGCATTATCTCCGAGATTTGGCCTCGACATGAGTCAGTTTCCCGATGCTCAACATCTGGCTAGTTGGGCGGGACTATGCCCCGGGAACTGGGAAAGCGCAGGAAAACAGAAGAGCGGACGCACACGCAAGGGTAGCGCCTGGCTACGCCGCCATCTCTGTCAATCAGCGTGGGGAGTGTCCACCTCGCAGAATAATTATCTTTCGGCCTTGTTCCGTCGACTGGCAGGGCGTCGCGGGGTCAAACGAGCCACGATTGCCGTTGCTCATTCTCTTCTGCTGATTGCCTAGGAGATTCTGAAAAACGGTGTGGAATATCACGAACTCGGAGCCGATTACTTCGACAGTCTCAATCCCGTGCGCCTCACTCGCCGCCTCGTCAAACGTTTGGAAGGTCTCGGGTTCCAAGTCATGCTTGAAGCACGGCCGGCGTAGCAATCCTTGAAAGCTATTTTCGAAGGAATAACGTCCAAACAGATTCGCAATCAGCCCCCCAAGCGTTGCGGACGTCTTAGGCAAATAGGGCTTCATGATGAAAGTTTTCCATCATCTTCCAATAAGAGACTGCTGACAACTTTTTATGCCCGTCTTGCCGACATCTCCCGCGCATGAATGGCCGCGGCGAATTCGTCGAGGAAGATAGTTTGGTCGCGATCCGGTCCGGTTGAAATCATGCCAACGCGCGCGCCCGTCTTCCCTTCGAGATACCTCATGTAGTCCTGCGCCTTCTGCGGAAGCTTGGCGAACTCCGTTATGCCGACGGTCGATTTCTGCCATCCCGGCATCGTCTCGTAAACGCATTCGACTTTGTCGAAACTGCCTGCCGAAGCGGGGATCTGCTTGTCAGACACTTTGCCGCCAACCTTGTAACTCACGCATACCGGGATTTCTTCGAGCGTATCCAGTACGTCGAGCTTAGTGACGACCATCCAGTCGATGCCATTGATGGAGGTGGCGTAGCGAAGCAACGGCAGATCGACCCAACCGCAGCGCCGCGGACGTCCGGTGACTGCGCCGTATTCGTTGCCGCGAGCGCGAAGAGTGTCGCCGACTGCATCTTTGATCTCTGTGGGGAAAGGACCTTCACCCACGCGGGTGCAGTACGCCTTGGTGACGCCAATTACGGAGCGGATCGCATTCGGCGCGACTCCGGTACCAGTAACCGCGCCTCCCGAAGTGGCACTCGATGACGTAACAAATGGATAGGTGCCATGGTCGATGTCAAGCATCGTCCCCTGCGCGCCCTCGAACATCACCGATTCACCAGCAGCAATCGCCTCGTTGAGAAGAAGAGCAGTGTCAGTCACGAACGGCGCCACGCGCTCCGCAGCTCTTGAGTACTCGTCGTAGATCTTGTCTGGATCGAGTGGCTCGGTGTTGAACAGCGCGTGCGCGATCGTGTTCTTTTCGCGACAGGCGTTGTCGATGTGTGTACGAAGCAGCTTTGAGTCGAGCAAATCGATCACACGCAGCCCGCCACGCTTCATCTTGTCCTCATAGGCAGGACCGATACCGCGCGAAGTGGTGCCAATCTTTACGCGGCCAGGAGCATTTTCGGCCGCGAGTTCGATCATGCGGTGGTAAGGAAGAATCACGTGTGCCCGATTCGAGACGAAGAGACGGCCAGTAACGTCGAGGCCAGTTTGCTTGAGTCCGTCTACCTCTTTGAGGAATGCAATTGGATCGAGAACTACACCGTTACCGATCACGCTCCGGCAGCCCTCTCGCAACACGCCGCAAGGAATGAGCTGCAGCACAAACTTCTTGCCGCTTATGATGACGGTGTGTCCGGCGTTGTGTCCGCCTGCATAGCGGGCGACAACGTCGAAGTTTTCTGAGAGAACGTCGACGATCTTTCCCTTACCCTCATCGCCCCACTGGGCGCCCACAACCACCGCAGTATTGCCTCTATTCAACGAAGAACTCCCGAAGATGTTTTGCGAACACACACCTGCTCCTGCCTTGGGAGCGGGGTCAATTTGAATGAGAGACGCAGCCGTGAGGCGCGATGGGTGTGTGTACAACTAATTATACGTCAGAGGGGGAGCAAGGATCGGGTGATCGGGCCATCCGGTGATCGGGTGAAGTAAGAACGTGGTTCCTACCCACTGTCATTCGGAAGCGCCTGATTTGGGCGCGAGAAGAGGGGATGACACTAAAAGCAAGGGAGGGCCTTTCAGCGGTTGGGACACTCGGACCCCGCTTTCACTTCACCCGATCACCCGATTCTTCCTCAGTGTCCCGTAGCCGCAGCTGTTCCTGCCCCGCCGAGGTGTTCGTTGAAAAACCGCACCATCTCGACCGTCGACTTAATCCGATTTGGGATCTTGCGGAAACCGTGTCCCTCGTCGGGAAACAGGATGTACTCCACGGGCACGCCGCGCGACTTCAAGTTGTTAACAATCTGCTCGGCCTCGATGACCGGAACGTTCGTATCATTAGCGCCGTGTTGAACCATCGTCGCAGCCTTGATACGGTCGAGTTTGTAGATCGGCGAGAGCTTGTCGAGCATACCTTTCTGCGTGGCAGGATCGCCATATTCAACGGTCGAAATAGCGGCCATCCATGGCTCGGTATGCTCGAAGAACGTGACGAAATTTACAATCCCAAACAGATCGACGCCGGCAGCGAACAGGTCCGGATACTCCGTGATACCAGCCATCGTCATGTATCCGCCGTAAGAGCCACCGGTAATGCCTAGGCGCTTCGGATCAGCCAGCTTGTTGTTCACCAGGTAGTCGACGCACGACTTGATGTCGTGCACGCCATTCACCCGTAGCTCGCCATTGTCGAGATTCACGAATTTCTTCCCAAATCCGGAAGAGCCGCGCACGTTGGGAGCAAAGACGCCAATGCCCTGTGAGACAAGCGCCTGGTAATCGCTGCGAAATGTCGGGCGCTCCTGGCCTTCCGGGCCTCCGTGGAAGCTCAGCACATAAGCTCCAGTCGGCTGCTTGGGGCGATAGAGCCAGCCGCTGAGCTGTAAGCCGTCGTGAGCGGGAAACGTGACCAGCTCCGGCCGGACGAGAGTTTTCGAATCAATGCCCACGTGAGGACTGAAGGTGAGTTGACGGAACTTAGGATTGGCTACCGATGTGACCCATATATCCGATGGCTGAGCAGCGCCAAGCGCGGAGATCGCCAGTTGACGTCCATCGTTGGAGAAGCGAACACTGCCAACGATGTCTCCCGGAAGGGCTAGTGGCGTCTGTTTGCCCGTCTTTACGTCGTAGAGGGACATCTCGGTGCGCCCTCCGACGTTCCAGGAGAGCGTTGCCATTGTGCCTTCGCGATTGAGCGTGATGTCGTCAAGTTCGGCGTCTTTGCGCTCGACGAGTATCTTCACCTCGCCAGGCATTCCGTCGGCATTCAATGGCATCTTGGCGAATGTCACCAGATCGCGGTCTTTATTTGTGCCGAAGTAGACGGTTTTGCCGTCTGGAGAGAGTTCACCGAAGAAGGTCCCGGGGCCGGTGTGCTCGGTAAGGATTACGTCTTTTCCTGATTTGGTATCCAGCGAGTAAAGATCGTTGCTGCCGCGGCTTCGTAAGCGGGAGAGCAACGCGCGGCTTCCATCTCGGCTGGCGTTGGCTATGCCGCCCACGCCTGGGTTCTTCGCCAGCAGGCGAATCTTGCCGCCCTTCACATCGATGGCAAACACGTCGCGTGCTGAAGGATTGCTCCGGCTCGAGTCCATGTAGATCTGCGTTCCGTCATCGGACCACGCGTCGAAGCCATTGTTGTCCTTGCCGCCATCCGTGAGACGCCGTAAGCCAGTGCCGTCAGGCTTGACCAGATAAATCTGGGTATTCAGTCCGCCTCCGGGCGCGATCGTTACGGCGATCCAATCGCTGGTCGGCGACCAATTCGCCTGCGTGACAGGATCGCTGCTGTTCGTCACCATGCGCGGATACCCACCTTCGGTAGGAATGACCCACACCTGGGGAACACCGCTCAGGTTCGCGATGTAGCTGATCCACTTGCCGTCCGGCGAAAAGTCAGGCGCAGAGGCGCTGCCCACACGCGCGAAACGCTCAACGGTCACAGCGAGCTCTTTGGAATCGGTTGCATTGAGTGTGGAGGCACTTAACAGTACGAGGCATAGCAGTCCGGCTGCTTTGGCAAAGAGGAACATGAAATTTTCTCGGGCGAACCACGTTAGCCTTGGGAGTGGTGCGAGTCAATTGGAAATCGGAGTAATCATGTTTCGCATTACGCGATTAGACTGGCTGTATGCCCGAGCTTCCTGAAGTTGAAACCATCGCCCGTGGACTCGATAAGCGGGTGCGCGGCGACGTAATCGAATCGGTGTGGCTGGGCAAGCATCGCGAGCCGCTCAAATCATCCGCAAGAGAGATCTCTGCTGTGCTAACCGGCGCGCGCATCGCAGAGGTAAGGCGAGTGGGCAAGCATATCGTCCTTGACCTCGAAGATCACGGTTCCCAAAATGGGAGGAATACGAGGCAATGGGTCGTCCATTTGGGAATGACCGGACGCATGCTTGTCTGCTCTCCCGACGAAAAAGCTCCCAAGCACACGCATGCCATC